>Ga0209803_1001429_pt1 | contig 15780 bp, 16 predicted proteins | sample GraSoiAngelo_138_FD_185895 | JGI IMG/M metagenome (GOLD analysis project Ga0209803, IMG submission 185895) | Grasslands soil microbial communities from the Angelo Coastal Reserve, California, USA - 14_0929_09_40cm (SPAdes) (version 2) | ecosystem: Environmental > Terrestrial > Soil > Grasslands ...
CCTGCACGTCGCCGCTCGCGCTGACATTGGCCGGATATTTGGCGAACTGAAAGATGTTGGAACCGAGAAAGCTAATGCCGTTCTCAATCGAGTATTGCAATGCGCCGATCGCGGTCATGACTGAAATTACCGAGAAGACGCCGATGGTGACGCCGAGCATTGTCAGCGCGGAGCGCAGCTTGTTCGCGCCGAGCGACGACCAGGCCATCTTAATGATCTCACTAAATAACATCGTCAAAACCCGAAACTCGAAATCCTAAATCCGAAACAAATTCCAAATTCGAAATTCAAATTTACTCTTCCGATTTGCGGACGATGGCGCCGAAAATTTTCATTAGCTCTCGCGCTTCGGCTAAAAGATTCGCTCTTGCTGACTCGAGTTCCCCGTCGCAATCGAGCAATCGTAGCCAATAGCCGCTTTCTTTGGCTTCGCGGCGGCAAGTCTTGATCTTCATCACAAAATCCTTTTTTCCGATCGATTCGTTCGCCTCGATGTAGTTTGCGCCGATTGATCCAGAGGCGCGGATGAGCTGCTTCGCGTCCTCAATGTTCGCAATCGTCCGCGGCAGCTTTTTTTTACAAACGCGCGACTCGCCTTGGCGAACTCAAACGTCCGATCCTCAAGATCGTACCGCTTGGAATCATCGTTGGTTGGCATTTCGGCGTCTTAAATTTTGATCATTCGAATTTATTTCGGTATTCGATATTCGGATTTGGAATCTTTTATTCATATCTGAGCGCCGCCACTGGATCGAGGCGGGAGGCTGTCCAAGCCGGCGCGAATCCCGAGAACAAGCCGGTGATTATTGAAACGATCATGCTTACCATCACGAGCGCGAGCGAGAAATGAACCGGAAACGACGGGAAAGCTTTTCCGATGCCGAAGCACATTAAATAAGCAAATACGAGCCCGATAAATCCACCGAGGAGACAAAGCGCTGTCGATTCGATCAGGAATTGCAGCAGAATTGTTCGCCGCCGCGCGCCGAGCGCTTTGCGTGTTCCGATTTCTTTGGTGCGCTCTTTCACGCTAACGAACGTGATGTTCATGATGCCAATGGCGCCAACGAAAAGCGAAAGGCCTGTGATAAAGAGCCCGGCAATCGCAATTGAGTTTTTCACCGGATCGAGGGTGCTTTTAAAAGCCTGTTGTTCGTTGATCGAGAAATCGTCCTTTTTATCCGGTGGCAATCCACGCACGCGTCGCATTAAACCGGTGAGCTCATCCTTGGCATCTGCGAGTCTGGTCTTGTCCTTCACTTTGACGCGAACGTCCGATTCGCTTTTGGCCGAAAAATACTTGTTAAACGCCCCCAGCGGCATCGCCACCATCGAGTCCCAACTGAACAAACCGAGAAAGGTGCCCTGACGCGTGTTTACGCCAATGACTTTGAACAATTGACCATTGATTAGCACCAATTTATCGATCGGGCTTTGGGAAGGGAAAAGCGCGTCGGCCACGTCATAGCCAATCACGACAACATTGGCGCCGCCACGCGACTCGAGCTCGTTGAAGAATCGCCCGGCCGTACAATCTATGGTTGATGTTATGATGAAGTCCGATGTCGTTCCGAGAACAAAGACGTTGTCCACCTGATTGCCGCCGTATTTGATTGATCGCATCAAATTCGACGTGGGCACCGCCACAACTAGGTTCGAGTTCGGCGTCGCCGCGATCATCCTGTTCAAGGTCTCGGCGTATTCAGTCTTGATTTTTTTGCGGTCGCGGTAGTTCCACCAATCGTCCACTGGCTTCCACGGCCACTGGGTCACATAGAGAACGTCATCGCCGAGCACGGCCATGCTTTTATCGAAACCGATTGATATCCCGTTCACCGCGGTGCCCATCAACGTCACAGCGATAATACCGATAATAACCCCGAGCGCCGTGAGCGTTGAGCGCGTGAGGTTCGAGCGCATTTGCGCGGCCGCGATCTTCCAACTCTCGGTCAGCTCGTAAAGAAAACGTTTCATTCGAACTTATCTCGCAACCGGTAGGTCGAGCTCCGGAATAAAACCCGCGTGATCCATCTCGATGAGTCCGTCGCGTAAATGCACCGTGCGCCGCGCGTGCGCTGCGATATCCCGTTCATGCGTCACAAGTATGATTGTGTTGCCGCGTTGATATAAATCCTCGAACAACCCCATGATTTCTTCGCCGGTTTTAGAATCGAGGTTACCGGTCGGCTCATCCGCCAGAATAATCGACGGGCCGTTGACGAGCGCGCGCGCGATGGCCACGCGCTGACGTTGGCCGCCAGAAAGTTCATTCGGTTTGTGGTGAATGCGATCGCCCAGGCCAACATCCGCCAGCACCTGGGTCGCGCGTGCTTCGCGCCGCTCAGGCTCGATGCCGGCGTAAATGAGCGGCAGCTCGACGTTACGCAACGATGTTGCTCTTGGCAGAAGGTTAAACGTTTGAAACACGAAACCGATCTCGCGATTGCGAACGGCCGCGAGTTCGTCATCATCCATCTCGGCAACGTTCTTGCTGTTGAACTCATAGCGGCCGGAAGATGGCGTATCCAGGCAACCGAGCATGTTCATGAGCGTCGATTTGCCGCTTCCGCTTGGGCCCATGATAGCGATGTATTCGTTGCGGTGAATCTGCAAAGTCACGCCGCGCAACGCGCGCACGACTTCCTCGCCCATCACGTAATCTTTGGTGATGTTCTCGATATCGATCACGACCGGCCCAAGCGGTCTGATTGAATTTCGAGTTTCCATCGCAACGTCGACAGTCGCTCGCCGAGACTACTTCATTCCTTCTTTGTCGAGCGTTACCTTGGCGCCCTCCTTCAACTTCCGGCTAATCGCGCTATAACTCCCCGAGATCACTTCGTCGCCGGGCTGAATTCCGATTTGGATTTCCGTGTAAGTGTCGTCGGAAATACCAGTCGTGACTTTCACCATGTGCGCCTTGTTGCCTTTTTTTAGGAACACAACCTTCGCCAGTCTTTCGCGCTCTTCTTTCTGCGCCGCTTTCTCCGCCCGCTCATTGACGAACTCCGCGTTGTTATCGCCTTTGTCGCGCTGCGCCACCTTCTTCTTTTTCTTTTCGATTTCTTCTGGACTCAAATTGCTGTCACCGGTGCGAATGGTCACGGCCTGCATCGGCACTGCCACGACGTCCTTCACCTCATTCGTTTGGATTTCCGCGGTACAGCTGAGGGCGGGCTTCAGTACCACATCGTGGTCTTCGATTCGAATTTTCACCTCAAAGTTTGTGACCTCTTCCTGAGTACCGGCGCCGGTTGTCTTTCCGGTGTTACCGATTTGGTAAACGTTGCCTTTAAATCTCCGATCGCCATAAGCGTCGATTTTCACTTCGGCTTTGTCGCCCACCTTAACATTCACGACGTCGTTCTCGTTCACATCAACGCGCGCTTCCATGTGGCTAAGGTCAGCCACGCGCATCACTTCCGTTCCGGCGAATTGTCCCGTAGCCACGAGACGTTCGCCCAATTTGCTGTTAAGAACTGTGACCGTGCCATCAATAGGCGAATAAATTGTCGTCTTCGATAATTGGTCGCGAGCCTGACTCGAGCCGGCCTGCGCGCGCTCAATTTCGTGCAGGGAGCTTTCGAAAGTGTTCTTCGCAACGTCGTACGCAGCTTGCGCAGCATTGAATTCCTGCTCGGAGATCAGCTTCTTGTTGAACAGGTCCTCCGCCCTTTTGAAGTCATGTTCCGCTTTCAACATCGTCGCCTTCTGCTGAAGGTTGGTCGCTTTCGCTGCGCTGATCGCCGCTTCCTGTTGTTCCAATAGGGCCTTGTAAGAGTCTGGTTTAATCTTTACAAGGAGATCGCCTTTCCTGACCGCTTTCCCATCTTCTACTGGAAGCTCGATGATCTCGCCCGCTACCTCGGGGGAAATTTTTACTTCTGTTTCCGGCTGGACTTTTCCTGTCGCCGAGACCGTTTGCACGATCGTTTTGCGAATCGCGTTCTCCGTTGTGACCGGAATCGGCTTCTCGCGCTTGCTCCAGATGATCGACACAGCGATCCACAGTACGACCAGGCTAATCGATCCATAAATGATTTGCTTTTTTCGCCGAGCACGACGCTGCTTCGTCGTCACTGGCGCGGGCGCAGGCGTGGTTACAGTTTGGTGCATTGGAGCAGCGGCTGTCGGGATGAAAGCGTCAGAGTTAGTTGCTTGTTTGACTCTTGCAAACGAAATCCCGTTCATGACGATCTTAGGATGCGGCCAGGAACGGCTTTGGATTCAGCTAATTGCCGCTTCGTTGGACGGTTGTGCTCTTGTCCTCAAATCCGACGGCCTGTTGTCGTGACGAGCGCGAATTTGCTCAATCGCCCACGCCGCATGCTCTGCAATCAAAGGCTCGGGATCAGCTGCCGCGCGTTTGAGCGCCGGAATGTCCGACACGTCGCCTACGTTACCTAAGGCGACGCACACGTTGCGCAGGAAACCGCGGCGCTTAATTCGTTTTATCGGCGATTTTTTGAAAAGTCGGCGGAACTCCGTGTCGTTTAGTCCCAAATAGTCCCGCAGGCACATGCCGGTCGTCGATTGGCGCGCCGAGAAAGCTGTTTCCTGTGAAACTTGGGCGAATCGGTTCCAAGGGCAGACCTCCAGACAATCGTCGCAACCGAAGATCCGATCTCCGATAAGCGGGCGAAGCTCCAGCGGAATGGAACCTTTTAACTCGATCGTCAGATAAGAGATGCAGCGACGCGCATCAAGTCGATGCGGAGCAGTAATCGCACCGGTCGGGCACGCTTTGATGCAGCGCTCGCACGTTCCGCAGCGATCGGGCACTGGCTCATCCGGCGGCAATCCGAGCGTCGTCAAAATCTCTGCGAGAAAGAACCAGGTCCCAAGGCGTTCATCGATTAACATCGTGCTTTTGCCGTGCCAACCCATACCAGCTTGTGCGGCGTGATCGCGTTCCAAGATCGGCCCGGTATCCACGTAACATTTTTGCCGTCCGCCAAATTCGCGAAGGAACTTGTCGATTTTGTCGAGTTTGCGTTCGACAACTTGGTGGTAATCGTCGCCCCACGCGTACCGCGCGATCTTTCCCTTGGCGGTGACCTCAGACGCTTGAACTTGTTCACCCTGAAAATAATTCAGCGCCAATACAACGATCGATCGCGCACCGAGCAGAACTTTCTGTGGATCGCAACGCTTTTCCTCGCCGCGCTCCATGTAATTCATTTCGCCGCGCGCGCCCTCGCGCAACCATTCGCGAAATTCAGTTGCATGGGCCGGCGCCGTGCACTCCGCTATGCGACATGAATTGAAACCAATTTCGTGCGCAAAAGAGACGAGCTGTTCCTTTAATTTCTCGCTCGAAATCTGAATCATCTTGTAGGCGGGATCGGTGATCCCGGTCTCCAATTGCGGCCAAGCTTCCTGAGCTTACTCACAATTGCCACGGCAACTTCTTCGTCTGTAAGCATTGACGTATCAACCCGGATTTGCGCAATTTTGGCATAAAGTGGCAGGCGTGCCTGTAACATTCGCGCGAACGCCTCTCTTGGATTCTCCGCGCGTAGCAGCGGTCGATTCCCGGATCGCCATGCGCGTTCGAAAAGCGTTTCTTCGTTGCAGTCCAGCCATACCACGATGCCAAGCTGTTTTAGCAAATGCATATTCTCTTTGCGTACTACGATTCCGCCGCCCGTTGCGATGATCGTCTGTTTAGCCGGTGCCATTTCACGAAGTGCTTGAGTTTCGATTTCGCGAAAGACTTGCTCGCCGTATTTGGAAAAGATTTCGGGGATCGAGGTTCCGAAATGCGAGGCAACGATGTCATCGATATCCACTAAGGCGAGCTTCGTCCGCAGCTGCAGGCAACGTCCAACGGACGATTTGCCTGCGCCCATCATCCCAACGAGAACGATCGATTTGTTGCGGCAATTTATGATACAATATCTCATTAACACCTGGCTTCAGCTAGATGCTTACGCAGAAGGATCGGGGAAGCCGGGCTTGGCGTTTCACAGAAACGCCCTACAATTTGCCCATGCCTGAATCGAAGCCTGTCGTCGCCATTATTATGGGCAGCAAATCCGACTGGGAAACGATGCGGCACGCTGCAGAAACGCTCAATGCTCTTGGTGTGCCGAATGAAGCGCGCGTACTATCTGCTCATCGCACTCCCGATGCTACCGCAGAGTTTGCTCGGACAGCAGCCGATCGGGGGTTCCGAGTGATCATCGCCGGCGCCGGCGGCGCAGCACATTTGGCGGGAGTCATTGCTGCTCATACGTGGCTGCCCGTTCTCGGTGTCCCGATTCAATCGAAGCTTCAGGGACTCGACTCGCTTTTATCGACAGCTCAAATGCCGAGCGGGATTCCCGTCGGCACATTGGCGATTGGGGAAGCGGGCGCGAAAAACGCCGCCCTTCTCGGCGCTGCGATTCTCGCCACGTCCGATAAGACGATTCGCCAGAAATTGGAAGCATTCCGCAAAAATCAGTCCGAAGCCGTACTGGCCGCGAAATTGCCAAAATGAAGACAGCGATTTCAACCGACCGCGCTGCGGCGGTTGAACTGCTGCGCAAAGGCGAAATCGTCGCGTTGCCCACAGAAACCGTTTACGGACTCGCTGCTGACGCGCTGAACCCAATTGCGGTGGCGAAAATCTTTGAAGCGAAGGAACGACCGCGCTTCGATCCGCTGATCGTTCATCTACCATCCGGCGACTGGTTGGAAAAAATCGCTGATCTTCCGGAACGAAGCCAGCGACTGATCTCAAAACTAGCCAACAGATTCTGGCCCGGCCCATTCACGATAATTTTGCCGAAGCGCCAAATCGTTCCTGAAATTGTTACTGCGGGTCTTGATACCGTCGCGCTGCGAATCAGCGCGCACCCAGTGTTTGCCGAAATCGTTCAGCTGTTTGGAAAACCACTTGCCGCGCCTAGTGCCAACCGTTTCGGCCGAGTCAGTCCCACCACAGCGAATCACGTGCTCGATGAACTCGACGGACGAATCCAGCTCATCATCGACGCAGGCCCAACCGAGCATGGAATTGAATCGACCATCATCGCCGTCCGCGGAAATAGCATCGAGGTTTTGAGGCGTGGTCCGATTACAGCTGAGCAATTATCTGAATTTGCGAAGGTCGATATTGTCGCATCACCGGCGCGGAAAATTTCAGCGCCGGGACAGTTGCCTTCGCATTATGCACCAAAAACACCGTTGTGTGTGATCGACCGCGCCGAAGCATTTTTGCCGCAGAAGAACCAGCAGGTCGGTTTGTTAGCGTGGCATCCTGTACCAAGCAATGGCGCTCTCCAGATCGCCCAGCGGCGGGCTAGAGACCGCCGCTCCTTGAAATTTGCCGCCGTTCGACATCTGAGCGAGCGGCAAGACCTTCGCGAAGCGGCTGCGAACCTGTTCCGCTACTTGCGCGAGCTCGATGTGCTCGGTCTCGATCTTATCGTTGCGGAACGAGTTCCCTCTCGAGGACTCGGTGCGACGATTCTTGATCGCCTCGAGCGGGCGTCGCACGGCCAGGCTGTCGCCCCAGACACGCCTGAATAAATCCTTTGAACAGCGGATGCGGCTTGTTCGGTTTGCTTTGGAATTCGGGATGATACTGGCAGCCGACAAAATACGGGTGATCGCGCAATTCGATTAGCTCGGCGAGCGCGCCATCCGGTGAAGTTCCTGAAATCACAAAGCCTTTTGCGTTCATTCGATCGCGATATTCCATGTTGAACTCGTAACGGTGTCGGTGCCGCTCGGTGACCTCGGTGTCACCGTAGATTTTTTCCGCGAGCGTGCCTTCAACAATTTTGGTTGGCCATGTGCCCAGCCGCATGCTTGCCCCTTTGTTGCGAACACTACGCTGCTCTTCTAATAGCGAGATGACCGGCTCTGCGGTGGCCTTGTCGAATTCAGTGCTGTTTGCGTTCTTGATTCCACAGACGTTCCTTGCGAATTCAATCGTGGACACCTGCATGCCGAGACAAAGACCCAGAAACGGAATCTTGTGCTCGCGCGTGTAACGCGCGGCGTTGATTTTCCCTTCAGCTCCGCGAACACCAAACCCGCCAGGAATCAGGACGCCGGCCACATCTTTCAATTCGGCATCTACCCCGTGCTCCAGCGATTCGGCATCAATAAGTTTGAGATCGATTCCGCAGTCCTCGCTCGCAGCGGCGTGGGTGAGCGATTCGTAGATGCTCTTGTAGGCGTCGCGGACGTCCATGTATTTGCCGACCACCGCGATCTTGACACGTTTGCTTGGACTGACGACGCGCTCGACGAATTTACGCCAGTCTGCCAGATCAGGCGCAGGCGTTTCCAGATGCAAAAGATCGCACGCCAGTTGATCGAGTCCCTCGGCATGCAGGGTCAATGGGACTTCGTAAATCGTATGCTCGACGTCGCGTTCCTCGATGACGGCTTTTTCGGAAACGCTGCAGAACATCGACAGTTTCCGACGCACATCACGATCGAGCGGTTTTTCGGCGCGGCAAATCAACACCTGGGGCTGCAAACCGATCTCGCGAAGCTTCGCTACGCTTTGCTGAGTGGGCTTTGTTTTTAATTCATGCGCGGCCTTGATGTACGGAACAAGCGTGACGTGCATATTGATCACATTTTCTGGGCCGACTTCGAGAATGAACTGCCGGATCGCTTCCAGAAATGGGAGACCCTCAATGTCGCCAGTCGTGCCCCCGATCTCCGTGATCACGACGTCGTATTTGCTTTCATCGGAAAGTTCGCGGATGCGATCTTTGATCACGTCAGTGACATGCGGAATTACCTGCACAGTCTTGCCGAGATAATCGCCCCGCCGCTCCTTTAAAATCACTGTCTCGTAAACCTGACCACTGGTCAGGTTGTTATGTCGAGTAAGGACACAATTGGTGAAGCGCTCGTAGTGACCAAGATCGAGATCGGTCTCAGCGCCGTCGTTGAGCACATAAACTTCCCCGTGCTGGAACGGGTTCATCGTCCCGGGATCAACATTCAGATAAGGATCGAATTTTTGGAGAACTACGCGCAGACGACGGGCTTCGAGCAGCGTGCCGAGCGAGGCTGCGGTCAAGCCTTTGCCTAACGAACTAACGACGCCACCAGTAACAAAAATGTATCTCATCTGGAGAGAGCCCTCTGTTGTGCGCGAGGGAGTTTTTGCTCCAGCGCTTTTGCGTCGTCCGGCGTATCCACGCCGGGTGAACCATGTCTAGTAACGAGCACATGAACTTTTACACCATTTTCTAATGCGCGCAATTGTTCCAACGACTCGGCCTGCTCCAGAGGACTTGGTTTCCACTTCACAAACTGCAGGAGCGCATCGCGACGAAAACCGTAAATGCCCTGATGGCGCAGATAGCGAACACGTGAACGGTTGGCAGGGTAGGGGATAACGCTTCGCGAGAAGTAAAGAGCGCAATTGTGCTGATCCAGGACGACTTTGTTTTGGTGCGGTGATTCTGCTTCCGTGGGATTGCTGAACGGATGCGCAGCTGTAACAATCTCGATCTTACGATCCGACTGCAGTTTTTCGACGAGCTTGTCGATTAAACGCGGATCGACCAACGGTTCATCCCCCTGGATGTTAATCACGAACTTGAAGTCTTTCGCATGGCGTGCGACTTCGGCCACCCGATCGGTTCCGCTACGGTGTTTCGGCGAAGTCAACGCGACCTCGGCGCCCCAATCGAAAGCGGCCTCTGCGATGCGCAGGTCGTCAGTGGCAACGATGAGCGCGTCCAGTTTTTTCGCGTGCCAACAGCGCTCCCAGACATGACGTAAAAGAGGCTTGCCAGCAACAACATGGAGCGGTTTTCCCGGAAAACGTGTAGAACCCCAGCGCGCTGGAATAATGCCTACGGTTTTATGCATTGAGACGAACGACAAATTGAGGCGCATTTAAACGCGCGGTCACCCCGAGCGAAGCCAAGGACCCCGTGCCCTTGATCGTGGCACACAAATGCTCGCTTGCGTGCTCGATCACCGAGCGCGAGGTCCCTCGCCGTCTTTGCGGCTCGGGATGACATCGTGATCATGATTGCTGGTCTAAAATGATTTGCGTCGCTGCGGACAAGTCCTTAGTAATCCAATCTGCATTGCTGCCGCCCGTGTCGCGCCGAGGTCCGGTTTTAACGCGGATCGCGCGTACACCGGCGTTGTGCCCGCATTCGACGTCGGTCTCCTTATCGCCAATCAAGAAGGAACGAGAAAGATCAAGTTGATGTTCTCGCGCGGCCGCGAAGATCATTCCAGTCGCCGGCTTCCGACAGTTACAGTGCTGGCCGGGAGCGTCCGGACAAAAATAAGATGCATCGATCAAACCATCGCCCAGTTGCCGCAACACTTCTGCTTCGACCGCTCGATATTGTTCCAGTGTGAACAGACCGCGACCGATGCCGCTCTGATTTGTAATGATAATGAGTTTGAACCCGTTCGATTTCAAGCGCCGCAGCGCTTCCGGCGCGCCGGGAAAAATCTTCACGTCATTCGGGTCCGAACAATAGTCGCGGTCCTCAATGATAGTTCCGTCGCGATCGACAAAAACCGCCGCGGACAGCGCATTAGCCATGTTCGCTGTCCTGTCGGAAACTAGCGATAAGTTCATCTCGGGTCACGGTCGCCGTTCCAAGTTTGCTGACCACGACTGCGCTTCCGTGGTTGGCGATTTCCGCTGCCTCAATCGGAGTCGCTCCGCAGACGAGTCCAAGGGTAAAAAGCGCTATAGCAGTATCGCCGGCGCCTGAGACATCGAAAACTTGTCGTGCCTTGGTTGGAATGTAATGCCACGTTTCGTTTTGCTGAAAAAGCATCATGCCGTGTTCGCCGAGCGTGACGAGAACATATTTTGTTTCCCATTGCTTAAGAAGCGCTTCGCCGGCGCGCATGAGATCGACATCGTGTGGCGGAACAGTATCCGGATCGCGTCCGGGAATACCAGCGGCAAGCAGAGCTTCCACGCGGTTCGGCTTAACTACTGTAACACCACGCCAATCCACCAAGTGGCGGGGATTGGGATCAGCCGCGACGATCTTGCCGGCCGAGCGCGCGTCATCGGCGATTTGCGAAACCATCTTCGTCGACAAAAAACCTTTGCCATAATCTTCGAAAATGATCGCGTCGATCTCTGGAATATTCTTTTGGACCGCTGCCACGATTTGCTGAAGTTGCTGTGGCGATGGCCCGGTAAACTGTTCGCGATCGACACGGACAACTTGTTGATGACGCGCGATGATCCGCGTCTTCAGAATCGTGCGAAACGACTCGTCTTCAACCGTATTCGAGATATCGATTTTTTGTCCGGCCAGTAGGTCCTGGAGTTGCTGGCCACTGCGATCTTTTCCGAGCAAACCGATGATCGCGATGTGATCCACAAACTCGCGCAGGTTCCGCGCAACGTTGGCAGCGCCTCCGGGGTAGAACGATTCTCCGGTCACCTCCACAACCGGAACCGGCGCCTCCGGCGAGATGCGGCCGACCTTTCCCCACACAAATTCGTCGAGCATCAGATCGCCGATGACTGTTATCCGTTTGGAAGGCGCGCGATCGAGGAGCTGCTCTAGTCGGTTCAGATTCATAGGGCATGCAGGCAGGGATGCGACCGGAGCAGCGAAATGGTTCGAATAACGTCAGTCAAATTGTTTTCAGCAGCGATTTGTGTATCGCAGCCGTTCCGGTTAAAGTTCGCTCCATTAAATCCTGAATACGAACCCGAAATCAACAGTCGAAGCTGCCAATGATTCCGTTTACTAGACATGTGAAGTTAAGCGTAGGTGTACTCTGTGGGTTTGCACTGTGCGCAAGTGCCGCCCAGGCCCCACAGCACATCAACATTAAACAATTAACGACTACTGTGGAAGACGTTGTCGTGCCGTTGCCGAACGAAATTTTCGGGGCGCTGAACAAATTAGGCTCGGTCAACTGGAAACAGCACGTCCGTAGCGATAAAGGACCCAATTTTACCGAGAGGCCGCGTATCGCTCTTTTACTTGGGACGGTGATCGCCGATGGTTTTATCGCCGTGCAAGCCGAAGACGCACCGGCCGTGAAAGACATTGGCCAGCGCGTCCTGGCACTGGCCAAGGGGATCGGTGTGGGAAATTCAATCACCCCACATGCGAAGGCGATCATCGATGCGGCAGACAAGCGCAATTGGGACAACGTACGCCAGGAACTGGATCGCACCCAAAACAGCGTGCAACAGGCGATGAACGAGGTGCACGATGAAAAATTATCGCAGCTTGTCAGCCTAGGCGGCTGGCTGCGTGGCACAGAAGTGTTGACCTCGGTCGTAAAGGAGCACTTTTCCAACGATGGCGCCGAACTGCTGCACCAACCCGATCTGCTTTCCTATTTTCAGACAAGGCTTCAGGCCATGCCGGAGTTTAATCTCCCGATCATTCGCGAAATTCAAGACGCTCTCGTCGAGGTGAAACCTTTGATTGATGTCGGTGATCGGCGCATTCCGCCCGAATCAGTAAAGAAGGTCAACGAAATCACGACACGGCTCGGCCATGGCATCGTGACGAGAGACTAAGATTTCCATGAAACGATTCGCGAAAGTTATGTTCCGGACGAGCTCTCTGCTACTCGTGCTCCTGGCACTCCAGCCTGCGATTTTCGCATCAGTGGATGACGCGCAGGCGTTTGCTCTTCAGGCGGCGGAACCATATGTGAAACAAGGATTCCAGGTACGCGAGGACTACTGGGGAGGCGACCTGGGGTCCGGAGAAAAAAAGGCAGTGCGGCAGCAATTGTTCAAAGGCAACGAATATTGGTTCTGGTTAGGAACAGAGGTCGATAAGGCGAAGGTCTCCGTTCACGTTTATGATTCGGACGGAAAGCTGGCGGAAGAATCAGACGGATGGGAGAAAGGCCACTTCGCGGCTGCACACGTGATTCCAAAAGCCACAGGCAGCTACTTCATCATAGTCAGCGTTGAGGAATCTCCAGAGGACCGCACCCATTGGGCACTGGTATATGGTTTCCGGTAAGTTTAGTGGCATTGGCTTTCAGTCAATCGATCGGCACAGATGCCGATGCCAGCTAGAAAATGACTGAAACGCGCACTTTGCAGTTTGAGAGCCCACGCGCTTTGCAGTCTCTCTACGCGAATGACATTAAACTCTTGAAGAACCTCGAGGACTCCCTTGGTGTGAAGGTGACCACGCGTGAGGGCTGGGTGAAGCTGGAAGGTGACCGAAGTCGTGTCGATAAAGCGCAGCAGCTGTTCGAACAACTGGAAAAAGCGCGCCAGCAAGGCTTGGACATTCAGAGACACGAATTTAATTACGCGCTCAAGGCCGTGACCGACGAGCACGATGAAAACCTCAGTGAGATTGTTTCGACCAAGATCATAACGTCGCTACGCAAGCCGCCGATTGTGGCACGAAGCGCGAACCAGCGGGCGTACGTTGAGGCGATTCAAAAGCACGATGTCGTTTTCGGAATCGGACCGGCTGGCACCGGCAAAACTTATCTCGCAGTCGCAATGGCGGTGGCGGCACTCAAGAAAGAGCAGGTGGCGCGCATAATTTTGACGCGCCCTGCCGTGGAAGCCGGCGAAGCGCTGGGTTTTCTCCCGGGCGACCTCGAACAAAAGATTACTCCATATCTCCGTCCGCTTTACGATGCGCTACGTGAGATGTTAGAACCGGAGGAAATGGAGCGGGCGATTGCGCGGCAGACTATTGAAGTGGCCCCGCTGGCGTATATGCGCGGGCGCACCTTGAATAACGCCTTTGTCATCCTCGATGAGGCCCAAAACACCACTACCGAGCAGATGTTCATGTTACTGACGCGTATTGGTGTGAATTCCAAATGCGTCGTGACCGGCGACGTCACACAAATTGATTTGCCGGCCAACAAACGCTCCGGCGTCGTCGAAGCATTGCAGGCGTTGAAAACCGTGCCCGGAATTGCGACCGTGTATTTGACCGAGCGCGACGTTGTGCGGCATGAACTCGTGCGCGCCATCATTGGCGCCTACCAGCAGCACCGCTCACCCGCGCCGACCTCGCGCAAATAAAGAACCGTATGCTCGACTTCCTCAAACGCGGGCAACTAGTCAAACGCGGCCTTGCCTCGCGCAAGAAGCGCCGTCGCCGGCCGCGCAGCGAACTCATGCGCAATGTGGAAGACTCGCCGTACGTAAAGGTACTGATCTTTGCGCTGTTTGCCGGTGGCCTCGCATTTCTTGTCTTTAGCGGCCAACAGCCGGAACCGACGAAGAATTTTGTAATCGCCCTGCTCGTTTTGGCGACCGCAATTACGCAGCTTTGGATCAACCAGCCGAAGAGCTTTTCGCAAAACTCGCGAATTCTCCTTGTGTTTGGCGTTATGCTTGCGCAACTGGCCGTCACGAAACTGCTGCTGGTCATTTGTAACAGCGGCAATTACCGCTTCTTAAAGCCGGAAATGGCCGGCTTGATCACGCCCTATGCGTTTGCGCCGTTGGTGCTAAGCGTATTGCTGGGACGGCAGCACGGCCTCTATGCCGCATTCTTCGTGAGCCTATGGAGCAGCATGTTGTTTGGCCCAATTGATGCGCCGCTCTTAATAACTAGTCTGATCAGCGGATTCACTGCAGTCTCTCTGACATTGCAGGTGCGACGGCGCAGCAAATTGATTCGCGCCGGTTTCTGTGTCGGGCTCGCGATCTGGCTGTTGTCGCTCACGTTTGGTTTGATCGGGCCGATCAATTGGTTTTACCCGACGGCAAACGACTGGGGAATGATCGGACTGCAAAGCGCTCTCGCCATCGGCAATGGCATCGTTACGGCAACAATAGTTGGCGGTGTACTGCCGATGCTTGAGAATGTATTTGGAATTACAACAGACATCTCCTGGCTGGAAGCTTCCGATCTGAACCATCCGTTGTTGCGCCGCATGACGATCGAAGCGCCGGGCACTTATCATCATAGCCTGGTCGTGGCCAATCTCGCCGAAGCCGCCGCAGAAGCCATCGGAGCGAACGCGACTCTTGGCCGCGTGTGCTCTTATTTTCACGATGTGGGTAAACTGGTGAAACCGGAATACTTCACCGAGAACATGAGCTTTGAACGCAATCCGCACGATGATCTCGCGCCAACAATGAGCGCGTTGATCATCATCGCGCATGTCAAGGAAGGTGTGGATCTCGCGCTCAAGTACCGGCTAAACCAACGAATCATCGACATTATCCAGGAGCATCACGGCACATCGCTTGTGCGGTATTTTTATCAACGCGCGCTTCAGCAGCATGAAGACGCGCGAGCTGGCGGCAAAATCATGAAGCTGCGCGAGGACGATATTCCCGAGGTGAAGGAAGAAAGTTTTCGTTACAGCGGACCAAAACCGCAAACGAAGGAAAGCGCTATCGTAAGTTTGGCCGACACGATCGAAAGCGCCTCCCGCAGTTTGGAGAAACCAACGCCGCAGAAAATCGAAACCCTTGTGAACGAGCTGATCGATGAGCGCATCAGTGACCGGCAATTGGACGACTGCGATTTGACACTTGGCGAACTGAAAATCATCGCCGACCGCTTCCGGTTTACGCTGTTATCGATGTTGCACACGCGAATCGCCTATCCGAAGGCAGGGCCCAAACCGGCAGCGCCCCGCGACGAAACTTTGCGTCCAGATGTAATGGCCGCTACGCGAAAGCCTGAAACAGCTCCGCCGGTTTCAGCGGCGTAATGGTAAGACGCGGCCGGCGGACGAACCGAATCTCTAGTCTTCGCGCACTGCGACCTGCAAAACGGAGATATTGTGCCCCTACTTTACAATTGTGGCGGGTGTGCGCGCGGTTCGCGATCTTTTGAGCCGGCGGTACTCGGGATG
>Ga0209803_1001430_pt1 | contig 15776 bp, 16 predicted proteins | sample GraSoiAngelo_138_FD_185895 | JGI IMG/M metagenome (GOLD analysis project Ga0209803, IMG submission 185895) | Grasslands soil microbial communities from the Angelo Coastal Reserve, California, USA - 14_0929_09_40cm (SPAdes) (version 2) | ecosystem: Environmental > Terrestrial > Soil > Grasslands ...
TGCGAGCCCGTATGCCCCGTGACCGCCATCTTCGCCGAGGATGACGTGCCGCCGGACCAGGCGGCCTACACGGAGATGGATGCGCTGTGGTTCAAAGATCCAGAGGCGGCGCGCGCAAAGGTAAACGAACTCAAGCCCCCGGCCTAGGCAACGCCCGGTTAAACGGAACTCGCGAGGCGGCCTCATCGCCCGTCTCTTTCTCTACTCGCCCTCTTGCCAGCCCGCGCCGATCTCCGGTCGCCGCCATGCGGGATCAGGCCGCCAGTCCTCCCAGCGCTCGTCGAACGGCGGCTCTCGGGCTAGCAATCGCGCGAGCGCCCGCTCACCTTCAGCGCGGATCTCGAGCATCTGCTCGGGCGAGTAAACGCCCTTCGCCAGCGCCTCTTCGAACTCGTCTTCGTCTTTCCAGCGCCACGAGGTCAAATCGGGCTCGACCACGATGTCCAGCGTTTGGTCCATATAGTCGAACCCGATCGGTGTCCGGCGAAACGGCTCCTCAAGGTTGATATACCAACACATCAGGTCCCACCGCTTGCGCCAGATGAGCAGTACTGAGTGGCCTTGTCCGGGCAGAATCAGGCGAAGGGCGTCTTCGGTCAGGGCAGCGTCGTGAAGCTGCCACGGCTGGTCCGGTAGCCGAATGAGGCGGCCGTCCAGGCTCCGCGGACGCTTCCAGGGCGCCCCGGCAGGCTGGTACAGCGCCAGCAGATCGGGCTCATCGCGAACGATCGTGAGCGCGCGGACAGTCCAGACTTTGCCCTGCCAGATCTCGCGGACGGTGACGGGGTTGCCGGCACTCCAGCGACTCATTCCGCTGGTGCGGGATCCAGCTTGTCGCGTATCACCGCCACCAGCTTCGCGATGGGCGCCCGTGTCTGCTCCATCGAATCGCGTTCGCGAATCGTGACCGCTTCGTCCTGGAGCGTCTCGAAATCGATAGTGACTCCGAATGGGGTGCCGATCTCGTCTTGGCGGCGGTAGCGGCGGCCGATGCTTTGCGCGTCGTCGTACTGCGTCATGAAGTGCGGGCGCAACAGGTCCCACACTCGCCGCGCGGGAGGGACGAGCTGTTCGTTACGGGAGAGCGGAAGGACGGCAACCTTAACTGGCGCCAGCTCCGGCTTCAGACGGAGGACTACGCGCTTCTCGCCGCGCACCTCCTCCTCGGCGTAAGCGTCGATGAGGAGCGTGAGGAAGCAGCGGTCGATGCCCATCGCCGGCTCGATGACGTAGGGAATGATCTGCTGGTTCGTCGTCTCGTCGAAGTAGCGGAGTGTGCGGCCGGCGTGCCGTTCGTGCTGCTTTAGATCGAAGTCCGTGCGGTTGGCGATGCCTTCGACCTCGGAGAAACCAGCGAACGGGAAGTCGTACTCGATGTCCACCGTTCGCTTGGAATAGTGTGAGAGTTCTTCCTTGGGATGCTCGCGCAGTTGAAGATTTTCCTTGCGCACGCCGAGGCGGTCCGTCCACCAGTTGAGGCGCTCCTCGATCCAGCGCTCGTGCCACTCTTCGTCGGTGCCCGGCATCACGAAGTACTCCATCTCCATCATCTCGAACTCGCGGTCGCGGAAGATGAAATTTCCGGGGGTTATTTCATTACGGAAGGAGCGGCCGATCTGGGCGATGCCGAATGGCAGCTTGCGGCGGGTCGTTGTGAGCACGTTGTCGAAATTCACAAACATGCCCTGCGCCGTCTCGGGCCGCAGGTATACCTGGGACGCATCGTCTTCGACGGGGCCGACGAAGGTCTTGAACATCAGGTTAAACATGCGGGCCTCTGTAAGCTCCCCGCCGCATTCCGGGCAGCGCCGCTCTCCTTTTTCGTTGGTCGTGATGTCATCAGTGCGGAAGCGGCGCTTGCAGTCCTTGCAGTCGGACATGGGATCGGCGAAGGTGGCGACGTGTCCGCTCGCCTCCCAGACGCGGGGGTTCATGATGATCGACGTCTCGATGCCGACGACGTCGTCACGGAGCTGGACCATGGAGCGCCACCAGTCGCGCTTGATGTTGTTCTTGAGCTCGACGCCGAGGGGGCCGTAGTCCCAGAAGCCACCGATGCCGCCGTAGATCTCGGAGGACTGGAAGACGAAGCCGCGGCGCTTGCAGAGAGAGACGAAGGTTTCCATGTTTGGCTGGGTCATGCGGTATAGCGTACAGGGGAAATAGGAAAGGGGAAATGGGAACCAAGGAGCGAAGCAGCGACGAGGCCGATAGCTGGGCTGGGTGGTCCTGCTAGGCTATCACGCTGCGAAGTCGCCGAATTTGATAGCCGGCAGTGAACCAGCGCTGTCGCTGGGACCCCGCGCTAAGTCTTGAGAAAGCGCTCCACTGGTAGCACGAACACGATCGCGCCACCGACGCGCACTTCAATGGGCTCTCGCGGTAGGGCGGCGTCGGGGAAGGGCGTCGCTTGCGCGGGGAGATATTCCGTGCGCGCCCGGCACTCCGTCCGGATGATGCTGAGGACGAGATCGACGTCCTCGGCGTCAACGCCGGATAGGATGGTCGCGCTGCCCTTGCGCAGAAATCCGCCCGTGCTGCTCACCTTCGTGGCGGGATAACCGCGATCGACTAGTTTTCCGATAAGCGAATCCGCCTCGTCGTCATCCGTGATGGCGATGACGAGCTTTTGAGGAACGTCCTTCAAACTCGTTCCATCCGCCCGGTGGCAGGAGCCGGGTCCGAAGGCGGTCTGGCGCCGGGGGTCAGACCGTCTCCTCTAGATCGTCTATCTCTCCGCCACGCCGGACGCGGTCGCGCAGGGCGCGCCGGGTCTCGCTTCCCGGCTGCGGCGCCACGAGCAGACCGACGGCGGCGCCCATGGCGACACCAAGGAGCAAACCAATGAGAAACCGCATGACCGACCTCCATTACCGCTTGAGAACGCCAAATCGCTGAGGCCAGACCGATGCTAGCACACAGCGCGGAACGCGTGTCAAGGAAGCGCCGGCCGTTCGTGGACGAGCGACTAGACTGCCGGGGAACGCTGGGCGTTTCTATTGAAGAACGGCCACGGCTAGTGAGAGGAGAGGTTCTCGATGGCAATGCGAATGGCGGTAAGGCGCCCGCTTCACCCCGCGCTTGTTAAACAAGCGGAGGAACGCGCGCGAGACGTTCAAAACCGGATCGCCGACCTGATCACACGCTTCGCAGGCTCGATGCCTTTTGTCTATATCCATGCGGTCTTCTTCGCGGTATGGATCGTAAGCGGCATCGAAGCGTTCCCCTACGGCTTGCTGACGATGATCGTGTCGCTCGAGGCGATTTTCCTGAGTACCTTCGTGATGATCTCTCAGAATCGCGCGGACGAGAAGCGGCAGGTGCTGGCCGATCACCAGTGGGAACTCGTGCAGTTGGAGCAGCAGCAAAACGACGACCTTCTATCGCTTTCCCATCAGCTGCTTGACCTTACGAAGGAAGTACATAGGATGACGAGCCGGGTCCAGGAGCTCGTTTCTCCCGGCGGAAGGACGGCGGAGTGAGTCTCTAGGGGATGAAGAGGGGGGCCATAACCAGCGTAATCGTGCTCAGCAGCTTGATGAGCACGTGAAGCGAAGGACCGGCCGTGTCCTTGAACGGGTCGCCCACGGTGTCGCCGACGACGGCGGCTTTGTGCGCCTCCGTACCCTTGCCCAGCACCTCGACCGCTCCGGGGTTGGCGCTCTCGGTCTTCAGGTTGCCGGCCTCGATGTACTTCTTGGCGTTGTCCCAGGCGCCGCCTACGTTGTTGAAGAAGGTCGCGAGGAGGATCCCCGTGATTGTGCCGATCATGAGGAGACCGCTCACGGCAAGCCAGCCGGAAGCATCTTGGAGTCCGTTGTAATCGGCAGCGCGGACATAGCGGAAAATCAGGCCGACGGCTATCGGGGTGCCGACGGCGAGAATGCCAGGAGCGATCATGTTGCGCAGGGCGGCGCGGGCTGTGATGTCGACTGCGCGGCCGTAATCCGGACGAGAGGTGCCGGCCATGATCCCCGGGTCTTCGCGGAACTGACGCCGGACTTCCTGGATGATGTCCTGAGCGGCGGAGCTCACGGCCCGTATGGCGAGGGACGAAAAGAGGAAGACGAGCATCCCTCCGATAAGGGCTCCAACGAAGACGTCCACGTTCGATATGTCGATCGGCAATCCTTCATTGAGTGGAATCGAGAGGCGCTCCTTTACCTTGTCGAGGAAGGCGCTGAAGAGCAGGAAGGCGGCCAGTCCGGCTGACGCAACGGCATAGCCCTTTGTCAGCGCCTTTGTGGTGTTGCCGACCGAATCCAGCGAGTCGGTGATGTGGCGGGCGCTTTCGGGCGCGCCGGCCATCTCGGTGATACCGCCGGCGTTGTCCGTGATCGGTCCGAAGGTGTCCATCGAGAGGATGTAGGCAGCCGACATCAGCATTCCCATCGTGGCGACGGCGGTGCCGAATACGCCGGTCGTGAAGCCGCCGACTCCGGGGATATCGGCCCGCGACCCCAGCGCGAACGATGCTACGAGCGCGATGCCGATGGCGATGGCGGTGGCAGCCGTGGTCTCCATGCCGACGGCGGTGCCCGTAATGATGTTCGTCGCCGGGCCGGTGCGAGAGGCTTCGGCGATGTCCTGGACAGGCCGCCAGCCACCGGAGGTGTAGTACTGCGTGATGTAGACGAAGGCGATTCCCGTGCCGATGCCGATCAGCCCACAAAAGAAGAACCAGTACCATTCGTGGCCGAGCATGACGATCGTCGCGATGAAGAGACCGATCACCGATAGGGCGGAGACGATGTAGTAGCCGTAATTGAGGGGCGTCATCGGGTCCTGCCGGCCGTCCTCGCGCGCGAACAGAGGCACCGATGTGAGCCCGGCGATCGTCGCGAAAATGCCGAACGAGCGGAGGACCAGCGGAAACACGACCCACTGCAGATCGCCGGTCACTTTGTAGATAGCGACGCCGAGGATCATCGCGCCGATGTTCTCCGCTGACATTGATTCGAAGAGGTCCGCCCCGCGGCCGGCGCAGTCGCCGACGTTGTCGCCAACTAGGTCTGCGACTACGGCGGCGTTGCGGGGGTCATCTTCGGGGATGCCCGCCTCGACTTTTCCTACCAAGTCAGCTCCCACGTCGGCCGCCTTGGTGTAAATCCCGCCGCCGAGCTGCGCGAAGAGGGCCACGAAGCTGGCCCCGAAACCGAAGCCGACGATGAGGAAGGGGGTGATCGCTTCGGAGTTGCCGAGCACTTTGCTGTAGATGAAGTAGATGCTCGAGACGCCGAGCAGGCTGAGGGCGACGACAAGGAACCCCGATACTGCGCCGCCGCGCAGCGAGACGGTGATCGCCTCGCGCAGGCTGCGCGTAGCCGCAGACGCGGTGCGCGAGTTCGAGCGAACGGAGATGTACATTCCGATGTAGCCGGCGAGGGCCGAGCAGGCGGCGCCGACGATGAAGGCGATGCCGGTGAGGAGTCCCTCCTCCCACTGGCCCACCTCCTTCTTGCCGTAGGTGATCGAGCCGGCGCTCGCGATAATCTCCTTGACACCGTCAGATACCGCACCCACGACTATCGAAATCACCACGGCAGTGACGACCGCAAGCAGCGCGATAGTGCCGTATTGCCTTCGCAGGAAAGCCATCGCGCCCTCGAAGATCATGGAAGCGACGTCCTGCATCTCCGGGGTCCCGGTGTCGCGTCGCAGGACGTCCCAGGTGAGGAAACCCGCATAGAAAACCGCGGCCAAGCCGGCCACCGGAATGAGCCAGATCAGTTCCATATGTGTCTAATCCTCATGTGTCTAATCCTCCCGAGCGGGAAGGATAGCAGGGGCCGGGAGTGAGGGACAAGGAATGGGCAGGAGACGGCGCTAGGTAGCAGTGAGGCGAGATGGAGGTCAGAGGTCAGTGATGGGTTCGGCCGTGGGGCGTTGACACCGCAGGCGGGGAGGCGTAGTTTCGGGGACACCTCGACCGCGGTCCGGTGGGTTTTGAAAGGGGTCATAATGGCGCTTAGGAAGTCGTATGTGTCCGGCGGCGCGGCTTCGCCGCTATCTGGACAGACGATCGGGGAGTACCTCTCGTCCGTAATCGCCCGACAGCCGGACGCGGAGGCGCTGGTCTCGCGTCACCAGGAGATGCGGCTTACGTACGGTGAGCTAGGGCGAGAAGTTGAGAGAGTCGCTCGCGGACTGCTCGGGCTCGGGATCGAGAAGGGTGACCGCGTGGGGATCTGGTCGCCGACGCGCGTGGAGTGGACGCTTCTGCAGTTCGCGACCGCGCGCGCGGGCGCCATTCTCGTCAACATCAACCCGGCCTACCGCGCCGGAGAGATGGCGTATGCGGTGAACCAGTCGGGACTGCGGTTGCTGGTCACGGCGCCGGCGTTCAAGACCTCGGACTACCGGGCGCGCATCCATGAAGTGCGAAGTCAGCTTCCGCGACTGGAGCGAGTGGTGGTCCTCGGCGACCAGGGGACCGGCGTGCCGGGCGACCTTCTCTGGGACGACTTGCTCGCAGCGGGCGCCAACGTGAAGGCGGAAGACGTCGAACTGCGGGAAACACTGCTCGACGCCGATGATCCCATCAACATTCAGTACACGAGTGGCACCACAGGCAACCCCAAGGGCGCGACGCTCACGCATCACAACATCCTGAACAACGCCCGCTCGCTCGCGGAGTTGCTCCGCTATACCGCCGCGGACCGCGTGTGCATTCCAGTCCCGCTCTATCATTGCTTCGGTATGGGCGTCGGGAATCTGGGCTGCGTCACATCCGGGGCAACCATGGTCTACCCCGCGGAGTCGTTCGAGCCGCTGGCGACGCTGGAGGCGATCGCGGGAGAGCGCTGCACGAGCATCTACGGCGTGCCGACGATGTTCATCGCGCAGCTCGAACATCCGCGGTTCGCCGAGTTCGACCTCACTTCGCTCCGTACGGGTATCATGGCCGGTGCCCCCTGCCCCATCGAGGTGATGAAGCGGGTGATCAACGAGATGCACGCGAGCGAGGTCTGCATCGCCTACGGGATGACTGAGACGGCGCCCGTGTCGTTCCTGACGCGGCCGGAGGACACCTTCGATCGGCGGGTGAGCACGGTGGGCACTGTCCTGCCGCACGTCGAGGCGAAGATTATCGACCCGGCCACAGGACTGACGGCGCCTCTAGCGACACCGGGTGAAGTCTGCACACGTGGGTACCTGGTGATGCAGGGCTATTGGGAGAACCCGGATGCGACGGCCGAGGCGGTCGACCGCGCCGGCTGGATGCACACGGGCGACCTCGGGACAATCGAAGCGGAAGGCTATCTAAACATTGTCGGCCGCATCAAGGATATGGTCATCCGTGGCGGTGAGAACCTGTATCCGGTCGAGATCGAGGAGGTGCTCTTCCAGCACCCGGCCGTCGCGAGCGCCCAGGTCATCGGCGTACCGGACGAGCGCATGGGCGAGGAGCTGATGGCTTGGGTGGTCGTCCGGGAGGTTGGCGCTCTTACCGAAGACGAACTCAAGGACTTTTGCAAAGACAGGATCGCGCACTTCAAGGTTCCGCGCTACGTGAAATTCGTCGATGAATACCCAATGACCGTAACCGGCAAGGTGCAGAAATTCCTCATGCGTCAAATGGCCATCGAGGAGCTGGGTCTGGAGGCGGCCGCCGCCGTGAAGACAGCCTGAGCGTCAGCGCGGGTAACGGGAGAAGTCTGGCTCGCGGCGCTCGAGGAAGGCGTTCTTGCCTTCGTCGGCCTCGCCGCTGCGGTAGAACTCGGGGGCGATCTCGGCGACCCAGTCGCGGCGGGAGGCCTCGCGAAGCGGCTGGTAGAGGGTGCGGAAAGAGGCCTTGAGGATCCGGAGGCAGCTCGGGCTTTTGGCGAGGAGTTCCTCGCACCAGCGGTCGACCTCCCCGTCGAGCTTATCGTGCGGCACGACGGCGTTGACGAGACCCATCTCGAAAGCGTCTTGGGCAGTGTAGCGGCGGCATAGCATCCAGATCTCTTTGGCCTTCTTGGCACCGACGACGTGCGTGAGATAGGCGACGAAGTAACCCGCCGCCGGGCTCCCAACGCGCGGGCCGACCTGGGCGAAGGTGGCGCGCTCCGAGGCAATAGTGAAGTCGGCGAAGTAGGCGAGATGATTGCCGCCGCCGACTGAGTAGCCGTTGACGCGAGCGATCACAGGCTTTAGGCAGTCTTCGATGCCGGCGTGCGGATCGACGGGCGCCGCACTTGCCGCGCCCTCGCGCTGGATTTCCTGGAGCCAGCGCACGTCTCCGCCCGCGCAAAAGGCGCGGTCCCCAGCGCCGGTGATTACGACCACCCCGACTTCGGGATCGCCGGAGGCTGCTGCGACGGCGTCGCGCATTTCCGTCAGCGTGTGGCCCGTGAAGGCGTTCATCACGTCGGGGCGGTTGATGGTGATCCAGGCTGCGCCGCGCACCCGGTGGTTCTTCTCGTAGAGGATATCGGTGAACTCGGGCATCGGTTCTCTCCCTTTAATCTCGTGTGGTCGCGATCATACGGTGCGGATGCTCAGCCCTGAGGCCAGGTGGCGAAGTCGTGGCTGAAGAGGACGCGAACGGGCCGGAAGGACTTGAGCTTCAAGATCGACGAGTCCTCTTGCTCGGCCTCGAATTCAGCGGCCGTCTCGGTGGCCTGACCAGCGATGACGATTGCGCCGTTGTCCGTATCGACAACGACAGACTGGTGGCCGGGCGTGTGGCGGGTGGCGACGACGCGAAGCCCCGGAAGCAGGTCACCGTCTCCGTCAAGCAGCTGGTAGTTCGCGCCCGGGAAGTCGACCCAGTCAGGCAGGGTGTACCCTGGTGCGCCCGACGACTCGTGCTCTCGGCGTTGGACGAGGATAGGCCGACCCGGAAAGAACTGGTTGCCGCCGCAGTGATCGAAGTGCAGGTGCGTGTTAATGATGAGACGGACGTCGGCAGGCGCCAGGCCGATTCCGGCGAGCGCTTCCTCGAGCGGGTAGCGGACGGGTTTATAGAGGCGGTCGATGAGTTCGTGCGGTGGCCCGATGCCCGTGTCCACGAGGACGGAGCCATCCGGGTGAGCGACGAGGAACGCAAAGACGGGGCCGGTCTCGCCGTAGCGAGGGTGGCCCTCGGGATAAACGACATCAGCGAGATGCAGCGGGTGGACCGCGGGGGACGAATAGGCTGGCCGTGGCATCGCTGACAACTCAGAACTGGTGCCCCCGGCGGGATTCGAACCCGCGATCTCCACCTTGAAAGGGTGGCGTCCTGGGCCTCTAGACGACGGGGGCCCGCTTAGATTCTACAGGAAGGCCGCAGTGCAAAAGGGGCCGGCCAAGGCCGTCGCCCGCAGCTAGGGGCCGGCGTTGCCCGCCGGGACCGTCGATGGGACGGGCGAGACGCGGGCGCCGGCGTCGCGATGACCGCGGTCTTATCGAGGACGCGCGCGAACGTCGCCTCGAGAACGCCGTTCTGATTTTGGCGTCCCCACACGATCGCGCGGGCGCCCACGGTCTCCTCCGGCCCCGAGAAATCGGCGGTTGAGGACACGCGCACGGTGCCGAAATCGACTGTCCAGAGTGCTCCATCGAGCTTGGTGATCGTTACGTCCAGCCGGACGAGGCTGGTGTCGTCAGGCGCCTGGATACGTGTGTAGGACTTGACCTCCAGGTCGCCCCCGTGGCGGACGAGGTCAACGAAGAGAAGAGTGCCCGCCAGCGGGTCGGTCGTGCGCTCAGGTGGAACGAGCTGCAGGCCGCCAACATACCACACGCCGTCTCGAGACTTATCGAAGACACCGATGAGCGCCGCGGATTCGGGCGGTGAGTCCGTGGCCAGGACCGTGATCTTATGCGCCGACAACTGCTTGTCCTGCCTAGTGGCCTCCACGAGAACGCGGGTGCCGCTCTTCGCCTGACCGGCCGAGGCATCGATAGCGGTGTCGGGCGTGATCGTGAAGGAGAGGCCGCCGATCTTCCACTCGTTGGTGGGCTTCTTAACGTCGCCCTCGATGACGCCTTCGAACGTAAGCTGAGAGATTGGCTCCTGCTCGTCGCCCGCCGGGGCCGGCGTCGCTACCGGGCGGACAGTGGAAGCGACCAGGCCGGTCTCTGACTTGCCCAGCCTGACCTCCACCTTCTGCCCCTTCTTGACCTTGCCCGTAAGGAACGTCTGGCTTGTGATGGGAATGAACTGCCCGGCGATGACGATTCCTTGATCGGTTACCTGCTCGACCTGCCCGGAAACGACTGATCCGCTGGGCGGCTGCCCCGCCGGGCTCGTCGACACGGTGAGAGCGCGCAGCTGCCCTCGCGAATTTTTGCCGACCACAAAGCTGACAGCGCTGCCGTCCTCGATCGGCTGGCCAATGGTTGTCTGATCGACGCGGACCTCAAGGCCGCCGACGCTCCACAGGTTTTCGTTGACCTTCTCGGCGGTGCCGGAAATGTGCTGGACGCCGTCCGAAAGCTCTTCCGGATGAATCCCGGCAACAGCCTGATCGGTGGGCAGTCGCGCATTATGGGTGGCGGCAAGGGCCTCGTTGTACGGCGTACGGTCGGAATCTGAGACCTGCGGGAAAAGCAGAATGAGGTTGGCTTCCTGCGTTTCGGCCTGCTGGACGAGGGATGTCTTCAGCGCCGTCTCGTCCGGGTGCTCGGCCAGGATGTCGGCCGCGCGTTCGTTACGGCTGCGCAGCGCGGTCAGAACATTGCTGGGGACCTCCTTGTCCTGCCGGTTCATTTCGAGGATTTCGTCCATCCGTTCGTTCGATTGGTCAATGAGAATTTGGGCCTTGTGCGCGTCGTCGAAGACGAACCACAGCCGGACGTCTTCGCTGGCCAGCTTTACCCGGTAGAGTGGACTGTCCGGAAGGCTATTCTGCGCCGCGAGCACGGTGCCGCCGGTGGCGCCGAAAAGTGCCAGCAAGACCGCCAGGGTAATGGCCACGGGTCGCAGCCAGGCGCCGTAATCCAGGTTGAACTGTACGCCCTTCGGCTCCGCGCGAAGGTCCGTGGCCCGCTGATGTACGCGCTGCCAGGCGGCAGCCTGCCGCCACGGACGCGGCAGCGCTGGCGGCGTGCTTCGGACCTTGTCCGCCAGAGTAAGGAGCCGCTCCAGGCGCTCCGCGTGCACCGGATATCGCGCCAGGCACTCATCCACGGTCTCGCCTTGCTGAATCGCCGCAAGGCATTCGTCGAGGATGGAGTTAAAACTTCGGAACCGCATTTTACACGCGATCGTGATAGAGGAGGCGGCGCAGCGAGCCGAGCGCGCGGTGTTGTAGCGACTTCACGGCGCCCTCGCTGCGGGCCATGATCTTGCCGACCGACCGGTTATCAAACCCCTCGATGAACTTGAGGACGATCACCTGTCGCTGTTCGTCCGTCAGGTGCTTGAGGGCCACCTGGAGCTGACCGCGGTCAAGCGCGCGCTCGGCGAGCGCGTGCGGGCTCGCGAGAGCACTGCTCAGCGTCTCGCTCAGATCGACCTCGCCGCGACGGCGGCGCCGCCGGTGCAGGTCGATCAGGCGGTTGCGGGCGATTCGGAAGACCCAGGCGCCGAAGGGCAGCCCCCGAAAGTGGTACTTGTTGATCGACTCGATCATCTTGAGCATCACGTCGGAAGCCAGATCTTCAGCGGCCTGGACGTCTCCCATCTGGAGGAAGCCGTAATTGTAGACTTTCGGGTAGTACGCCTGGTAGAGAGCCTCGATCGCGGCGCTTTCAAACGCCTGCGCGCGCTTGACGAGGTCCCATTCAGCTAGGACATCAGGCGCACCGGCGCGCCCGGCCACATCCCCCGCCGCTTTTTCCCTGGCCGGAGCTTCCCTGGCCTTATCCAGGGACTTAGCCAACGGTAGTGTCCAGACTGCCGCACGCATAACCTACTGCTAAAACGTGCGTCCAGAAGGGCGAGATACGGGCAGGTTTCATCATAAACGGACGGCTAATTAGTCTGAGAGGCCCAAGAGCTGCCGTCTGGCTTCATCGTAGCGCTCCTTGGACCGCGCCTCTCGGTTGAGGAGGCCCTTCAGTTTCGGCGGCTCAAGCCTCTGCCCCTCCAGCAGCACTTTATGCAAATCTTGCAGGTGGGCTTGCCAGGCCTCGTAGGCCTCAATGTATTCCTGCTTGGAGTTCGCCATGGACCATTCACCGTATTGCCGTTAATCGTAATGCAGTGCAGTTGTAGAGGAAAGGATGCTACAGCCAGCGGGAGCGCACATCCCCTTCAATAGCAACGTCTACGAGACGGGGTTCGTTAGCCTTCTGAGCTTCGCGAACGGCATCCCCGATGTCCTCAGCGCGGTCCACCCGAACGCCCGTGACACCGAACCCCGCTGCCAGTGCGGGGAAGTCCACTGCCGGCTGAGTCAGGTCCATCTCGACGAACTTGCGTCCGGAGGCGCCCTCGCCGAGGTATTCGAGCATGTTGAGTTTGAGGATGCGATAGGCGCTGTTGTTCGCGATTACCCAGGTCACGGGAATCTTATGGTGGGCGGCCGTCCACAACGCCTGGATCGTGTAGAGCGCCGCGCCGTCGCCGCTAATCGACAGGACCGGCCGGTCCGGACGAGCGAGCTTGATGCCGATTGGGTTTGGCATGCCCGGGCCGAGCCCACCTCCCGCCGCACGGTAATGCGCCCCTGTCTCCGCGAAGCGCAGGTAGCGCATGAGGTAGCCGCCCGCGGTCACGGCTTCGTCGAAGATGATCGTGTCCGGCAGCATTGCGTCCGCGATTTCGCTCATCATCCGCCCGGCATTTATCGGTATCGCGTCCCAGCGCGAGCGGGCGGCGCTTTCCAGCGCCTGCATCATCTGTCCGCCCATTGTTTCGACGGCCCTGGCGCGATCCCGCGCGGCGTCCCGCTGTTCTTGCGTCATCGTCTCCTTCAGGCGCGCCACTATCTCTGCCATCGCGAGGCGTGGGTCGGCGAGAAGTCCGACCTCGACGGGCCAGTTCTTGCCGATCTCTCTTGAGTCGAGGTCGATGTGGATTACGCGAGTCGCCTCAGCGAAAGGCGAACCTTCGATGGGGAAAAGCAGCGGCAGCACCGGAGTGCCGACGGCGAGGACGACGTCTGCGGCCGAGAGCTGGCCCTTCAGTCCGGCGGCTGAGACGACGTTCAGAAGACCGGCATAAAGTGGGTGGACAGAAGGGAAGGCGAGCTCGGCCGAAAACGCCGCGTGCACGCGCGCGCCGATCGTCTCCGCGAGCTGGATAAGCTCGGCCTGGCCGCCGCTTTCCGCAACGCCGTCCCCGCAGATAATGACCGGCGAGGTGGCATCGAGGAGGAGCTGCGCGATCCGCTCAACGACAGCCGGGCCCGGGCGGGCGCGCGTGTCGACCGTCGTCGACGGCGCGATCTCGACCTCGGCTTCTTCATCCATTACGTTGGCGGGTACAGACACGAACACGGGGCCCCTCGGCGGCTCCATCGCCACCTTGAACGCCCGCCGCAGTAGGATCGGGACTTCATGGGCGTCCTGGGCTTCGACCGCCGACTTGGTGAGCGGCTCAGCGAGACGAACGACATCGCCGGCGAGGATGGGTTCCTGCGAGCCTCCCTTCTGTGGATGCTGGCCGGCGTAGACTACGAGTGGAGTGTGGGTGCGATACGAGTTGTACAGCATGCCCATAGCGTTGCCGAGGCCGGGCGTGATGTGCAGCTGGAGGAACGCGGGCCGGCCGCTGGCCCTCGCGTACCCGTCGGCGATGCCGGTCGCGACGCCTTCGTGGAGCGCCAGGATGTATTCGAGCTGGGGGTAGTCCTGAAGGGCGTCCATGAACGCCTGCTCAGTCGTGCCGGGATTGCCGAAGACGTAGCGGGTGCCCTCGGCGAGCAGTTGCTCGAGCATGGCGTAGCGAGCGGCGAATCTAGGCATGGCGAAAGAATAGCATGCAATCGGCGGCGAGCAATCGTAAAAGGCAAACGGCGATTGGTGGTGTACTGGCGCGCCCGTATGTGATCCTTCGCAGCGGCGGAAACGAAGAACATAGGGCTCTTGCATCGCGACGGTGAGCGGCGCGGTGGAGGGCCTCCCTTTCCAGACTGTGGCTACTGACCGTCGGCTTATCGTAGACTGGATGTCCGCCGCCCCACGATGGACACCTTCACCGAGCTGCGAAATCTCGCCGACGATCTGACTGGACTGGGCGATACCGCCACGCCCACGCGTGTCCGCCAGGAGATAGACCGCTTTATGGCGTGGAAGTTCGAAGCCGGCGAGCGGCTGCCAGACCGAGCGCTTGAAGAGCGGCTGAAGCTTGACCGAGAGCCGCCCCGGTCGCCTTACTTCAATACCTGCTTGCTGGCGATCACCTAGTCAGCGTCGCGCTGAATGACATGTTGGACCGCTTAACGAACATATTCTTCGGCAAGTGGTTTATTCTGTTGTTCTTTGGCGGGCAAGGCTATTGGCAGATCACCGGACTTTTGAGGGACGGATCGGCCGGCCGCGTAATCGAAACGCTTTGCTGGATAGCGTTGAGCGTTCTGCTGTTCTTCATCTCGTGGAAGATTGGTTGGGGTAAGCTCAGGGCTGTGGGCACGAAGGCGCAAAGGCGGAGGAGGCGCCTGGCTGTGCTAGCATCGATACCACTTTCCTTTGCGGGTATCCAACTGTTGATCACGCAGGATCCCTATCTTTGGGCCATCGGTGCCCTGTTCATGCTCCTCCCCATCGTAGGGCTTCTCTACTTGATGTTTAGGTGGTATACGAGGGATACTGCCGTTCCTCAGCGTTTCGTGGCACCAGCGACTTCGGACTAGGCTCCAACGACGGATACATTGATGGCGAGCTTTGCGCCTTTTCCTCGCTTTGTCGTCCACGGCGGCTCAGGGCGCTCACTGCCCAAGCCCTGGACGGCTCCTGGCGTCGCGAGATTTCTGCAGCGCTGTCCTCGCTGTGACGCGCTCCATAAGCTAGGACGCATGCGCCGCGGTACAAAGGCTGTACCGGCGATGGTGAAATGTTCGTGAACGCAGCTTAACGCAGCTTATCAAGGGGTAACCGCCCCAAGTCCGCGTCCATCCATATTTGCGGAGACTGGCACTCAATATTTCAGGAAAGGACGTGGACAATGCTCTCTAGGATCAACGAGGCGCTCAATTGGTGCGTGTCGCGCTACCAGCGTGAAGATGGTCAGGCGCTGGCCGAATACGGTCTACTTCTGGCCCTCATCGCGGTCGTTTGCATCGTGGCGCTGACCGCGCTGGGTCTGGCGATTGCGGGCACCCTCAGCACTCTTACCGGCAAGCTCTAGGCTTGTAGTTAGCAAGGTTCGCGGGGTACCCCGCCGGCGGCCCTGCTTTTTCCTCTTCACTTAAACTCCACTCAAGAGCAGAGCTTGCGCCACTTTATAATTCCCGCCGGAGCCTAAATTGTGAGCCGCCGCAGACGGAGATTAGAACGGCGAAGAATACACACTGGCCGGCGGGGTCGCCGTCTGTCCTTCTGGTCCGTGCTTATAGCACTCGTAGCAGCGGTTGTGGTGGTCGCCCGTTCACTCCGCCTTCGCTAGCTCGGCAGCGCCATCAGCGCAGCGGGTTGGTGAGTGGACCGAGCCCTAGCATACCGGGTTTCCGAGCCAAACCCTACCTGGTTTACGACCAGAGCCGAATGGATTCAGCGATAGACGTTGTGGGGCAGACGCTCCGTAAGTTCTCGCCTCCAGGAGGTATCGGCTCGTGTCTGACCAGGTTATGGTTATCGTTTCTGATCTCGATAACGACAAACACGCGGAGATCAACGTTATCGAGGGTGTCCAAAAGGCAGCGAGGCTCGTCGAGGCCCTGCTTGAGGCAGGCTTCGATCAGGCCCGCATCCGCGTCTTC
>Ga0209803_1001438_pt1 | contig 15729 bp, 13 predicted proteins | sample GraSoiAngelo_138_FD_185895 | JGI IMG/M metagenome (GOLD analysis project Ga0209803, IMG submission 185895) | Grasslands soil microbial communities from the Angelo Coastal Reserve, California, USA - 14_0929_09_40cm (SPAdes) (version 2) | ecosystem: Environmental > Terrestrial > Soil > Grasslands ...
AGCTGTTAGGTTCTCGCCTTCCGCCACAGCCACACCCCCGCCGCGCCGAAGATCAGGTTCGGCACCCATGCCGCGAACCCCGGCGGCAACGCCCCGCCCGCCCCGACCGCCTTCGACAGCTGAAACATCAGCAGGTCCACGAAGGTCGTGGCGAGGCAGACCGCGACGCCCCATGCCGTCCCGCTGCGCGGTGTGGAGATCGCGAGCGGCGCCCCGAACAGGGCGATGATGATGCATGCGAACGGCACCGACAGCTTCAGCGACCGCTCCACCTGCAGCTTCTTCGTGTCCGATCCGGAGCGCGACAGCGCATCGACGTAGCGGCCCAGCTCCGCGTAGCGCATCTCGTCGGGGGCCTTGGGCTCCGCCAAGAGGTCGGCGGGCGACTCGCGCAGCGCGGTGCTGCGCAGCGTGTCGAACACGAATGTCGTCTCGCGACCGGGGCCGACCAGGTAGCGCAGCGCGCCCTTGTTGAGGGTCCACCCGCGCTTGGCGCGTCCCGTGTCGTACGCCGCCCGCTGCGCCGCCACCACGATCGTGGGGTAGTCCTCGCCCGTGCCGCCGCGCTCCAGGATCACGTCGCGCATCTCCGCCCCGCTCGAGCGCAGCTCGAGCGAGCGGATGGAATACACCCAGCCCGAGTCCGCCCGGTACACGAAGGGATTGAAGCGTGAGGCGACCTGCCGCACCGCCTTTTCCCCCAACAGCTCGGCCCGCCGGGCCGAGGTCACCGGCGCGAGCTCGGTCAGTCCCAGATCGAGGACCACCGCGGCCAGCGAGGCGGCGAGCAGCGGCCGCACCACCCGGTGAAGCGAGATCCCCGAGGCCTTGGCCGCCACGAGCTCCGAATGCCGGCCCAGCGCGCCCACCGTGAACACCACGGCGAACAGCACCGCCACCGGCAGCACGAGCGAGATCGTCTCCGGCAGGAAGAACACGTACGAGTAGGCCAGCCGCGCCTTGGGGATGCCCCGTCCCAAATAGGTCGAAAGCTTGTCGGTCAGGTCGATCACCATCACCAGGAAGGGAAACCCCAGCGCGGCGAGCAGGAACACCTTGGTCCACTCGCGCAGCAGATAGCGATCGAGGGTGCTCACCGCGCGTTGCGCCACGGAGCGCCGATCCACGCCGGCCACAAGTCGCTCCAGTCACCGCCATGCGGCGAGTTCCCCGGCTTGCGGATGCGCCACAGGCCGAACAGACCGGCGGTCGCGAAGATCAGGTTGGGCGTCCACATCGCCAAGAACGGCGACACCAGCAGGCGATCTCCCAGCTCCTCGCCCCCAATGAGTCCGATATAGTAGACCGTGAACACCGCGACGCTCACGCCGAGTACGAGCCCGACCCCGCCGCGCTGGAAGCGCAGCGCGATCGGCGCGCCCACCAGCGCGAACACCAGACAGGCGACGGCGATCGCGTACTTCTTGTGGATCTCGACCTCGTACGTCGCGGCCCGCTCGCGCGCCCCGCGCAGCCGCTGCTGCTCGCTCACGCCCGCCCCGGGCGTGATGAGCGCGGCGGCGACGTAGGGCGGCGTCATCGGCGCCACCCCACCCGCCGACGGTGGCAGCGGCCGGGCGCCGGGATGCGGCGGGGGCGACTGCGGCGCGCCGCGCGGGGCCGGGCGCGGGGTCTGCGCGCCCGCCTCCGCCGGCAGGAGCCACGCGGCGAGCCGCTCGAGCGCGCGGCAGTAGGGGCCCGGCCGCCTCGGGTCGCGCGCGCCGGCGGGTATTCTCGGCGGCAGCGGCGCGAGCCCTGCCAGGCGCCGCAGGTCGTTTTCGATCACGAGCCGGGCGTCGCCCGCGGCGCTCTCGACATCGCGCCGCGCCAGGTCCACCTGCTCCTGCATCTCGCAGGTTGACATCTCCCGGTCGCTCTTGTACGTGTCGTTCGCGGTCGGCTGGAAGGTGTTGGCCACGCCCGCGACCCGCATGCGGTTCGTGTCGAAGAAGGTGCGGTTGAACTGCGTCGGGTCGGCGCGACTCACCTCCTCGATGTCGCCGTCCTGGAGTGTGAGGTAGAGGTCGCGCCCACCGGCGCTGTACGCCATTCGGCCGCTGTCCGCCGTGATGATCCGCCGGCGCTCCGCGTCCGCCAGGTCGTAGATCGTCACGTCCTTCAGCTTGTTCGAGCTCCCGTCGATGCGCGCCGCGCGCAGGAAGAACTGCCCCGCCACGACTTCGTTGATCACCTGCTCCTTGAGCGCCAGCGATGGTTTTTTGCGCTGGATGTCCATCTGCAGGGTCCGCAGCTGGTGGTTGGTGCGGGGCAGCAGCTGATCGTTCCACAGGAACGACAGAAGCGCGATCCCGGCCGCCCCCGCGAGCGCCGGCGCGATCACGCGCCCGACGCTCACGCCCCCGGCCTGCATGGCCGTGATCTCGTTGTCGCCGGCGAGCCGGGTGAACACGTGCAGCACGGCGACCAGCACCGCCATCGGGAGGGTCACCGCCACGATGAAGGGCACCGACAGCAGGAACACCTCGACGATCACGCTGGTGGGCAGGCCCTTGCCGAGCAGGCTCGAGAGCTGTTTCGCGATCTGCTGGATGAGCATCAGCGACGTGAGCGCCGCCAGGGCGAAGCCGAGCGGCGCGACGTGCTGGCGCAGGAGGTAGCGGCTGATAGTGCGCACGATCGGTGGCGCCATTATATTCGGAAGTCCAAGTCTCAACAAGACATCACTACCCCTGTGACCATCCGAAAGAGCCGTCTCCGGCGCGCGGGCCTGTGCTTCACGCTCGCCCTCGTTGCCCCCGCGTGCGGTGCGCGCGAGGGCGCGGGGCGCACGCGGGAGTTCGCCGGCGCGCGCGCCTTCGGCTATCTCGAGCAGCAGATGCAGTTCGGACCGCGCATCCCCGGGACCGCGGCCCACGAGCGCACCGGCGACTGGATCCTGCAGCATCTCCGCGCCACGGCCGACAGCGTCGTCGTGCAATCCATCACCCACGTCACGCGGCAGGGAGCGACACTGCATCTGCGCAACTTCATCGCGCGCTTCCGGCCCGGCGCGCCCGACCGCGTGCTGTTCCTGGCGCACTGGGACACGCGGCCCCACGCCGACCAGAGCGCCAACCTCGGCCAGCAGCGCCTCCCCGTCCCCGGGGCGAACGACGGCGCGTCCGGCGTGGCCGTGCTGCTGGGCGTGGCCGACGCGCTCAAGGCGAAGCCCCCCACGCTCGGCGTGGACCTGCTGTTCGTGGACGGGGAGGACTACGGCGATTTCGCCCGCGACTCGACCGACGTGCTGATCGGCTCGCGGTACTTCGCGAGCCACCGGCCTCCGGTCTACCAACCGCTCTTCGCCGTGCTGTTCGACATGGTGGCGGACAAGGACCAGCAGTTCTATTACGAGGGCAACTCGCAGGCCTTCGCCCCCGAGGTCGTGGACCGCGTGTGGCGCACCGCCGCGGACCTGGGCTACGGCCGGATTTTCCAGCCCGGCGTGAAACACACCCTCACCGACGACCACGTGGCCCTGCAGCAGGCGGGCATCCATGCGATCGACGTGGTGGACTTCGACTACCCGTACTGGCACACGAGGGAAGACACCATCGATAAAGTCAGTGCGGCTTCCCTGCAAGTCGTTGGTGATGTAGCTGTGGCGCTGGTGCGGTAAGAAACGCGGAAGTCGCAACGCGGAACGCGGAACAGTCGGGCGATCTTCCGCGTTCCGCGTTCTTTCGGTGCGCCGCGCATAGAACGGATGCCGCCTGCCGGCCGGCGAGCCGTTAGTGTGCAGCATGGACGACCGCCGCGCCGCCCTCCTCCTCGCGCTGCTCGCGCTCGCCGGCGCGGGTGCCCGGCTGGCGCTGGCGCCCGCCACCGCCGCCGCGCCGGGCGACGTCCGCTTCGTCGGCCTCGACACCCCGCCCGCCGGCCCTCGGGGCTTGAGCGCGACGGCGCGGACGGCCGCCCGTCTGGCGCGCCCGCTCCTCCCCGGCGAGCGGGTCGACCTCGACCGCGCCGACGTGACGGAGATCACGCGCCTGCCGCGCATTGGCCCCGCCTTCGCCCAGCGCATCGTCGCGTGGCGCGAGCAACACGGTTCGTTCGGCGGGCTTGCGCGGTTCGACAGCGTGCCCGGGGTCGGGCCCAAGCTGGTCGAGGCGCTCCGACCGTACGTCATGTTTTCGGGGGTGCTGCCGTGAATTGCAGCAACCTCCCCAACCTCCACACCCTCCACAACCTGCCGGTCGGGGTTGACTTCCCTCCGTCGGCCCATATGTTATGCTGTTCATTTTCAACGAGTTGCGTACGGCGACCGCAGCAGCCACCTCCGACAGGCTGGGTGAAATCCTCCTCCGGGAGGGGCTGATCACCCAGGATCAACTCAAGAAGGCGCTCCTCGAGCAGAAGAACACGGGGATGCGTCTGGGCTACACGCTGGTGAAGTTGGGCTTCGTCGAGGAGACCGAGATCTCCAAGATGTTGGCCCGACAGTACCGCATGCCGGCCGTTGACCTCTCCCGCTTCGAGGTCGACCCGAAGATCATCAAGCTGCTGCCGCCCGACGTCGCCGTGAAGCACACCGTGCTGCCGCTCAAGCGCGAGGGGCGGACGCTCACGGTGGCGATCGCGGACCCTAACAACGTCACGGCGATCGAAGATATCAAGTTCATCACACGCTGCGACGTGTTCCCGGTGATCGCGGGCGAATACACGCTCCGCAACGCGATCGAGAAGTACTATCAGCAATCCGACGCCCAGCTGCAGACGCTCCTCAAGGACATCGAGGCGGCCGAGGATCTCGAGGTTGTCTCCGAGGAGGTCGACGAAGACGTCAAGGCGCAGGACTTGGCGGACGACGCGCCGGTCGTGAAGCTGATCAACGGGTTGCTCACCGACGCGGTGAAGCGGGGGGCGTCCGACATCCACATCGAGCCGTTCGAGCACGAGATGCGGGTGCGCTACCGCGTGGACGGTGCGCTGCACGAGGTGATGAAGCCGCCGATCAAGATGCGCGCGGCGCTGACGTCACGCATCAAGATCATGGCGCAGCTCAACATCGCGGAGCGGCGCGTGCCGCAGGACGGCCGCATCAAGCTCAAGTTCGGCGCCAAGGTCATCGACTATCGCGTCTCGACGCTGCCGGTGCTGTTCGGCGAGAAGATCGTGCTGCGCATTCTCGACAAGGGGAATCTGGCGCTCGACCTGACGAAGTTCGGGTTCGAGGCCAAGGCCGAGCAGGACCTGATGCGGGCGATCCTGAACCCGTACGGCATGGTGCTGGTGACCGGTCCGACGGGATCGGGCAAGACCACGACCTTGTACTCGGCGCTGTCGCGGATCAACCAGATCGACGTGAACATCATGACCGCCGAGGATCCCGTCGAGTACAATCTGATGGGCATCAATCAAGTGCTGGTCCGCAACGACGTGGGGATGACGTTCGCGGCCGCCCTCAAGGCGTTCTTGCGGCAGGACCCGAACATCATCATGGTGGGCGAGATCCGCGATCTCGAGACCGGGTCGATCGCCATCAAGGCGGCGTTGACCGGCCACCTCGTGCTCTCCACGCTGCACACCAACGATGCGCCCTCGACGGTGACGCGCATGGTGGACATGGGCATCGAGCCGTTCAACGTGGCGAGCGCCGTGAACCTGATCGTGGCACAACGGCTGGTGCGGCGTATCTGCTCGGAGTGCAAGCAGGAGCACAAGTATTCCGAGGAGGAGCTCAAGGCGCTCGGCATCCCGTCGGCCGACGCGCAGAAGCTGACGTTCTACAAGGGCAGCGGCTGCGACACCTGCGGCAGCTCGGGGTACAAGGGGCGCCAAGGGTTGTACGAGGTCATGGCCCTGTCGAGCGCGCTGCGGCGCATGGTGCTGAAGGGCGGCTCCACGGAGGAGTTGCGGGAGCAGGCGGTGAAGGAAGGGATGCTCACGCTGCGCATGGACGGCATGCTGAAGGTGAAGCGCGGCATCACCACTCTCGACGAAGTCGTGAAGGAGACCGCGGCATGACGGCTGGCGCATCGCAAGGTGTGAATCTCCGCTCGCTGCTCGAGGAGATGATCGAGAAGGACGCATCGGACCTGCACATCGTGGCGGGCGAGCGTCCCAAGCTGCGCGTGGACGGCGACATCGTGAGCTCGGGCGTGGAGGCGGTGCTCACGCCCAAAGACACGCTGTCGATCGCCTACTCGGTGCTCACCGAGAATCAAAAGAAGCGGTTCGAGACCGAAAACGAGCTCGACTTCTCTTTCGGCATTCAGAACCTGGCGCGGTTCCGCGGCAACTGCTTCAAGCAACGCGGCTGCGTGTCGCTCGTCATCCGGCAGATTCCTTTCAACGTCAAGGCGTTCGATGAGCTGGGGCTGCCGGGCGTGGTGGCGAAGCTGGCCGAGAAGCCGCGCGGGCTCGTGCTGGTGACCGGTCCCACAGGATCGGGCAAGAGCACGACGCTGGCGGCCATGATCGACAAGATCAACAAGGAGCTCAAGGGGCACATCATCACGGTGGAGGACCCGATCGAGTTCATCCACCGCCACCAGCAGTGCATCGTCAATCAGCGTGAGATCGGCACCGACACCAACAGCTTCGCGTCCGCCCTGAAATACGCCCTGCGCCAGGACCCGGACGTGGTGCTTGTCGGCGAGATGCGCGACTTGGAGACGATCGGGGCGGCGCTGACGATTGCGGAGACGGGCCACCTGGCGTTCGCCACGCTGCACACCAACTCGGCGATGGAAAGCATCAACCGCATCATCGACGTGTTCCCGTCGCATCAGCAGGCGCAGGTGCGGGCCCAACTCTCGTTCGTGCTCGAGGGCATCGTGACGCAAACGCTGCTCCAGAAAGCCAAAGGACGGGGGCGCGTGATGGCGTGCGAGATCCTGATCATGACGCCCGCCGTGCGGGCCCTGATCCGCGACGAAAAGATCGAGCAGATCCCGTCGATGATGCAGGCGGGCAAGAAGCACGGCATGCAGACGTTGAACGACGCGCTGTACCAGCTGTACGTGGGCCGCGAAGTCACCAAGGACGAGTGTCTGCGCGTGACGTCGACCCCCAACGAATTTCTCCGGATGATCGGCGAGGCCCCGATGGACGACAGAGAGCCCCTCCCGTCTGCGGGGCAGCCCGCCGCCGGCGCGGGTAAGGTCGCGGCCCGCCGCTAGGCGCCCGAAGCGAAGGGGAGGGAGCCATGCCGGTCTTTCAATACACCGCTCGCACGCTCAAAGGCGATCTCGTCAACGACAAGATCGACCTGCCGTCCCGCGACGACGTCATCGCCCACCTGCGCAAGAACCGCATGGTGGTCGTGCAGGTCCGTGCCGCGCCCAAGGAATTCAAGCTCAGTCTGAAGTTCGGCGGCGGCGTCAAGACGCGCGACGTGGTCGTGTTCACCCGCCAGTTCGCCACCATGATCAATGCGGGCCTGCCGCTGGTGCAGGCCCTCGACATCCTGGCCCAGCAGACCGAGAACAAGCTCCTGGCCGACACGACCCGGCAGGTCGTGTACGACGTCGAGAGCGGCCAGACCCTCGCGGACGCCCTGCGCAAGCATCCCAAGGCGTTCAGCGACCTGTACGTCAACATGGTGGCGGCGGGCGAGGCCGGCGGTATTCTCGACACCATTCTCGTCCGCCTCGCCGAATTCCTCGAAAAGAACGACGCGATCGTGCGCAAGGTGAAGGGCGCGATGATCTACCCCGGGGTGATTCTATCGGTGGCGGTCATCGCGGTGTCGGTGCTGCTCATCTTCGTGATCCCGACGTTCCAGAACATGTTCGCGTCCGTGAACCTGCAGCTGCCGCTGCCGACCCGGATCGTGATCGGGATGAGCAGCCTCCTCAAGAGCTACTGGTGGGTCATTATCGGGGGCGCCGGCGCGGGCGTGTTCGCGCTGAATCGCTACTACCAGACGGCGCCGGGCCGGCTGCAGATCGATACGCTGCTGCTCAAACTGCCGGTGCTGGGCGACGTGCTCCGTAAATCCGCCGTATCCCGGTTCACCCGCACGCTCGGCACGCTGATCTCCTCCGGCGTGTCGATCCTCGACGGTCTCGAGATTACGGCGCGCACCGCCGGCAACATGGTCATCCACAACGCCGTGATGGAATCGCGCGCCTCGATCGCCGGAGGCGAGACGATCGCCGCCCCGCTCGCCAAGTCGAAGGTGTTCCCGCCCATGGTGATCTCCATGATCTCCGTGGGCGAGCAGACCGGCGGCATGGACGAGATGCTCTCCAAAATCGCCGACTTCTACGACGACGAGGTCGACGCCGCCGTCAGCGCCCTGTTGTCGCTCATGGAGCCCATCATGATCGTGGTGCTGGGCGTGATCGTGGGCGGCATGGTGGTCGCCATGTACCTCCCGATCTTCGACATGGTGAACGCGGTCCAGTAGGGATTCGGGACTCGGGACTCGGGAATGCACCCCGAACCCCGAGTCCCGGTCACGGCAGCGACGCCGGCAATTCGAGCCATTGCCGCGGGAAGCGCGGCAGGAACTTGACGTGCCGGTTCACCACGGCCTGTACGCGACGCCACCAGCAAATGATCGGTCGGGCGGTTCGGCCGACGCTCACCGCGGCAAATGGAATCGAGTCCGCCACCACGGTGCGCAGATCGGGCTGGCTCAGGGAGCACAGGTCCTCCGGCGTCTTCACCCCGAAGGTCGAGTCCGGCCCCGTCCACGGGTGATTGTGCCACACCGCGAGCGTCCCCCGGCCGCAGGGGAGCGGTTGCACCTGATCGGCGGTGGAGCTCACGACATCGGGCATCACGAAATCCTCCACCAGCGCGCTGTCACCTGCCGCCGTGCCCTGGAGGCACAGCACCACCTCGCGATCGAGCCCGGCCGCCAGGAGACTCACCCGCCGCAGCAGTGACGGGGCCAGCGCCAGTCGCTTGAGCGGTTGGGACGCGAGGATGGCGGAATCCGCCGCGGTGAGCGGCGCTTGGGCGTGACCGGCGACGGGACAGGTCACCGCTGCGAGCAGCCCAGCGGCAGCCACGCGACGGAACCCGGGTGACATGCCGTACGATACCACGGCACTGTCGCGCGTGTCTCGCGCGCGTCGCTCTTGCACTTTGCCAGAGCAGTTCCAATACTTAGCGGCTCGACAGCCCGGCGCTGCCACCGGACCGAATGCTGTAAACAATTGTGGAGACACTGCTTATGAGGGTGATGTGAGCTGGTTCGGCGCCGGCTCGCGCGGATCGGCGATCCCGACTCCCCAGACGCTGCTACGGTCAGTGTACGTGGGGCGGCTGTGCGTGGCGATCGCGATTTATCTGGCTGCGGCCCTCAAGTTCGCCGTCGCGGCGCCGCTCGACCTGCTCGTCACGTCGTTCGTGCTCGTGGCCACGGTCGTGGCCACCAGTGCGTCGTACTGGTACACCCATTTCCTGCGACGCTCGGCAGGCCGCACGTTCCTGTACGGCCAAGCGCTGTTCGACGTCGGGCTGATCACGACAGTCGTCCACATCACGGGCGGGCCGCAGAGCGACCTGACGCCCTTGTACGTCCCCTTGATCGCGGTGACCGCGGTGCTGATGCCCCCGGCGAGCACGGGGCTGATCACGGCGCTCGTCGGCATCGTGTATTTCGCGGACGTGTTCTTCGGCCACCGGACGCCCATGACCGGGCAGGTCGCGCTGCAGCTGCTGGTCTTCGTGGCGGTGGCGGCCGTGACGGCGTACTTCGCGAGCCGGGTCTCGGTGATGGGAGCGGAGCGCGAGGCGCTCGCGGGCGAGCTGCGACAGGCCCGGCTCGAGGCGGCCGACGTGCTGCGCAACATCCCGACGGGCATCGTCACGGTCGACCAGGCGGGTCACCTGCTCTACTGCAATCCGGCCGCGGAGCAGATTCTCGGATTCAAGGAGCGCCTCTGGCGCGGCCGGCCGATCATGCCCGAGTTCGCCAAGATCGCGCCGGAGTTCTGGGCCGCGATCACGGCGACCGCGCGACGCGGCGTGCGGGCGATGCGGGTCGAGGCGACGGTGCGGCGTGCCGACCGCACGTTCACCATCGGCGTGACGACGACGACGCTGGAGGTGGAGCCCGCCACCGAGCCACGCGTGACGGCGATCTTCACCGACATCTCGGATTCGAAGCGGTTGGAGGAGCTGCACCTCCGCGCCGAGCGGCTGGAGGCGGTCGCCGAGCTGTCGGCGAGCCTGGCGCACGAGATCAAGAACCCGCTTGCGTCGATCCGCTCGTCGGTCGAGCAGCTGGGCCGCGCCAAGCGCGCCAACGCGGACGAGAAGTTCCTCACGTCCCTCGTGGTGCGGGAGAGCGACCGACTGTCGCGCCTGTTGTCGGAGTTCCTCGACTTTTCCCGCGTGCGCGCCACGGAATGCCGCCCGCTCGACCTCCACACCGTGGCCGGGGCGGCGATCCGGCTGGTGCGCGAGCACCCGGACTGCCCCGAAGACGTGGTGATCGACCTGTCGGGTGGGGCGACTCCCATGGAAGGGGACGAAGATCTGCTGCACCGTGTGGTCTCCAATCTCGTCCTCAACGCGGTGCAGGCCGGCGGCAAGGACGCCCGCGTCGTGGTGCGTACGGGCCGGCCCGGGCCGCAGGAGGTTCCGGGGGGGGCGGGCATCGAGCACCCGGTGATGATCAGCGTCACCGACAATGGCCCCGGGATCCCGGAAAATCTGCGGGCCCGCCTGTTCGAGCCGTTCGTGACGGGGCGGGTCGGCGGGACGGGGCTGGGGCTCGCCATCGTGCAGCGCGCGGTGGACGCGCACCGCGGCCTGGTGCTGGTGGATTCCGTCGCGGGACGGGGAACGACCTTCACGGTGTACCTGCCGGCAGCCCGACGGAGAGAGGAAGCAGCGTAATATGAGCGCACAACCGTCCATTCTCGTCGTCGACGACGAAATGGGGATCCTGGATGTGCTTCGGATCCTGTTGAAGGGGGAAGGGTTCGACGTCACCACCGCTCAGGGCGGCAAGGCGGGACTCGAGGCGCTCAAGGCCGGCGCCCCCGACATCGTGCTGACCGACATCAAGATGCCGGGCGTCTCGGGAACCGAGCTGCTCGCCGCGGTGCGGGAGCAGGATCCCGAGACCCCGGTGATCCTCATGACCGCCCAGGCGTCGCTGCAGAGCGCCATCCAGGCGGTAAACCAGGGCGCGTTCTACTATATCCAGAAGCCGTTTTCCAACGACGACCTGGTCGCGATCTGTCGCCGCGCCACCGAGCAGCGTCTCCTCAAGGCCGAGAACAAGCAGCTCAAGCAGGAGATTCGGCGGCGCGAGCGCTCCGGGCTGGTCAAGCCGCTCGGCAAGTCCCGCCCGTTCGTCGAGGTGCTCAAGCTCGCGGAGCAGGTGGCGCCGACGGAGAGTACGGTGCTGATCCAGGGGGAGTCGGGCACGGGCAAAGAGGTCATCGCGCGCTACATCCACGAGCTGTCGGCCCGGGTGGACGGTGGCTTCTTTTCACTCAACTGCGGCGCGCTGCCGGAAAGCCTGCTCGAATCGGAGCTGTTCGGGCACGTGAAGGGATCGTTCACCGGTGCCGTGCGCGACAAGCAGGGGCTGTTCGCCGCGGCGCGGGGCGGCACCTTCTTCCTGGACGAGATCGGCGAGATGTCGCCCGCCACGCAGGTGAAGCTGCTGCGCGTGTTGCAGGAGCGTGAAGCCATCCCGGTCGGCGGGACGGAGGCGATTCCCGTGGACGTGCGGGTGGTGGCGGCCACGAACCGCGATCTCGAAGACGACATTAAGCGGGGACGGTTCCGCACCGACCTGTACTACCGGCTCAACGTCATCGCCATCCACCTCCCCCCGCTGCGAGACCGTCGCGACGATATCCAGATCCTGTGCGACGAGTTCCTCGGCCGCATCGCGCAGGAGCGCGGCGAGCAACCCAAGCCGCTGTCCCAGGAAGCGCAAGCCGTGCTGCTGGCGTACGACTGGCCCGGCAACGTGCGCGAGCTCGAGAACGCCGTCGAGCGGGCCGTGGTGCTCAGCAAGGGCGACACGATCGACCTCGCCGCGCTGCCGGAAAAGCTGACCGAGCGGCGCGCCGAGCCCCTGGTCGCGGAGCGGCTCCATGCGAACCCCACGCTCGACGTGATCGAGCGCGCCTATATCACCTGGGTGCTCCAGAGCGAAGGCGGCAACAAGACCCGCGCCGCCGAGGTGCTCGGCATCGATCCCTCCACCCTGTATCGCAAGCTGAGCCGGTACGAGGGTGGTGATGCCACGGGCTGAGCCGGGGGACCTGGTCGGCGCCGCGACACTGGAGCGCATGGCCGCGGCTCCCCGCTACAACCGGTGGATGTACGAGCGCCTTCGCCCCTGGGTGGGGCGCCGGGTGCTCGAGATCGGGGCCGGGATCGGCAACATGTCGGCGTTCCTGATCGATCGCGACCGCGTCGTGCTCACCGATACGGAGCCGTACTACCTCGGTCGGTTGCGAGCGCAGTACGCGGACCACCCCCACGTCACCGTCGCCGAGCTGCGCCTGCCCGCCGCCGATGCCCGGCTGGCCGCGGAGCGGCTCGACACCGTCGTGTGCCTCAACGTGCTCGAGCACATCGAAGACGATCGGGCGTCGCTCGTCGCCATGCACGACCTGCTCGCACCCCGCGGCCGGCTGATCCTGCTCGTGCCGTCGCTGCGCGCGCTGTATGGCAGCCTGGACGAGGCCCTGGGCCACTTCCGGCGCTACGTGCCCCGGGAGCTGGCCGCGAAGCTCAGCGAGGCGGGGTTTCGTGTGCGGCACCTCGAGTACTTCAACCTCGCGGGCGTCCCCGGTTGGTGGTTCACGGGGCGCGTACTCCGCCGCCGGTTGATTCCGCGCGGCGCGCTACGCTGGTACGATGCGCTGGTCCCGCTGTTCCGGCTCGAGCGGTTCCTCCCGTGGCGCATCGGACAGTCGCTCATCGCGATCGGAGAGGTGGCCGCCTGAGCGCACCGCCTCCCCTCGCGTCGCGCGACGACCCGCTGCTCTCGGTCGTCGTGCCGGCGTACAACGAGGCGACGACGATCGAAGCCGCGTTGCGGCAGCTCAAACAGGTCCCCCTGCGGCTCGAGGTGATCGTCGTGGACGACGCGTCGAGCGACGGCACGGGCGCCATCCTCGACCGGCTGGCCTGCGAGGACGGCCTCCTGCAGCACGTGATCCGTCACGCGACCAATCGCGGCAAGGGCGCCGCGCTCCGGAGCGGGATCGCCGCCGCCACCGGTCAGGTGATCGTCGCCCAGGACGCCGACCTCGAGTACGATCCGGCCGAGCTGCCCGCCCTACTCCGCCCGATCCGCGACGGCAAAGCCGACGCCGTCTTCGGCTCGCGCTTCCAGGGAGGCCCGCATCGCGTGCTGTTCTTTTGGCACGCCGTCGGCAACAACTTCCTCACGCTTGTCTCGAACATGTTCACCAACCTGAACCTCACGGACATGGAGACGTGCTACAAGCTCGTCCGAGCCGACCTCCTCAAGCGCCTGCCGCTCACGGCGGAGCGCTTCGGGATCGAGGTCGAGCTCACGGCGCGGCTGGCGCAGGCCGGCGCCCGCATCTGGGAGCTGCCCATCACATACAGCGGCCGGACGTACGCCGAGGGCAAGAAGATCACCTGGCGCGATGGGGTCGCGGCGCTGTTCCACGTCGTGCGCTACAACCTGTTGCCGCCACGCGGCGCTTGGCGGAGCCGCTGACCCCCGTCAGCCGGGGCTTGGTCGCGCTCGTGTTCGCGACGGCCGTCGGCGTGTATCTGCCTACCGCACGCTACGGGTTCGTCGAGGACGACCGTGCCGTCGTCGCGGCCAACCCCCGCGCCCACTCCATCCCCCAGGCGTTGCGTGGGTTCGACCAGCCGTACTGGGGTGAGGAGTTCTATCGGCCGTTGACCGTACTGAGCTTCGCCGTCGACTGGACCGTGAGCGGTGGTCGCGCCGGCTGGCTGCACCTGATGAACGCGGTGTGGCACGGGATCGCGTCGGTGCTGGTGGCTCTGGTCCTCGCCCGCGCTCTGTCGCCCGCCGCGGCGGTCGCCGGCGGCCTGGTGTTCGCCCTGCACCCGGTGCACACCGAGGCCGTGGCCGGCCTCGTCGGCAGGGCGGAGCTGCTCGCGGCCGTGGGCATGCTCGGCGCCGTGCTGTGCGCGCGGCGTCGACGGTGGGCGGCGGCGGTGGCGTGCGCGGCCGCGGCCATGCTCAGTAAGGAGCACGGTGTCATCACAGGTGTCTTGATAGTGCTCGATCGCTGGCTCCAGCGCCCCGATGAGCCGCCGTACCCCCGCTCCCTGTACGTCGCCTTGGGAATCGTGACCGCCGTGTTCCTTGCCGCCTGGTACGTGATCGGCCGCCGCGCGACCGGCGACGTGGCGCCGGTGTTCCTGGGTGCCGAGACAGCGCAGCGGCTGGATATCGCCCTGCCCGGGGTGCTCCGGGCCGCCTGGCTGTTGGCATGGCCGCTGAATCTCTCCGCAGACTACGGTCCGCGGGTGATTCCGGCGTACCGCGCTTTCTCGCTCGCCGCGCTGGGCGGCGCGGTGATTGTCGTCCTGGTGCTCGCGGGCGGGTGGAGGATCAGGCGAACGGCACCCACGCTGACTTTCGCCGCGTGGGCCGCGGCGGCCGCGTATCTCCCCACGTCGAATCTGTTGTTTCCCTCAGGGATCGTGCTCGCGGAACGCGCCCTCTACGTCCCGGCGCTGCTGGCCGCGGCAGCCTTCGGTTGCGCGGTGCAGTGGGCACACGGCCGCTGGACGCCGCAGCGCGTCGGCGTGGTGACTGTGGCCGTTCTCAGCGTGCTCGCCGGCAGGACACTCACGCGGCTCCCGGTGTGGCGTGACAATCGCACGTTTCTGCTCACGCTCCTGGCGGACCATCCGGAATCGTACTGGGGGCACTGGTCGGCGGCGGCGGTGCTGGCCGGGATGGGCGACACCGGCGCGGCCCGCCGCGAATACGCGCGGGCCGACTCCTTGTTCGACGGCGACCCGCACCTCGATGCGGCCCGGGCCCTGTTCCTGGTCGGCCTCTCGGATAGCGCGAGCGCCCGGCCGCTGGTGGACCGCGCACGGCGGCGCCTCCCCTTCGAGCCGGTCGCGCTGCGCGCGCAGTTCGTGCTCGCGCTGCGTGGTGGCGACCAAGCCCGGGCGGTCGCTCTGGCCGACACGGCGCGAGGACACGTCCCGTGGGAGGCCGCCTGGTACGACGCGCAGCTCGATGAACGGCCCGGGCACTGAGATGGGGAATGGAGGCAGCACCAAACGGCTGTACGGCGCCGTGGCCGCCTGCGCCGTCGTGGTCTATCTGGGCGCGCTCTGGAACGGCTTCGCGGTGGACGACGTCCCGATCATCGTGCTGAACCCGCTGGTCGCGAACCCGTCGGGCATCTGGCGCGCATTCGCGGCGCCCTACTGGCCGCCGGATCTGGGGGGCCACATGTACCGGCCTCTGGTGATCGCCGGCTTCGCCCTCGACGGGCTCGTCGGCTCCGCCGCCTGGTTTCACGCGGTCAACCTGGCGTGGCACGCCGCCGCCTCCGTCGCCGTGGCGGCCCTCGCCCGGCGCTGGACGGACTGGACGGGCGCGCTCGTCGCCGGGGTGCTGTTCGCCGTACATCCCGTGCACGTCGAAGCGGTCGCCAACGTCGTCGGCCGGGCAGAACTGATGGCGGCGCTGTTCACGCTGGTTGCGGTGTACGCCGCCCTGGCGCAGGAACGCGTGGCCTGGAGCGCCGCCGCGCTGGCGCTCGGCCTGCTCTCGAAGGAGAACGCGGCCGTCGCGCCGGCGCTCATCGTGTGGGGTTG
>Ga0209803_1001441_pt1 | contig 15709 bp, 16 predicted proteins | sample GraSoiAngelo_138_FD_185895 | JGI IMG/M metagenome (GOLD analysis project Ga0209803, IMG submission 185895) | Grasslands soil microbial communities from the Angelo Coastal Reserve, California, USA - 14_0929_09_40cm (SPAdes) (version 2) | ecosystem: Environmental > Terrestrial > Soil > Grasslands ...
GTAAGACTGGCCGGCGTAGCGCATGTCCAGGAATGCTTGGACCGCCAGCCCGCCCAGTTCGAAACCCTCGGACTCGAGCTCTTTTCGTCCTCGCTCCTCCAGTTCGTCGCGTCTTCGCGCGAGAAGCCGTAAGGGCGATGCACCGGCTGAGTGGGCGGCACGGCCGCTTTCGCTGTCGACGCTCAACATTACCGCCGCCGATAGGTCCTTCACGATTGGCGCCGTTGCCATGCCGAGAGCCGACAGAACACCAGGGTGCGGCGGAATAAGAACGCGCGGGATGCGAAGCGCCTCTGCCAGACCGCAGGCGTGAAGCGGCCCAGCGCCGCCGAAGGCAACGAGGGTGAAGTCGCGGGCATCGTAACCGCGCTCCACCGAGACGATGCGCAGGGCGCGCTCCATGTTGACGTTGGCGATTTGCAGCACAGCTTCAGCGGCAACGTGGGCATTGCCGCCGAACGGCTTCGCGATTCTCGCCATCGCTTCGAAGGAGAACTCAGGGTAGATCGCCATCCGGCCGCCCAGCAAGCCAGCCGGCGAAATCCGCCCGAGCACGACTTGGGCGTCCGTGACGGTGGGCTCGGTACCTTCGCCATAGCATGCAGGCCCCGGATGGGCGCCGGCACTCTCCGGGCCGACTCGGAGCGCGCCGCCGGCATCCAGACGAACGATCGAACCACCGCCCGCACCGACACTCACTACGTCGACGGTCGGGCCGCGCACCGGAAGCTCGCCGACGAGCGTTTCGTCGCGTTGGAGGATACGGCCGGGACAGAGCGCCACGTCTGTCGATGTACCACCCATGTCTAGCGTGATGATTCGGTCGAACCCGGCGTTTTGGCCAAGCGCGAAGGCTCCGGCAACACCACCCGCCGGACCCGAAAGCGCCGTGCGGATGGCCAGCATTCCAGCCGCCTTTGCGCTGACGCTTCCGCCATTCGACGTCATGACGCGCAGCCGCTTGACGCCATATCCACTCGACCCTTTTTCCAGGTGCGACAGGTATGTCTCCATGACAGGCGCCACGTACGCGTTAGCAACGGTCGTCGAAGTACGTTCGAACTCGCGGTGCTCCGGGAGGACCTCGTGTGAAACGGACGTGGGAATCCGCCGACGCCGCGCCGCGAGTGCGACCGCGCGCTCGTGTTCCGGGTTGACGAAAGAGAACAAGAAGCAGACGGCGAGCGATTCAACCTTGTTCTGCCTGACGTAGTCCAGCAGAGTCTCGATTTCCGCCGGGTCGATTGCCTGAATAACGTCGCCCCGGTGGTCGAGGCGCTCGTTCGCCTCCAGCCGTAGTTCGTCCGGCACGAGGGGCGGCTCCCGCTGCGGCGAGAGATCGTACAGCTTCGGACGCGCCTGGCGCCCGATGACAAGCACGTCCCGGAAGCCGCGCGTCGTAATCAGCGCGGTGCGCGCGCCTTTCCGTTCAATGATCGCATTCGTGGCAACAGTGGAACCGTGGACGAGATCAACCAGGGAGGACGAGGGAAGAGCGAAAAAGGAAGAAGACATCAGTTCCGTAAGGCCCTCAAGGACGGCACGCGCGGGATCGTCCGGCGTTGAAGGACGCTTGTACACGGACACTTTGCCGTCGCGCCTTCGCCCGCGATTCGCTTACGACGCGGGGGAGGATGGACAACACCTGGTCGATTTCCTCTGCCGTGTTTTCAGGGCCACAGGTGAGACGGAGGACGCCGGCGGCGCGGCTGAGCGGCATCCCCATCGCGGTCAGCACGTGAGATGGCTCCCACGTCGCCGAGGTGCAGGCGCTTCCGGCGCTGGCAGCGATTCCCAGCTCATCAAGCGCCTCTAACATGGCATCTGACTGTGCTCCCTCGAAGCTGAAGTGAACGTTGTTGGGAAGGCGCTGCTCCGGATGTCCGGAAAGCTTCGCCGCCGGAACGGAATGAAGGACACCTTCGGCCAGGTGCCTCGACAGCTGCCGGCATGCCTTCGAGTAATGCTCGTGGTTCGCCTGCGCTTCGCACAGGGCTGCTGCCGTGCCAACGATGCCTGCCACGTCTTCGGTCCCGGCGCGCCGCTGCCGCTCTTGACCGCCGCCGCTCAACTGCTCAAGAAACGGCGTGCCGCGCCTAATGTACAGCACGCCCGCGCCCTTTGGGCCGCCGAATTTGTGCGCCGATAGGCTCAGCAGGTCCACGCCCAGGCGCTTCACGTCAAGTTCGAGCGAATTGGCACTCTGGACCGCGTCCGTGTGAAGCGCGATGCGCCGGCGGAAGGACTTCGCGCGGCGCTGCACCGCCTCGGTGATGTCCGCGAGGGGCTCGACCGTACCTACTTCGTTATTCGCGAGCATCACGCTTACAAGTACTGTCCGGTCGGTGATCGCTTCGGCGACGACATCGGGGTCGACCATGCCAAACCGATCTACTGGCACGAATGTTGTCTCAAACCCGAATTTCGCGAGGTAATCACAAGAGTGCAGGACCGCATGGTGCTCGATTCTCGAGGTGACCACGTGGTTTCCGAGGCCCGCAAACTGCTCGGCGAAGGCGACACCCTTGATCGCTGCATTGATCGACTCTGTGCCCGGCCCTGTGAACACGACCTCCTGCGCTCGGCAGCCAAGAGCATCAGCCACCGAGCTTCTCGCCCTCTCGATCGCCCGTGCCGCCTCCTTGCCAAGCCCGTACATCCCTGAGGGGTTCCCGAACTCGTCCTCAAGGTGCGGCCACATCGCATCCAGCGCCTTCGGATGAAGGCGAGTCGTCGCCGCGTGGTCGAGGTAGATTCGCGTTTTCAAAGGGTTGTCGTCAGCGGAGACCCGCGACGAACAGTTTAGCAAACGAGGCGACGCGCTTCCTGTAGGCGTCGGTGCTTAATGCGGCGCTCTTCAGCCCGTCGACTGCGCGGGCGAACAACTCTGCCGTTTCCGAGGGACGTAGTCCCGAGGTACCGAGATCTATATCCCCCAATTCGTGCGCGCGCTTGAACGCCCGGGTTAACATTCGTTGGAAGCTGCGCTCACTATCGAGCGCCAGATCGCCGCAGAGCCTGTTCTTCTCGTCCGTTAGCTCGCTCCCGTGTGGCGAGTAACGACCGATCTCGATCATGCGCAATGTCTTCGCTTCCACCGCCGCCCGGAGCCGCTCAGAGAGAGGGTCCCCGGTATCGAGGGCCGCTTGGGCTTGCGACAGCGCCTCTTCATGTAGATTAGTCGCCAATTCGCGAAAGATGTCCTCCTTGTTGCGGAACTGCAGGTAAAGAGCACCACGGGACAGTGCTGCCTCAGAGGCGATGTCTTCCATCGACGTCCGCTTGAAGCCGTACCGGCCGAAAAGCTTGAATGCCGCGTCGAGGATGCGCTCGCGCGAGGTAGTCGCTGTCCGAATCATATGCCCTAACAGCTTGACAATCCGAGTACATAATGTCAAGATGACCACCACCCAGCGCAAAGCAGAGAAGGAGAACGAAGCATGACTTCCGCCCAGATATTAGGCGGCAAGACGGCCGTGGTAACAGGGGCCCCCAGCGGCATCGGCCGCGCAATCGCCGAGAAACTCGGCAGCGCGGGCGCTCATGTTTATCTGGCAGGCCGCACGCCTGATGCCATGGAGGCGTCGAAGGCACGCATCGAAGACAACAGCGGAAAAGCTACGCCGGTAGTGGCCAACGTTCGCGATGTCGCCCAGGTGATGGACCTCGTGGACCGCGCCGCCAACGAGACAGGGCGGCTCGACATCATGGTGAACAACGCCGGCGTGTCGCATCCAAGCCCAATCATCGAGGCGGATCCGGAGGGTTGGCGCGAGATGCTCGAGACGAACATCCTCGGCCTGCTCGCCGGTTGTCAGGCAGCCGTCCGAGCCATGCGGAGGACTGGGACGTAAGGGCACATCGTTAATATCTCCAGCGTCGCCGCCACGCTTCCCGACTCAGGCGTATACGGCGCCACGAAGCATGCGGTGAACTGCATATCAAACACGCTGCGCGCGGAACTCGAAGGGGATCCTATCCGGGTCGTAATAATCATGCCCGGCGCCATCGCGACCAACTTCGGGCGAAACTTTGATCCGGCCGTGGTCGCCCCCTTCGTCGGTGCGTCCGGCGTCGAAGTCGAGATCAAGCGAGGCGAGCGGCTTCCCGACGCCGTCTTTGAGAAGATGCCGGACGCGTTGCGCAAGAGCCTAGGCAGTCCAGACGATGTGGCAAGCGCTGTTCTCTATGCGGTGACGCAGCCGATTGATGTCAACGTCGCGCAGATCATAGTCCGGCCACCTCGGCAGCTTGCCATTTAGGTGTCACACCGCTCCGGGAGAGCGCCGTTAGCCCTAGAATACCGCCGCTGTGACCGACAGCACTGGAGGCAACGTCCCGGGCAGCCGCTGCCAGCTCTCGCCGCCGTCGGCGCTGGCGTACACCTCGCCGTTGCTGGTGCCGACGTAGACGCCTTCCGAATCGAGGCCATCCGTGTCGAGCCCCTCGCGGTAGACGCTTTGGTAGTCGTTCGGGCCGGGCAGGCCGCTCGTGAGTGCCTGCCAGCTCTTTCCGTTGTCCTGCGTCCTATAGACGGCGAACTGACCGAGGGCGACGCGGAAGTTGTCCTGGCCGTAGTCCAGCGGCACCACGAACACGCCGTCCGGCGGGTGATGCGTGACAGCAATCGGGAAGCCATGGAAGGAGGGCAGCCCCACGGTAACATCTTCCCAGGTGTCGCCGGCGTCCTCAGAACGAAACACGCCGAAGTGCGCCTGTCCCCAGATGCGGTCGGGTTTCTTAGGATCGAGCCGCATGCGGTGCAGCTCGTCGATGGCGGCGGGGTCCTTGCCGGCGGGTAATGCCTCCGGCATCTCCTGCACCAACTCTGTCAGCAGCTTCCTCCCGGTCGGGTTCGTCACAATCGCGTTCTGCGAGAAAAGCTCCCACGTCTTGCCGTTGTCGTTCGACTTATATGAGCCTCCCGAGCCGACGCAGAGGAAGATCCGCTTTGAATCGTCCGGATGGACGTGTATGGAGTGGATGCACGAGTCGCCTCCGCCCGTACCGCTCCAATACGGCCGGCTGGGGTGCCGGTTGATCCCCTCGACAGGGTGCCACGACTGGCCCCAGTCTTCGCTGCGGAACAGCCCCGCCGGCTGCACTCCAGCGAATACCACACCCGGTTCGCTCTCGTGGCCTGCCTGCACGTTCCAGATGTTGCCGATCACTCCCGCCGGCGTGTTGTCCCAGTCTCCCGGCACGCCGGGAGGGGCGGTGCGGTTCTCCTTGTACTCTTTCATTTCGGGCGGGAAGGCGAGGCCCGTGCTGTTGTAGTCCCACGTCTTCCCGAGGTCCTCGCTCTTTGCGACCGAAGGCCCCCACGCCCAATGGTTGGCCGCCGCGTACATTCTGGGCCTCGAATCCCGCGTGTCCGCCGCCATGTGGAAGAAAGACCACCCGGGCAGAATCGGCTCCGAGATTTCCCAGTTCTGGCGCTTCGCACCAGATGTGTAGACGAAGCCGGCTTTCTTCGTCCCGACGAGCAACTTCACCTGATCTGCCATCCCAACCTCCTGTCTGGAATGCTGCTAGGAGCGACTCACGCCATCAGACCTCGCAGTAAGCTGCCGAAGTATTGTAGCCGAATCGAAATACACACGCTCGCACACTAGTTCAGCGCCCCTCGAAGATGAAGAACGCGGTCATCCGGCACCTGAATTCTCGCCCGGTCGGTTCCAGACGCCTGAGCCGGCCCTCGTGCGTGCCGAGCAGCCAGAACTCGACGATGACGGCATCGTCCGCATGCCGCAGCGAAATCCACTCGTTGCGTTGATCGGGAAAAGTGCCACGCGACTCGCGATAGTAGCGTTCGACCTCTTCCGGCCCGTCGTACGCCTCGCCGGTACCGATGATCTCGTAGCGCGGATGCGCGAAGGTTCCGAGCGCGCGGTCCAGTTCGAGCGCGTTCTCCGCCTCCATGTGCTCGAGCACAATGCGCTCCCGGATCTCTCGAATGGCTTGTGAGAATGTCATCGCGAGTGTGCGAAGGAACGCGCAACAAGGGGAGCTAATTGAGATCGCGCCGCGCGCGCCAGTAGTCGATCGTCCGCCGGAGCGCCTGCGCCCCGGCCTGGAAGCTGCCAAATACGGCAATTCCGCGCGCGATAAGCCTCGCACGAATGTCCGCCATGACATCCTCGACGTGTCCGGGGTGAGCGATGGCGACGAAGGGCTTGGCGGAGCGGTTCTTGTGCGAGGCCAGAGTCTCTACCAGTTGGTCGAGCAGCGCGGGGTTCTCACGCAAGCGCCGGGCGATGAAGCTCGCGCCTACTTCCATCGCAATCGCGTCAACGTTCCCGTCCTCTTCGAGGATCTCCAGCAGCTTTTGAAGATTGCCCGGCGCGAATCCCATGCCGATCGTCCCGCCGGCGTCGAGTGGATTGCGGTAGCTGCCGCCGATGATGTTGAAGAACGACGAGAGCTTCTCGTAAGAGGCAGACGTTAGCAGCGGCACCTCAAGACCCGCCCGCTCGAAAGCATCCGTGATCACGACTGACTGGCCGCCCGTCATCGCGATCAGGCCCATACGCGCGCCAGTACCCGGCTTGCAATATGTGAGCGCATTGACCGCGTCGATCGTCTCGTCGAGGCTCTCAGTTTGCACTACGCCGGCCTGCCGCATAACAGCGTCCCAGATGGCGGGCGCGGTTGCGAGCGACGCTGTGTGCGAGTAGACGGCGCGCGAGCCCGCGGCAGTAACGCCGCCCTTCCAGACGACAACGGGCTTCCGGCGGGCCGTTCGGCGCAGAACGTCGAAGAAGAGGCGGCCGTCCTTGGTGCCTTCCACGTACATAGCGATAACCTCAGTCTCGGGGTCGTTCGCCAGGTACTCGATGTAGTCAGGCGCGTCCAGGACGACAGCGTTGCCGAAGCTGACCGTCTTCGAGCATTTGACGCCCCGCAGCGCCCCAACGAGCGAGAAGTTGATACAGTGCGTTCCGCTCTGTGAAATGAAGCCGACATTGCCTGGATCTCCGGCCGGCTGGTCGGTGCTGTGCCGGACACCGAGGCGCCGGTTGTAGATGCCCATACAGTTGGGGCCGATCAGGAGCAGGCCAGCCTCCCGCGCCATTTGCGTGATCTGTTCCTGCAGCGCGATACCATCCTCAGTCTCCGTTTCCGCGAAACCCGACGTGAAGAGCGCGACTGCGCCGACTTTTTTCTCGACGCAATCGGCAATGATGCGGGGCGCGATTGGCCGGGGCACCGCGCAGACGACGTAATCGACGTCGTCGGGGACTTTGCGCAGGCTCTTGTAGTTGAGAACGCCCATTGCCTCGATGCCTGAGATCTCGTTCGGGTCCACCTGGACGGAGTAGACCTTTCCGTCGAACGTCTTCATGCAGTTGAGCCAGAGATACCCCATCGCGCGCTTGTCACCAACCACGACGACTGTCCGGGGGTTAAAGGCGCGATCGAGGCGCTTCTGCAGGTCGGCGGGGGCCCCGAAAAGCTGGGTCACTTAAGACGCCCTCGCGAATGCGATGGTTCGTTGTCGTTCGTCCTGAGGCTCTCGAAGGATGAGCAGAGGCAAAACGTTGGCGTTAGCTCACTACTATTCGCGCGTCCACGGCAATGGCGCCGTCCGGGTACGCGAGCACGGGATTGAGGTCCAGCTCCTCGACTTCCGGGTGAGCCTCGATAAACTCGGACACCTGAAGAATGAGATTCTCGAGAGCCGCCAGGTCGGCGGGCTTCTGTCCGCGCACGCCTTCGAGAACCGCGAAGCCTTTGATCTCGCGCACCATTTCCCGCGCGTCTTTCGGCTCCAGCGGCACGATTCGAAACGCCACGTCCTTCAGCACCTCTACGAACACGCCACCCAGCCCGAACATCATGACAGATCCGAACTGCGAGTCCTTGCTCATGCCGACTATCACCTCGGTGCCGGCGGGCGCCATCTTCTGAACAGCGACGCCCTCGATTCGGGCGTCCGGCTGGGCGGCCTTTACCGCCGCCACTATGTCGTCAAATGCGCGCTCAACATCGTCCTTGGAGTCGAGTCCCAGCCGAACACCTCCGACATCCGACTTATGCGCGACATCGGGCGAAACCACCTTCAGAACGGCGGGGAAGCCCGCCTTATCCGCAGCCTTCGCGGCTTCGTTTGCATCATGGGCGAGGAAGGCAAGGGCGACCGCAATCCCAGCTTCGTGCAGGACCTGCTTGGACTCGACCTCCGTGAGAAGTGTCCGGCCCTCGCTTCGGGCGTTTTCGATTACTTCGGCGACTGACATTCGCCAACCGGCTATCGCTCGTGTGTGGTCGGATCTAAAAGCGGGCGGTCGGCTCAGAAGAGGGGGTGCGAACGGTGCGCGTCATCGGCCGCCTGTGGCTGTAGTTTGCGAAACTTCGTGTGGCGCCGCAGAGCTTACAGCAGGCATCGCTGGTCTCGCCGTTCGGCGTCTCGATCTGCCAGTGATGGGCGCACGTCACGATCTGGGGGGCGGTCATTTCGACGCGGAGGTCGGTCGTCTGCTCTACCATCGCGTCCCACCTCCTTGCTCATTTCGTCGCGCTTTCAGCGGTCTGAACGGACTGGCAGCGAATGGGACGCCTGCGTAGAGCATCGAAGTCAAGGGGCTCCTCCTCCAGATGCGGTTTGGTTAAGTACGCCCCAATTCGCAGGGCGGCGAGGCAGTTTCGGTTAATTATAGGACTAAATTAAACACCAAACAATAGAACGTCTGAGCAAGCGCCCGTTTTGCACGCGGCTGATTACACGAGTGAATCTTCCTGGTAGACTCCGAACACCTCGCGCATGACATCACACAGCTCGCCGAGCGTGCAGTAGGCCCTGACAGCGTCCAGCAAGAACGGCATGACGTTCGCCCCGTCGCGGCATGCGGACTCGAGGAGCTGCAGGCACCGCGCCGCCTCACGACCGTCTCGCTCACGACGGAGTTGGTCCAGCCTCGCGACCTGCCGAGCTTCACCTTCCGGGTCCATTTCGAGGATCGGCACCTCGATCGGCTCGTCCATCACGTAGTCGTTAACGCCGACAATCACGCGCTCTTTCGTATCGATCTCGCGCTGATATTCGAACGCCGCGTCGGCGATTTCTCGTTGCAGAAAACCGCTCTCGATTGCGGAGACAACGCCGCCTATGTCCTCGATCTTGTGGAAGTAAGAGTAGGCCTCCTCCTCCGTTTCCTTAGTCAGCGCTTCCAGAAAATAACTTCCGCCCATCGGGTCGACCGTATTGGCGACGCCGGACTCGTGGGCGATCACCTGCTGTGTTCGCAAGGCCAGCCGCGCGGCCTTCTCGCTCGGCAGCGCCAACGCCTCGTCCATTGAGTTTGTGTGCAGGGACTGAGTGCCGCCCATGATCGCGGCAAGCGCCTGGATCGATGTCCGAATGAGGTTCACCTCCGGCTGCTGCGCGGTTAGGGAAACGCCCGCCGTCTGCGCATGGAAACGCATCCATTGGGAGCGTTCGTTCTTTGCCCCGAAACGCTCCTTCATCTCGCGCGCCCAGATGCGGCGGGCGGCGCGGAACTTGGCGACTTCCTCGAAAAAGTCGTTGTGGCAGTTGAAGAAGAAGGAAAGTCGCGTCGCAAACTCATCGACGTCCAGCCCCCGGTCCTGGCACCAGCGCACGTATTCGAACCCGTCCGCCAGCGTGAACGCGAGCTCCTGGACGGCTGTCGAACCGGCCTCACGGATGTGGTATCCCGAAATGCTGATAGTGTTCCAGCGGGGCATTTCGCGGGTACCGAACTCGATCGTGTCGACGACCAGCCGCATGGACGGTTCGGGCGGAAAGATGTACTCCTTCTGGGCGATGAACTCTTTGAGGATGTCGTTCTGAAGCGTGCCCGCCAGATCCCGGCGGGGGACCCCGCGCTTCTCCGCCGCTGCGATGTACATCGCCCAGATGATGGCCGCAGGCGAGTTGATCGTCATGGATGTGGTGATCGCGCCGAGAGGCAGACCATCGAGCAGGGTCTCCATATCTGCGAGCGAGGAAACCGCAACACCGCACTTACCGAACTCTCCATAAGCTTCGGGTGCGTCGGTGTCGTACCCGTAGAGAGTCGGCAGGTCGAACGCTATCGACAGGCCGGAGTTTCCTTGCGAGAGGAGATAACGAAAGCGCGCGTTTGTTTCTTCGGCGCTTCCGAAGCCGGCGAACATGCGGGTGGTCCATAGCCGGCCCCGGTAGCCGGTCGCGTGAACGCCGCGAGTGTATGGATACTGGCCGGGGCCAGCCAGGTGACGCTCGTACTCGAGATCGGCAACGTCGGCCGGCTCATACACGCGCCGCACCGGCCGACCCGATGTAGTGATGAACGCGCCTCGCCGCTCGCCCTCCCGTTTGCCGGCATTCGCTTCGTCCCAATCCGAGAGACTCTGCAATTCTTTCATGTGCGCCTGTAGATTAGCACACCAAGCGTTCTATCCCGAGGTAAGCAAGGGAGGGTTGACATGTGTGCTACAATAGCGAACGTGTCTTAGCAAATACGCTGGAGTTCTGCATGGCAGTAGAGCCTTTTGACAACTATTTAGACCTCGTGGAGGCCGCGCGCCTTCTTAATATTCACCCGCAGAGCCTGCGTCGCCTCATTAAGCAGAAGAAGGTTCCCGCGGTGCTCTTTGCAGGCAAGTACCTGATCGAGAGGTTCCAGCTCGACCAGTTCAAGTCCAGTTACGACCCTCGCCCCGGCCGCAAAGCGATCCGAAGGCTTCTTTAAGGCTCGGGTCAGCTTCCCGCTGACGGTAAAACCGGTGGTTCGATCTGTATTCCTGGGTCGTTCAAGTCTCGGAACTCCATGAACAAGCTCAGGCTGATCGGATTGCCCTGCTCATCCTTATCCTCAGCGCCGAGCTGAAGTCGCACAGGGAAACGGCCCTCGCGGGCCAGCCACACGTCGATTTGGTAATCCTCGGGAAGACCGGCCTCGCCGTTTGTGCCCAGCAGTTCAGGTAGCCGCTTCAGATCCGCTTCGTTCAGCTTGTAATGGTCGGAGTCGACGCCGTTGATGGTCTCCCTCTCAGAATCAGTATCCGCCAACGAAGGGGTTATTTCGTCCACGATATCCTTGCACACCACGCCGGGGGTGAGCGCTGTTTCCTCTTTCCCGGGTTCCTGCTCGCGCCAGGAGTTACCGACAGCTATCCAGCTCTTGCCGCCGACTTCGCGGAGCTCGAGGAGCTCCCCTTTGAACCTCAGGACCGCCTGAGTCCTATCCGGAGCGCGATAGGCGCCTTCCAGCTTCAGATCAGAGAAGAGCGCTTCGAGGGGGTCAGCAAAGACGCCAAGAGGAGGTGCCGGGGTCGCGGTCGAATTCGTCGTCTTGAATGCCGGCGTTTGAAGCTTCAGGTTGATCGTGTAGCGATAGCTCTGGATCTGCCGGATGCTGTCGCAGGAAGCGGCGGCTTGTGCTTCGCCACCGCCGCCTCCGCCACCGCAGCCGCTCAGAATAGTAGCCGCAAGCGCCGCCAGCGCAATGATCGACGTCGCTCGCGCTTTGGCGTTCGCCAGAGCCGCCTTTTGGGTGATAAACATGTCGCTGCGAGTTAGGACGTTCAAAGCGTATCAAACGTTGGGGAGATAATCCGACAAGCTACTCCACAGCGATCCGTTCGGTGCCGGACTTGATCGCGTGCGGCCGAAGATGGGCGGCCTTCGCGAAAGAGTCAGCCACCACGCTCGGCGCGCCTGCTACGGATGTACTCCATGCTCCGGTTGTAGTTGTCTTCTTCGATGAGACCGCTCGCCATCAAGTAGTTGAGCATCGTCTCAAGGCCGAGAATCGATATCAGGTTGTAACCGTGGGCTTTGAGCTGCTCCCTTGCTCCCTCCTGGCGGTCCAAAAGCACGAGAACATCCCGGACGCCAAGGCCAGCGTTGGCTTTTAAGAAAGCCCCAGTTTCGACAATTCCTCCACCGCTGGTTACGAGGTCGTCAATGAGCAGGGCGGTCTCTCCGCGCTCGTAGCGGCCCTCCACCCATAGGCGGTTGCCGTTACGTTCCTTGGCCGGATGCACGTACACCATCGGGATACGGCTGCGGAGGGCAAAAGCGGTGGCGAGATGCAGCCCGCCGAAGGGGATCCCGCAGACCCGGTCGAATTCGTGCACGCCCTTGTGGAGCATCGCTAGTCTCATCTGGATCTCTTCGTGCATTACTCGTGCCGCACGCATCAAGGCGCGCGGATTGCTGATAAGCAGACGAAGGTTCACATAGACGGGCGAATGTTGGGTTGTTCTGCCTATCGTGTAATCGCCGAACTGGACGGCGCCCAAGTCCCAGAGGGCCTTAGCTAGCCAAAGATTACCTGCATCACGCGGCATGGCTTACTCGTAGAAGAAATAGGCCCCCGCTTCGGGCGGAGGCGGTCGGGAGTGGCTAGCGCGACGATAGCATGCGTCTCTTAGGGTGTCAATCACGCTGGCCGCTCCATCATTTTGCTGCGAATGGCGACTCCCCTCTTTCGTACGCGCTCTCGCCACGCACGTGCGATCTCGCGGTTTACGGCGTGCTTCGGGAGCCTCCCGGCCAGCGCCTCCAGCAGGTTCTGGACCGCCAGCCTCGCCATGCGCGAGCGGGTTGCGACACTGGCGCTCGCGATATGAGGCGTAACGATAACGTTCGGCAATGAGAACAGCGGATCGTTCGGCGCAATGGGCTCGGGGTCCGACACGTCGAGCGCTGCGCCTCCAATTCTTCCTTCCGAGATCGCCTGGTACAGCGCACCTTGATCGACGAGCGCGCCGCGCGCGGTGTTCACGAGAATTGAGGTGGGTTTCATGATCGCGAGAGTCCTGCTATTGACCACGTGACGCGTCTCAGTCGTCAGAGGCGCGTGCAGCGAAATGAAGTCCGATTCCCGGCAAAGCTCGTCCAGCCCGAGGAATTCCATCCGATAACGTCGCTCCAGTGCCGGCTTACTGCGGCGGCTGAAGTAGACGACTCGCATTCCGAGCGCAAGAGCACGGTGCGTGACCTCCCGGCCGATGCCGCCCATCCCGATGATCCCTAGAGTTGCGCCGCTCAAGTCTCGCCCGAGCAGGACTTCCGGGCCCCAGGTCTTCCATTCTCCGGAGCGCACCACGCGGTCGCCCTCAACTATACGCCGGGCAGCGGCGAAAATGAGGGCGATGGTGAACTCCGCCGTTGTCGCGCTCAGCACGCCTGGAGTACGCGTCACGAGAACGTTGTGCCGGCTGGCCGCCTCGAGATCAATGTTGTCGAAGCCTGTCGCCAAGTTGCTGACGACGAGGAGGCGCCGGGACTTCTTCAGGATATCGTCATCTATGCGATCGGTCAGCAGCGTGAGAACGCCGTCACTGCGCGCCGCTTCACGCTCAAGTTCATCGCGCGGCGGCGGTAATTCGTGCGGCCAAACGGTGACATCCGTTTGTTCAGCGAGCAGGTCGAGAGCGTCACCCGGAAGGTGGCGCGTGACAAAGACGCGCGGGTTGGGCACCTCTACTTGATGGGCTGCGCGCGCCGCTGGTCCGGCTCGCTTCCGCTCGCGAACTGTGGCTTGTAGCTCGGCTCCAAGCCTGTTATCTGGTCGACGTGCATTCTGTCGTGGCGGTAGTACGAGCGGAGCCACTGCATCACGGTAAGCGAACCGAAGAGCGAGTTGCTGGCGCGACGGTCGAAGTCCGACGGCGTCATCGAGGCGATGAGCGCCATCGTCTTCTCCCGCTGCCCGCGCATCTCGGCTACGTGTTCAGCGACAGTGTGGCTATTAGCTTCCTCGAGCGGAATGGCCACGGGCTCCCCCCGTACTCCCTCAACATTCGCGCCGTCTTCTTCCAGGGCGCGGGCCACCCAGGCGCGATAGGCCGTTTCCATCTCGCATAGATGGGCCATCTGCTGCTTGGCGTTCCATTCTCCCTCTTTCGGCGGCTGCGACGCGTCGTCCTCGCTTACAGACTCGAGCGCCGCAAGCAGCTTCTCTCGCTCGCTGATCATCTTTTGGCTGAGTTCGGCGATCTGGGCTTCGTCCGCCATGGTTCCCTCCTTGCGTGCATCATACAGACAGCCGCGCGACTGTCAATCGTGAAACCGCAAGGCTACAATGAAGGCAGAAGGAGAGGGCAAATGGCGACAAAAGACCCACGCGAGCCTTTCACGCGAATAGACGTGAAAGAGGCCGATGAGATGATGAAGGATGGCGCTGAGGTGGTAGACGTTCGTGAGCCGCATGAATACACCGCCGGGCATGTTCCGGGCGCCAAGCTGATACCGGTGAATAGCGTCTACGCCCGCCGCGAGGAGCTGCCCCCAGACAAGAACTTAATCTTCGTCTGCGCTGTTGGCCAGCGGAGCGCTCTTGCCTGTGAGATGGCGGCTGCTGCCGGCCTCACACGCCTCTATAACCTCGAGGGCGGTACGGACGCCTGGATCAAGTCCGGCATGCCGGCAGAGCGTTAGCCGTCAAAACGGAACCGTGAGCGCACTGCCGTTCGACTGATGCGCCTCATCCTGTTCGATATAGACAACACGCTGCTATACACCGGCGGCGCCGGCGGCCTGGGTATGAACCTCGCCTTCCAGGAGATGTTCGGAATAAGTGACGGGTTCGCCAGTGTGGAATTCAGCGGCCGGACCGACCTATTCATCCTTTCGGAAGCACTGCGGCAGCATGGCATCCGCGGCGGCCTTGAAGCGCATCTGCAGGGGTTCCTGCGCAGCTATCACTATCACCTAGAGCAGACGTTAGAGGAGCGCAACGGTCATCTGGAGCCCGGCTTCCCCCATTTGCTCGAAGCCCTCCAGAAGCGCGACGGCGTCCGCCTGGGACTTGCGACGGGCAACTTCAGCCAGGCGGCCTGGATGAAGCTGGAGCACTACGGCATTCGCCAGTATTTTCGGGACGGCGCCTTTGGCGACGAAAGCCTCGACCGAGCGGAGATGGTGCGCGCGGGTATCCGGCGGTTCGCGGACGATGTGGCGCCGACGAATGTCCTCATCGTGGGCGACACACCGCACGACGTCTCGTCGGCGCTCGCGAACCGGCTCGTCGCCGTCGGAGTGGCCACGGGAACGTATACGACCGACCAGCTAAGGGATAGCGGCGCGAACCTCGTTTTTCAGGACTTCAGCGACTGGCATGACGCGGCCGCTAAACTGGCGGGCGAGGCCTGATCGCCCCTTCGTAGAAGCTTTCGATCGCAGCGTTGACCTCCGGGATCGTGGTTACACCGGTACTGATCAAGTTCTCGAGGAACGTCTCCCGCCTTTCGAGTTCCGCGGTCAGCTCCTCATCCGACATTCCGGCCCACGTGGCAAACGCTTCGCGATGCTCCGGTTTCGGCAATACGTCGAAGGAATTGCTGCTCAGGTCCCACGCAGCGATCCGATTCACCGATAGGTCTTCGCCATCGAGGTCCAGCATCGCGACCTCTTGAATGCGGCGCATGGAGCTTGTCCTCGCTCCCGCCGGCGGGCTGCTCAGCGTTCCCAAATACATGGGAATGATGAACGTCAGCTTCGCGATCTGAGCAGTGGGGATGGACAGCTCCTCGCGCAGCTGGCGGATGACGCCATCCACGCTCACATCATGCATCGTAGTTGCGAGCGAGTACCCGGCCGCGAGCAGTTCGAACGCGCGGCGGGCGTTCGCGTCCCACGTATAGACGGGGATGTGATCGCTCATCTCGTTGATCAGGATGTAGGTCGGGTAGGAGTCCGAGCGCGGCGGGAGCGCGAACATTTCGCCCATCCCGCGCGTAAAATACACGGCGG
>Ga0209803_1001444_pt1 | contig 15686 bp, 10 predicted proteins | sample GraSoiAngelo_138_FD_185895 | JGI IMG/M metagenome (GOLD analysis project Ga0209803, IMG submission 185895) | Grasslands soil microbial communities from the Angelo Coastal Reserve, California, USA - 14_0929_09_40cm (SPAdes) (version 2) | ecosystem: Environmental > Terrestrial > Soil > Grasslands ...
TGCGTTCCTACATCGAGGGCGGCCACCTCATTCATGAAGTAGGAGGGAAGCGTGTCCCAAGGATTGGAAAGGCCGTCATTCGTGATGTACATCCACTGGACATAGGTAGAGGTGCTCGTCTCGAAGGAGGTGTCGAGCGAGGGGACGGAGTACGCCAGAAAGCCGAAGTTCGACTTGCTGTAGGAGGGGTAGAAAGTGGCGGAAGCGGGGTAGGAGAGGCTCGGCGTGCCAGCGCTCTCGTAGATGATTATCGAGTCGAGGGTCCCAACGTAGCTCTTCAGTGTCGTGGTCCCGGGATTGCCCATCGTGTAAGTCATCCCCAGGGACTTCACGTAGGTATTGAGGGTCGAGTAGTAGTTCTCGTTGCCCTGATTGTTAGCCATCTCGTCGAAGAATATCCCGTTTACCGAATACCAGTTCTTGTATCGACTGATTTGCGCGTCCAAGTCGGACATCCCATGCGATGCGTAGCCGGTCGCCACATATCCAATCACGATGATGCCAGCCGCCTGGAAGTTCTTCACACCCTGCACGTAGTTCGAGTCGGAGGACCCTCCCGGCCCGTCGCTCGGGTTGATTATTGCGATTATCGGGACGTTGGGGTGAGCTTTCTTGGCCTGCAGGCTGGCGGACCAGCTGCCATCCGTGGGGTAAGTGTAGAGCGGGATGACTATCCCCGAGTTGCTCGTCGCCGCGAAGCTCGTCCTCGTCGCTGCAGCTCCGACCAGGCCAAGCAGGAGGACGGTGGCTACCGCGATAGAGGCTGACCTGCTAGAGGAGTTCTCTATAAGATTCATCTGAAGGCTTAATGCTTGGAAATCGTATAAAAGAAACGTGGACTCATCATATGTATGCAAGCTCCCTTTTCGACAATAATTAGTCAATGGCGCGAATTCCCATCAAACCGTGGATGCGCCCAAGAGGCCACGCCTTGGTAAGACAGATAAGGTCAGGGCGAGACCACGACCCGGCAGTTGCGCCGCAGAACAGTCCTTGTTACCGCCGCGGGTACAGTGGTCGCGCAAGGTGTCGTAAAGTGTCTAAAGCTCGCGAACTCTGTCAGAGGCAAGCCTGAGAGTTACAGGATTCTCACCGCAGATATGAGCCCGCTCGCGGCAGGACTTTACCGAAGCGACCTTGGCGTCATCGTCCCGAAAGCTGACGCCGAGGGGTACGCGGAGGCGATCGTCAAACTCTGCAGGGAGGAGGCTGTCGAGGCCTTGTTCGTGGGGGCGGACGAGGAGCTGCATCCGATAGCCTCCGCGCGGGAGAGGATCGAAAAAGAATCAGGGGCCATCGTCGTGAGCAATCCGATGACAGTGCTGAAGACGGGGACTGACAAGTGGAAGACTTTCGAATTTCTGAAGAAGAACAGGCTCCCCTCCGCGGACTCGGCGCTCCCCGAAGACAAGGAGGAGTTCGCCCGGAGGTCGGGCTTTCCCTTGGTCGCCAAGCCGAGGGAGGGGCATGGCTCAATCGACTTCCACATCGCGAAGAACCCGGAGGAACTCGATGACGCAATCCTAGCGATCAAGAGAGCGGGGCTGCATCCGATAATTCAGGAGTACCTCGGCGACGAGAATCCGGAGTTTACGACTGGCGTCACCGTGGAGAAGGGGGGAGGGTACGTGATGTCTTCGATTGCGATGAAGAGGACCTTGAAGGGAGGGCAGACCTACAAGGCGTTCGTCGACGAATTCAAGGAGATACGGGAATCCGCAAAGACGGTCGCGCTGAAGCTCGGCTGCCGAGGGCCGGTCAACATCCAGGCGAAGCTGGTAGATGAAGTGCCGAAGGTCTTCGAGATCAACCCCAGGATTTCAGCCTCCTGCCCCATCCGGGCCGTCGCCGGGGTAAACGAACCGGATATCCTCTTCAGGAATTTCGTCCTGGGGGAGAAGATAAGCGTGGAGGAGTACAGGAGGATGGTCTGCATGAGGTACTGGAACGAGGTTTACGTCCCCTATTCGACGTATGAAGAGGCGGCCAATCGCGGTAGGACGGACGGGAAGGACTCACTCGTCTCGGAGTACTTCTGAGATCTCAGACGAAACGAGTGAAGAAGAAGAGGCTTGCGAGTCTCTTCAGGAAATTCGTGACGAGGACGAAGGACAATAATCAAGAGAGGTTGCTTGTATCAGGTAAAACGGGCGTAGAAAATCCGAGCTGGCCTTCTAAGGAGCGATCTGACATAACGGGTGGAGAGGAATGCCCCGGAAGCGCACGACGCCACGTACGCGAGGACTATGTACTGGTACCCGAGGCTCCCGAGGGCTAGCCCCCCGAAGGTCACGATCGACGCGGAGACTAAGGCAATCAAGGTGAGCTGCTTTGCTCTGTTTAAGAGCATGATGAAGAAACTGTTCGAGATGAATAGGACTAGGAGGATATTACCTAGAACCGCTGTCTGCAGGATGCTTGTGCTGGTGGCAGTTCCATTTATGCTCGCAATCAGAGAGGGTGCCGCAATCTCTAGAGACACGGCGATGGACAAGGAAGTGGCGAGGGCGACGAGCAACATCTTTTTGAATCGAGCTCGAATGAAGTCGTCAACAGCGTTCTCCTCGGTCGAGGTGTATTGGAGCGAGATGTTCTTCAGCTGTCCGAAGATGTGTGCCCCCATCACATACTGTATGAACCCGACGGGGACCACCACGAAAAGTCCGATGTCGGCTCCCATGTGGTATATTGCGTTAAAGACAAGCGGCATCGTCACTCCCCCCACTGTGTGGACGGGATTGTAGAGCCAGGAGATGATCCTGTCGCCGAAGAGCATCGCGAAGTAGAAGCTGCCGTATAAGAAGTATGGCAGGTTCTCCCATAATTGCACGATGAATCTGGAAGGTAGTGTGTTACTGTTCGCGTAAGAAGGCCTGTAAAACGGAGGCCAATCGGCCGTCGATTTGGCCTCGAGCCTTTCGGAGATGGCGAGTCGGTTGCAATATACGGCCGGGACCGAAAGTACGACGAACGCGGCACCCAAGGAGACCAGGTACCTCGTGGTCGGGTTGGGGAGCAGGTCGACGGAGAAGAAATAGACCAAAATGAGAAGGGTCAGAGCTGCCACGTATGAAAGGGTGGCCAGCCGGACCTTCTTGAGGGCGTAGACGGGCACGAAACTGAGCCTGTGGAACGATACTGTCACCATTCCCATCGTGGCGATAGTCACGAGCCAAACAGGAACGCCGAAGAGCCATCCCATCGCGTACAGCGCAGTCGCACCGAAACTGAGCATTACGGCGAGCATCGCGTAACTCCTCTTCATGACTCGCCTTGTTTCCGATACGTTCTCCTGCGAGTGATAGAAGATGAAGAGGCGATTGAAGACCCAGATGGGTCCCTCGCCGACGAGCATCCCGAGCATTATGCCAAGTGCCATGGACGTCATGTCGGCGACAGGGAGATGCCAATCCAGCCAGAGCGAGACCCCGAAGACGAAGATCGTGGAGACCATCATGAGCCAGGGAGTCATGAGCAGCAGACCTCCGAGGAGCCGCCGTCTAAGCCCGGGGATGCTCGAGATCAGGGGCGCGGCGAGTTCGCCTCCACGCGCCTCCGGGTTGTAGTAGTCTATGATTTCGAAGACGTGTCGGGCCAGGTCGAGCAAGTCGCTGAACCCGTACGCCTTCGCCTTGTTGGCGTCGTAACCAAGCACCTCCAGGAAGACAAGGACGTCCGCGAGGTTGTTCACGTTCGACTGAATCTCCGTCACGGACTTCGCCGTCTTGTGGAGGAACATCTTCCTCGCCCTGGAAAAGTCCTCCGCGATGGGACCTCCAGAGAGCTGCGCTGGCATGTCAGACAGCCCCCCCAGCGCCGACGAGCTCCAATCTCTCCATCTTCCCGATGTACTCGAGGACCTCCCTCAACCCGTCCTCGAGCCTGACTTTCGGAGTGTACCCGAGCTTCTCCCTTATCTTGGAGATGGAGGCAGTCCCGACCCGCACGTCCCCGGCCCTCGAAGGCGCGAAGACGGGGCGGACTCCATTTTTTGTTCCCATCATGGCGACCATGGTATCGAGGAGCTCGAGGATGCTCACAGACCTGCCCGAGGCGACGTTGAAGACCTCGCCGACCGCCTCGCGCGACTCCATGGCAAGCATGTTCGCTTGTACGATGTCGTGAATGTTGACAAAGTCCCTTGTCTGTTTCCCGTCGCCGTAGATGGTCGCGGCCGAACGGCGGAGGAGTTTTCTCGCGAAGACCGTTATCACGCCGCTGTAATAGTCGTCGAGGCGCTGCCTCGCCCCGTAGATGTTGAAGTACCTCAGTGCCACTGTCTCAAGCCCATAGGTCGAGTGGAATGCGCTCAGGTAGTTCTCGACAGCTATCTTTGACGCGCCGTAGGGGGAGGCGGGGATGCAGACGAGCTCCTCCGAGGCGGGTGGGTTCCTCACTGCTCCGTAGACCGCTGCCGAGGAGGCGAACACGAATCGCTTGACACCCGTCTTTGTGCAGTAGTTCAGGAGATTCAGTGTCGCGTTCACGTTGGCGTCGTGAACCTCCAGGGGCTGCGAGACCGACCTCTGGACGCTCGCGATCGCAGCCTCGTGGAAGACGACGTCGATCCCCTCGATGCCGCTGAGGAGGTTCCAGACCTGCCTGATATCTCCCTCGAGGAGGGTGAGAAGCCTGCTCCCGCGGCTCATCTCTAGGTTCTCCCTTGAACCTGTGCTAAAATCGTCAATCACTATCGTCTCGATTCCGCGTCGAATCAGCTCGTCGACGATGTGGCTGCCTACGAAGCCCGCACCCCCGGTGACAAGCGCCCTAGAGACGCGCTTCATTGCGCGATCACCATCTCGCCCCTTGCCAGTGGTTGTCCTGCGTGTCGAGCCGCAAGCTGCTGATAGAGGTCTCTGTATCTGTCGATAGATGTCCTGATCGAGAATTCCTTCCTCGCCCTCTTGAGGGCAGCTGCACCCAGCTCCGCCCTCGCCTTCTCGTCTTTGAGTAGTCTGACGATGGCTTTTGAGAGGTCGTCGGGATCCCTGCTCTTCACCAAGATGCCGCAGCCCGCAAGGGCTTCCGGGACGCCGCCGACCGAGGTCGCCACGATTGCCTTCCCGCATGCCATCGCCTCGATGACCGCGAAGGGGAAGCCCTCTGTAATTCCGCTGAAGACCACGACATCTCCAAGGTTGTATGCTTTCTCTGGTTCCTTGGTCGCTCCCATGAAGGTGAAGTTCGGTTCCAGCCCCTCGCTCTTCACGGTGTTCAAGCACCGCTTCGCGTAGTCCAGGTTGATTGAGTCTCCGAAGAGCAGGCATCGTATGTTCGGGATGGACTCCCTCGCGCGCTTGATCCCGTAAGCGAGTGTCGTTATGTCCTTGAACGGGTCTATCCTTGCCACTGAGATGACAGTCGGGGCGGGGTCCCTCGGCACTGTCATCGGCCTGAACTTCTCTGTGTCGATCCCGTTGTAGACCACATCAATCTTCGAAGGGTCCGCGCCCAGCGCCCTTTCCCAGACAGCGTTCGCCCGGCAGACGGGGGCGATTATGTCCGCGGCTTCGTAGACAGGCCGGACGATGTTCCGGGCGAAGACCTTCCAGAAGATTTTGGAGGGTTCGTTGAAGAAGTACGCGTTGTAGTAAAGCATCAGCTCCCTGTAAGCCACGCCGTGCTCCGTGACTATGATGGGGCAACCATACTTCGCCTTGGCTATTATCGCTGTCAGCGAGGGGAGCCACACGAGTGAGCAGTGAACCACGTCGACCGGCGGGACATCCACGCTGAGTATCTGCATGGAACGCTGGACGACCTGGAAGACTGTGAGGACCTCCCTTAGGCTCACGCTCTTGTAGAGAGTGTCTGCCTTGATGTGGTTGAGGAAGACGTCCCAGGCAAGTGGGTGCTCCAGGCACTTCCTCGCGTCGTAGAGGGTCAGGAAGTTATGGAGCTCGACCATGAGCTTCACAGTACGGGCGGGGTCGCTCTTGCTCGCCATCAGGTTGCTCACGAAGTCATCGAAGAGAGGGATGAACTTCTTCTCGATTAGGCTGTCCGAGGTCCGGAGTATCTTGCGGACGAAGGGCTCTTTCTGGTACTCCTCGCGCCTGTGGGTGCCGAAGATGGGGATCTCGATCACTTCCTTGACGTTCGAGGGGACGGTGTAGTTTGCGGGCACGTTGGCATTGGTCAGTTCGTTGACCACCACGAAGTCCCAGTCCGAGACGCCTTCAACGAGCCGTTTCGCCCAGACGTATACCCCCCCGGAGGGGAAGTTCGGGTAGTTATCCCAGTTGACCAATAAAACTCGTCGCGTCAAACTCATCGATCTCCTCCTCGGTCGAGGCAGGCGTTGCGACCCTGGATTTGGTGACTTTTGGTCTCCTCTCTTCGTAGAGCTTCAGGAAGCTCTCCACCGCCATGCCTACCTGAGAGGAACCGCGCACGTCTGGATAGCCGTCCCCTGGTGTGGCGGACTGGATGATCTTGTTACGCGCGCTTGGAAGGCGGAACTCGTCGTTGTCTCCGATGAACGGGTTCGCCCGGTTGGCCAGGGAGTCGAAGAGGTCTTTCACTGTCTCTGCGTTCTCCCTCTCTCCGGCAAGGAGGAAGGATTCATGGGCCTCCTGTAGAGACCACAGAGACTCCCTTACCGAGACACCGATAGATGAGTCCGCGCTTTCCCAATACAACCGCGCTACGGCGCTATAGACTGCGCGGGCATTCTCCGTGTCCCCGCCCTTCGCCAGGCAGTCGGCAGCGCACGAACCGCCCAACGCGGCCCTCGTAAGGGAGTTCGCGGTCAGACATTTTGTGGCATCTTCGAGGTAAAGTGTAATCGCTTTCGCTAGGTCGCCTCTCTCCTCCAACCTCACGGCAGTCAGCCAGAGGTTAGAGTCATCCGTAAGCCTGTCTAGCCACGTGACTACCCGCATTCATCTGAAGATACTCAGTTTCGTGATTTAAGAGAAGGGATATTATCTACTGGTAGAATATACGAGAGAAAAGTCATCTTCCTCTTTAAAGTCGAGGGGTGAACTATCACTGTGTGCTCCATCATAGGTTTTGTCAGTTCGAAGCAGGCGTCCCCCTCGATAGTTCAAGGGCTTCGGAGGATGGAGTACAGAGGGTACGACAGCGCTGGCATCGCCGTCCTCGAGGGGAAGAAGATCCACGTCAGGAAGGGTGTCGGGAAGGTTGCGGAGGTCAACAACATGCTCGGGATGGATGAGCTCCCGGGGTATGTCGCAGTCGGCCACACAAGATGGGCCACCCATGGGGGGGTGACTGAGAAGAACGCTCACCCCCACCTGTCAAGCTCGGGGAAGCTCGCGATAGTCCACAACGGGATAGTCGACAATTACCGGGTTCTAAAGGAGAGCCTACTGAAAGAGGGTTTCTCTTTCAGGAGCGAAACAGACAGCGAAGTGATAGCAAACCTCCTCGAAAAGGCCTTCGCTGAGACGAGGAGCATCGAGGAGTCGATGATGAGAGTGGTCACTCAGATAGACGGAAAGTACGCCTTCGTCGCGATCTTCGATGACGGAACGCTGGCGGCGGCGAGATTCCACGAGCCACTAATAATCGGGATAGGGGAGAACGGGTACTACGTCGCGAGCGACGTGCTCGGCTTCGCGGGCGTCACGGACAAGGTCGTCTACGTCGACAACGGGGAGTTCGCCGCGATAGATAGCGAAGGGATAAGCATCTTCGACTTTCAGGGGAACCCAGTGCCACACGGCGTGACGAGAGTTGCAGAGGAGTTCGGCGTGATAGGGAAGGGGAAGTATGTGCACTTCACCCTGAAGGAGATCTTTGAGCAGCCGCAGACGATCGCGATGGCGGCCAAATTGACCGAGTCGGAATTGAAAGAAGTCTCCCGGCTGTTAACCGAAGCGAGCAGAGTGTATGTGATGGGTTGTGGAACTAGCTACCACGCTGCCCTTCTGGGGTGCCGCCTCCTCTCCGAGTATGCCCAAGTCAATGCCACGCCGGTGCTTGCGAGCGAGGCGAAGTTCTTCCCCACGAAGTACGACAGCAAGACTGTCTTAATCGCTCTCTCACAGAGTGGCGAGACCGCAGACGTCCTCGAGGCCGTCGAGATTGGCCTCGAGAAGGGTGCGAAGGTCGTATCACTCGTCAACGTGGCTACCTCCACGCTCGCCCGGATCTCCACACTTTCGATAGGGCTTCGCTGTGGGCCCGAGATAGGGGTAGCCGCGACCAAGAGCTTCACCTCCCAGCTGGCGACCTTCTACGCCATCGCGAGTCACCTCTCTGGCGGGAGGGTCCCTTCTGACCTCGGAGGTGTCTCGAAGGGAATCTCGGAACTCCTTGTGAAGCAGACACACCTTCGGGAGGTTGCGAGGAGAATGAAGGGAGCGTCAGACATCTACGTCCTAGGGACGGGGCCGCATTACTGCGTCGCCCTCGAGGGGGCACTCAAGATCAAGGAACTCGCGTACGTTCACGCGGAGGCGCTACCGGGCGGAGAATTGAAGCACGGACCCTTGGCGCTGCTCGACCCAAGCGTCTACGTCATCGTCGTCAACCCTACCGACGCCACCTACGTTGACATGCTTGCCTCGGCACACGAAGCGAAGTCGAGGGGGGCGAAGATCATCGGAATCTCGGACAAGCCATCTGACGTCTACGATGAGTGGGTGGGGCTTCCCAAGCTCGACCCCTCCCTGTTACCACTCGTCGAGGTCGTTCCATTCCAGGCGCTGGCCTATTACCTGGCCGTGGAGAGGAACGCTGACCCGGACTATCCAAGAAACCTGGCGAAGTCCGTCACGGTCAAGTGACATCCTACTACGACTGAAGGTCGTGGTCTTCCAGCCCCTGTTTCATGGCGTATAGTTCCCGCTTCCTCGACCGGGCTTGCGGCCCCAGTTGTCTGGGGCAGTAGAGGTCCATTCTCCACGGGCTTGAGCTCGGGCATGTCCTGCCCTACTGAGCGAGTCCTCGCTCAGTAGATCACTCCATTGCTCCATTTAAGCACCCCGCATTCATTCATCCCAGGGCTGAAGCACCCGGGCTTTCTGCGGTTGCTTCGGTAACATCACCTGGAAGGTAAGATTCCACTAGTAGTTTTGCCGCAAAGTCACTTATTTCCCTAGGCGAGAAGAGGGCAAGATGAATGAACAGCGGCTCGGCCATTCTCAGGCGAGTCAGAAGGGCGAGAGTCTTCCGCCCCGGACGAGGAACTTTCTGATCAATCGTTGCGAGGCCTGTGGAAGGCAGATGTCTCTCCAGGAGGGGGACGTCCTATTCGAGCGAAGATGGTATCACGGCCCCTGCTGGAAGATGGCGGGTAACGGGCGGGCTCGTGATGAGATACCGTGGGACTCGTTGGAGCCGGACGCGACTTATCGCCCGTGATGCGCTAGAGGGGGTAGGTCCGAAGTCGTCGCCGGGTCTTCAAGGGTCATCCCTCCTATATTCTCATATATCCTGTCCCGATGATTAGAGGTCAGATGGGCGGCAGAAGTCCCAAGGGTAAGCAACAGAAAGAGGTCATCTTCCCCGAGCGCATTCCCAGGGAGCTTGCCGACTTCCTTCGCCGCGCGACCTACTCGTTGCTGATCAAGGGCTCCTCCGGCACCGGAAAGACGATTCTAGCCCTGAGCATCCTCCGTGCCCTAAAGGTTACGAAGGGCTTCCTTTACGTCTCGACTAGGACTTCGCCCGTAGAGCTGCTGCAGAGTTACACCTGGATCGGTGAAACGTTCGACCTCGGCCCACTCCTGGAGTCCTCATCCTCAGGCGGGGCGGGCGAAGGTTCGGAGACTCTCGTAGACGCGAGGCTCGATGAACCGAACGCGATCTTTGAGCGGATCACCAACGAGTTGATGGACAGGCAGGCACCCACCATCGTGATCGATTCATGGGAGGCCTTGAGCGACTCCGTGGAAGCGGAGGCGCTTCGAGTCAACGCCAGGGTGCTCGAGACTTGGAGAGAAAGAGCGGGCGCGAGATTCATCTTCACGGGGGAGGACCCGCGCAGCACGGCCCTAGACTCCCTGATGGACGGGGTACTCATGCTGCGCCAGAGGTCATTTCTCGGCAGAAGGGTGAGGGAGGTCTTGCTTTCAAAGTTGCGCGGGGTAGAAATCCGTCGACCTACATACTTCTTCACTCTTGATAGCGGTATTTTCCGCAGCTTCGACAGATTTCGCTCCGTCGACTACTCGTTCTCGTCAGGCGCGGCGCCGATCGAGTTGATGCCGCCTCGGGGCTCAGCCGGTAGACGCTTCTCGACAGGCTACCCGAACCTCGACCGGGAGATGGAGGGAGGATTCTCCAAGGGGTCTCTGGTCACCCTGGAACTCGACCCTCGCGTCGATATGAAGGTAGCGCTCGTCTTTCTTAGCGCCTTGATCGCGACCTGGGCGGCCTCCGGCAACCCCATCGTGGTTCAGGAAATGAGGGGAGTCGAGGAAGGCTACTTCGACCACTTCGCGAAGACGTTCCTCCGAGGGTCAAAGCCGGGCCAAGTTGTGACCTGGGGGAGTGGCGAGAGCGAGAAAGAAGAAACCGAAGGCGGCCTCCCGCAGAAAGGCTGGATGCTCTTGGAAAAACTCCGAGGCTCTCTCGATGTCGCGAGGAAGGGACGCCCGAAGGGGAGCATACTGAACATCATGAGCTGGGGAGGAGCCTCGACCTACTACGAGGGTGAACCCGAGACCCTGCAGCGCGTCACAGCACTAGCCAAGAGTGAGGCTGACCTCTCAATCCTGGTGACAAAGCCGACCTCGCCCCGCCACTCAGTCGCCGGCGTCACGGCGACCCAGATCAGAATCTCGAACATGAGCGGCACGCTATTTCTGCACTCGGAAGTGCCCTGGTCCGGGTTTTTTGGAATCTCGGCTCAGAAGAGTTCGGGTGTTCCGACTCTTCGTCTCGAATCGATGGTCTGACAGAACATTCCTCCTCACTTTCTTCCGTGACTTTGTTGTACAAACCATAATATGAGTTTGCGCGAATCAAAGGGGAGATGCAAGAAGAAGCCTATGCCGACGAGGTAGAGAAACACTTCAGAGTCAAGTACAGCGACGAGACGTGTCCAGTCTGCGGAAACAGGATAGACGAGGAGGGGTACTGCACGTGCGGGGCGGGGTCGGGCTAGCAACCGTCGTCATCGTCATCACAGTCTGTCTCGAAAATCGTCTGTCCATCCTTCAATCGCCCCGACTGCAGTGGAGAGGTGATTAAGATTGAGAAGAAAAATGTTGCTCGGATTCTTGCCGCTTCTGTTGGCTATCGCCCTACTGGCGACGTCGCAGAGTCTTCTTCTCTTCAACGCTCCTCCGAATCGTGACATGAAGGTCAGAATCGGAATTCCCTTGAACGCGGACAACCCCAGTGACTGGAATCAGGGTATCGGCGAGTCTCCGGCGGTGGGGATGGTCGTACTGAACCCTTTCAACGGCCCCGGAGACTCGAGGAACCCGGAGTACGCCTCCCGCGCCCAGCAGGCGCAGGCGATGGGCGTCCGCATCGTAGGATACGTTCACACGAGCTATGCGAATGGGAGCGTCAAGCTTGAAACGGCGAAGACCTGGATTGACGAGTATTACGACTGGTACCACGTCGACGGAATCCTCCTCGATGAGGCTAACGCGACGTGCTACCAATCCGCCCTCAGCTACTACCAGTCACTCTACCAGCACACCAAGGCCAAGCCCGGCCTCGCCCTCGTTGTCCTGAACCCGGGAAATCCCACGGGAGAGTGTTACGCCACAATCTCAGACGTAATCGTGACCTTCGAGAACGATTATGCAAATTACGAGAGCAGCTACGCAGGAGCGAATTGGACTTCAATGTACCCGAGTACCCGCTTCTTCCACATCGTCTTGAATGTCCCCTCCGACAGGATGCACGATGTGATATCGCAGGCCATCAGCCGTGGTGCGGGCTGGGTCTACGTAACGGACCTTGGCGAACAGAGCAAGAACCCTTACGGGACACTCCCATCCTATTTCAACTCTGAAGCGCAGGATGTCCTCCTCAGGAATCCCACCCTGCCCTCATCAGGCGTGAACTACGGACCGGGAGTTCTCCTGCTCGGAGTGGTCGCGGCGGCGGTTCTCGCCTCGGGGGCAATATTCCTGCAAGAAAGGAGGGAGGGAGGGGGCCCACGAGGAAAAGGACGAGGCGCTTCCACGATCAGCCGGCGATGACTTTCTTCATCTTCTTCTCCTCGGCTTCAAAGACGATTTGCTTCGTCTTGGTGACGGCGTCGGGATTGACAGAGAGGGAGTCGATGCCTTCGCCCACGAGGTACTCCGCCAGTTCGGGGTAGACCGAGGGCGCCTGCCCGCAGATTGAGATGGTTATTCCGGAGGCGTGTGCGGCTTCTATGAGCTGCTTGACCGCTTTCTTCACCGCCACGTCCCTCTCGTCGAAGTAGCCCATCTTCCCCAGCCGGGAAGAATCCCTATCGATTCCGAGGATCAGCTGGGTGAGGTCGTTCGAACCCACGCTGAAACCATCGCAGAGGCGAGCGAACTCCTCCGCCCTGAAGACTATCGAGGGGACCTCGGCCATCAGCCAGACTTTGAAGGACTCGTCCCTGACGAGCCCCTCCTCCTCCATCATCCCGAGACACTTCTCCACCTCCCATGGGGTGCGGACGAAGGGGAGCATCGCCCAGACGTTCTTCAACCCCAGGTCATCCCTCACCCTCCTCATCGCACGGAGTTCGAGTCTGAACGCCTCCGAGAAATCCTGAGATATGTAGCGCGAAACACCCCTCCAGCCTATCATCGGGTTTGACTCCTGCTCCTCGTAAATCTCACCACCCTTCAGGTCTCTGTATTCGTTCGTCTTGAAATCTGAGAAGCGGACCACGACTGGTCTAGGGGTGATCGCCCGCGCGACGGTCGCCATCCCCTCAGCGAGCCTATCGACGAACTTCGATGAAAGCCCGTTCTCGAGAAGGAAGAGGGGATGTGCCCCCACGTAGCTCGCAATGATGAACTCTATCCTCATCAGCCCTATTCCGTCGAATGGAAGCTTGAGGTAGTCCTGAACCTTCTCGGGCACGCCGAGGTTCATGTACACCTTTGTTCCGGTCGTCATGGTAGTAGCCTGGCCGGCGGCGGCGCCGGAAGAAGGAGATGGAACCTCCGCATCGCCGCCCTCCTCTTGAATCTCGGCTTCCACCCTCCCCCTGAAGACCAGACCCTTCGTGCCGTCGACCGTCAAGAGGGTATCTTGAGTAAGAGCCTTCGTCGCCCTTCCGGTCCCGACGACGCACGGTACGCCTAACTCCCTGCTCACTATGGCTGCGTGACTCGTCATGCCTCCCTCATCCGTTACTATGCCAGCCGCCTTCATCATGGCCGGAACGTAGTCGGGGGTGGTCATCTTGGTGACGAGTATCTCGCCTTTCTGAATCTTGGCCAGTTCATTCGGATTGAGGACAAGCCTCGCCTTCCCGACCCCGATCCCAGGAGAGGCACCCAGACCCTTCAGCTCCGCCTCCGTCTCCGAAGTTACTTCGTCAGCTCCTGGCTTCCCTCCCAATACAGTGACGGGGCGGGTCTGCAGGAGATAGAGGATGCCGTCGTCCTCTACCGCCCACTCGAAGTCCTGCGGGTGGTTGTAGTGGGCCTCGAGCTTTCGAGCGAGACTCCACAACTCGAGGAGCTCCGACGACTTGAGGGATTGCGCCTGCCTGAGTCTCCTCGGTATGGCGACCTCGGCTAGCCCCTCCCCGCGCTTGTTGGTGACCTTCATCCTCTTCTTCTGCGCAATCCTCCTCTCGCGAATCATTCCTGTGCGCTTGTTGATCGTGAATGTATCGGGTGTCACCCTCCCGGAGACCAGCTCCTCTCCTTGACCTAGGACGGACTCGATTACGACCGAATCGCGGTCCCCCGTGGTGGGATGGATTGAAAAGCCGACTCCCGCCTTTTGGCTCGCAATCTGTCTCTGTACGACGACCGCCGTCGTGAAGAGATTCATGGCAAACCCCTTCTTCAGCCTGTAGTAGATGGCCCGCGATGTGTACGTCGAGGCCCAGCATCTCTTGACCGACGCGATGATCTCGTCCTTCTTGCTCACGTTGAGGAACGTGGCCTGCTGCCCCGCGAAGCTGGCATCCCGCGAATCCTCAGCCGTCGCCGAACTTCTCACGGCCACCGGGACCCTCTTCCCAGTCTTCTTGCAGACTTGATCGTAAGCTGCGAGAACCTCTTCGATGATGGGTTTCGGGATTCTCGAAGACTCGATTATCAGCCGAATCATGCTCGTGTAAGTCTCCAACTTCTTCGGGTTGTTCGCGTCTATCTTGGCGAGAAGCCAGCCGACCTTCTTCTCGAGGTCGTTTTCCCTGGCGAAGAGTTCGAACGCCTCCGTCGTTACCACAAACCCGTCCGGCACGGGGAATCCCGCCTTCCGCATCTCCCCCAGATTCGCGCCTTTTCCGCCCGCGATTCCGACCTCTTCCTTGGAGAGGTCGTCGAGCGATAGCACTAGGTTGCTTCGTCTTGACATGAGACCTGATTCAAGAAAAAATCGATTCAGAAGTATTAAGAGGGAAGGAACTATCTACTAGGAGAATCTTCGGAGGGTGTGTGAGGATAAGATGATGGGTTACTCGGTAGACCTTGGTTGACCTACCAATGATTCTTACGGGAAAAAAGAGGGAAGAGCTCTAAGGCGTCAGCCTCAGAGCGAAAGTGTAGGGAGGTCGACAACCGATGAGGGCTGGGTTACGAGACCCTCCGTGTCAGTAGTCGTCGTGGTCACGACGTCCGTGACACCAAGTGCATCAGGCGATGCGGTGCGGTGGGACTTATCTGAGTAGGCAGGGTTGCGCTTGCGCTCGAAAGACTCTGACCAGCCGTTGCTGTTACCGTATCGGCGGAGAGCGGGCTAGAAGACGTCCCAGCACTGCTGCTAGGAGCGTTTGTGGGAGCGGACGCTGCGCTTCCTGGTGCGAGACTGGGGCCTAAAGTGGCGGCGTATGAGTTTCCTCCCCAGATCGTGACTGGCGAAGAAGTCGTGGCCGTCATGACACTACCCCCGAGGAGGTCGAGGCCGTAGGAACGAATGTACCCCTGCAGCGGCATGTGGATGTTTTCGACGTTCAGGACAGCATTACCATTCGAGTCTGTTTGGGCCGAAGCTAGCACCTTGCCCGAGGTGTCCTCTATTGTCACCCTGGAAGACAGTGGCGCGCTCGCTACCGTGACGGTGCCACTCTTAGTCGCATAGTAGTCAGTGTAGGTGGAGGAGAGCATCTGAGCAGCGCTGGTCGTCTGAACTTCCAGAAATGAGTTAAAGGGTGGCGGTATGTTCAAGTTCATCGTGGTGCTCGAGAAGACTGGAGTGCCATCGAAGTAGACCTTGAGGAGGTTGTTACCGTTTGTGATGATTGTGCAATCCCTCGTGAGCGGCTGGTTGTTCATCCACATGAACCAGAGTGGGGTGATCGTGGTGGCCTGGTTCGTGTTGCCCGAGGCCAGCCATACTCCCCAGTAGTACCCGAAGGGGTTCACTGCCCCACTGCATGTGACGTAGTTTATCTTTGGAAGTGGAGCGGTCTGCACGTAGAGTCCTGTGTTGAATTGGGCGTTGGGTGCTGTATCTGAAATCGTGGTGGATGGGAGAGTTAGAACCGCATGGAAGAGGAAGGCGCTCGTATCGGGCGACATGGCGTAGTAGCCGGCCCACTGCCCGCTCACTGCGGCCTTTATGCCCAGGTGCAGACCCTGCGCGTC
>Ga0209803_1001452_pt1 | contig 15624 bp, 16 predicted proteins | sample GraSoiAngelo_138_FD_185895 | JGI IMG/M metagenome (GOLD analysis project Ga0209803, IMG submission 185895) | Grasslands soil microbial communities from the Angelo Coastal Reserve, California, USA - 14_0929_09_40cm (SPAdes) (version 2) | ecosystem: Environmental > Terrestrial > Soil > Grasslands ...
AGGCGCCTTGCGGCGCCTCTCAACCTGTCTGGAGCGGGCGATGGGAGTTGAACCCCCGCCCAGCGCTCGCACTCGCCCTATCGGGCGGCTCGCGCTTCAGGGGGGGATGACCTGCCCCCCGGAAACTGGTCCAGCGGATGTGAGAGTCCTCCGGCGAAACTAGAGCCAGGAGGACGGCATGAAGCAGAGTCGGTTCACGGAGGCCCAGATCCTGGAGATCCTCCGCGCCCACCAGGCCGGCGAGAAGGTCGCTGATCTGCTGCGCCGCCACGGCATCAGTGAGAACACCTTCTACCGCTGGAAAAGCAAGTACGAGGGGCTGGACCGGAGCGCGATCCAGCGGCTGCACCAGCTGGAGATGGAGAATCGGCGCCTCAAGCAAGCCATCGGCGATCTCACGCTAGACAATCAGGCGCTCCGCGAGGCCCTCGCAAAAAAATGGTGACGGTGGCCGCTCGCCGCGCAGGGGTGCGCTACTTCCAGACAGTCTGGAAGGTCAGCGAGCGGCGCGCGTGTCACCTCGCGAGTCTCGGCCGCTCGACGGCGAGGTATCAGAGCCGCCGCGCCGACGATGCCCCCCTCCAGGCGCAGCTGCTCGCCCTGGCCCACCAGCATCCACGATACGGGTATCGTCGACTCCATGCGCTGCTGCGCCGCGCGGGGTGGCGCGTGAATCGGAAGCGGGTGGAGCGGCTCTATCGCGTGGCGAGGCTAGCGGTGCGACGCTCCCGGCGCAAGCGCCCCGCACCGCGTCACCCCCTCCCGCTGCCGAGGGGCCTCAACGCTCGCTGGTCCATAGACTTCATTGAGGATCGCCTCGCCGGCGGGCGGCCGTTCCGGACCTTCAATGTGGTCGATGACTACAGTCGGGAATGCCTGGCGATCGAGGCGGCGACTGCGCTGCCCGCCGCGCGGGTCATGCAGGTCCTGGAGCGACTCATCATCCAGCGCGGCCGCCCGGACGGCATCGTCCTCGATAACGGCCCTGAGTTCACCGCCCACGCCTTTCTACGCTGGGCGGCCCAGACGGGGATCACGCTGGACTTCATCGAACCCGGCAAACCGGTCGAGAATGCATTCGTCGAAAGCTTCAACGGCAAGTTTCGGGATGAATGTTTGAACCAGCACTGGTTTCTTGACCTAGCCGACGCCCGCGGCACCATCGAGGCCTGGCGTCAGCACTACAACGAGCAGCGCCCGCACAGCGCGCTGGGGTATCAGACACCGCAGGCAGTGGCTACCCAGGCCGCTGGACTCTCACGATGACTGGACCAAAGATGGGGGGCAGGTCAGTACTCCCCCGGGTGGTAAAGGGGGCAGCGAGCGTTGAGGTAAAATATCGGTTCGCGAGCAATCCTTCGCGCGAGCGATCCGGGGGATTAGTCCCCCGGAGGAGGGAGCGGAGCGACCGACCTTGGGGGTTCGAGTCCCACCCCCTCCGCCAAATATGGTGGGAGGCCCCGCGAGGGGCCTAATCCGTTTTCCCCTCTCCCTTGGGGAGAGGGCGCAGGGTGAGGGGGCAGTGCTAGTTCCCCAGGCAGTCGGGGGCAGCGAGCGCAGCGAGTCGAAGGGCAGTTCTACCCCGTGGCCTTGTGGGTTTCGGGTTCCGTGGCAATCGCCATGGCCAGGTAATCGGCGGCCGCGGCGTGGTCCCCGCGCTCTTTGAGCAGCATGCCCAGTTCCCTTGCGGCCGCGCCGACTTCGGCAGTCTGCCGGGTTCGCTTGAACAGTTCCACGGCTTCCTCGAGCTGATCCACGGCCTGCTTCCAGCGGCGCTGCGCCTTCGCCACGTCCGCCAGCGTCACCAGGCACCGCGCCTTCTGGACCAAGTCGCGGTGCTCTTCGGCCAGCGCCAGAGCTGTCTTGGCCTCGCGCTGCGCCTCCGCGAGTTTCCCCATGCGGACCAGCACCCGGGCGAGTTCGTCCAACGTCGCGGCTTTGCTGCGGATATCCCCGACGCGATCCTGGACCTGGAGCGCGCGCTGCAGCACTTCGTGCGCATCAGCGAGCTCGCCCGCCTCGTGCAGTAGCCGGCCCAATGTGCGCAGTCCGGTGGCCAGGTCCAGCGAATCGTCCGTCTCCGCGAATGCATCTTTTGCTGTGCGCAGCGCCGTGACCGCAGCCGGGCCTCGCCCCGCCGCCAGGTGAATCCGAGCGAGTCCCAGCTGCGCGCGGCCCAGGATCAGGGTGAGGTCCTGCCGCTGAGCCGCCTGGGCCACTTCGAGCAGGATGCGCTGGGCGCGGGCCGTGCGGCTTTGGCGGCTCATGAGCTCGCCGTACGTGAGGAGGGCTTTGCATCCTTCCGCGGAGCGAAGCGTGCGCGTGGAGCGGAATTGTGCTAGCGCGTTTTCCAACCGCTCACGCCCGGCGTCCTCCTCGTGGCGGGCGAATGCCAGATGCGCCATTCGCGACAGCGCGCGTGGCTCAAACGGGCGCAGCTCGTTCTTGCGGCTCCAGGCCAGCGCGTCAGAGAATGCGCGTTCGGCGTCCCGGGGGCGGCCTTGCACGACCGCGATGTCTCCGCGGGTGAGGAGCAGCTCCGCGCGCAGGTCATTGGCGTCTTCTGACAGCGCTTCCACCGTTGCGAGCAGCCGGTCGGTCTTGGCCGCGTTGGCCGGAGCGGAGGCGCGCGCCAGTTCGAGCAGATTGAGGGCGGTCTCCCGCGGGAGTTGAGGCGTTTCCAGCAGCAGCAGCGCCAGTGAGCTCTGCAGGCGGCTAGCCAGCGTCACCAGCGTGCTGACGGACGGATACGTGCGGCCGGATTCCAGCAGGCTGATGAAGCTCTTGGTCAGGTTGGGACGGGCGATATCAGTTTGGGTGAAGCCGCGGATGCGGCGGGCCTGACGGATCCTGCCACCGAGGCGCTTCAACCACACAGGGGACTTCGCGGTCCGCTGCTCAGGCATATTTCACGACGATTCGCGCGCGCGGACGCCGACCCCTGCTGGCAGCGCCGGGCGTCAAGCACGTACGGATTGATTGTGAAATGGAATTAGTGAAGTTCCGTAAACACAAACTCCTCACGCCTGAATTTTTTCCCCCGGTTGAGGGTGGGGCGCCGGCAAATCGGATGACGCACACGGGGCCGGCAGAGGACCACTGCTCCGGTGCGTGAAATGTTCTCCAACGATGAACTGCGAGCGGCGAGCCTGCGCAACCCGCACAGAGTGGTCATGATTCGCGTTGTGGGAGTGGCGGTGCTCGTTGCCGGCCTGGTGCTGTGTCCCGTCCCAGGATCGTCGCAGACCACGCTGGACGATCTGGTCATCCGTGCGTTTGACATCGATGTGTCGATGTCTCCCGTCCCTCTGAAGTACGATACTGTGGGTGGTCAACGCCGCTACGCTGCGCGCGGGACCCTGCGCGGCACCACGACGGCAATGCTCGAGGTGACGGCTCCGAGCCCCGTGTCCACCGCCCGGTTCTTTTTCGATAGCGATGTGAAGCTGACCTCGGTGACGGCGACCAGGTATCGGATCGCCTCGGCACGCCGGCGCGATGCACTCACCCTGACCTTCACGCCCGCGCTCCCGGCGGGGGCCAGAGTCGCCGTCACCTTTGCCTATGAGGGGCGGCCTCTCTACATCTTCGATGAGTTTGTCCTGGTGTCAGAGGGATCGCTCTATCCCGTGCTGACGAGCCCGTTCGGGGATTTTTCAGCAAATTTGGCGCGGGTGAAGCTCAAGTTGCGCATCCCGGATGGATATCAGATCGCGGGAACCGGCAGGCAGCTTGGCAATGAGGGTGGCGTGCGCACCTGGGATACCGAGGTGCCCGTGCCCTGGGTGGCGGTGGCTGGGGGGCGCAGGCACACCGTCCGCGACAGGGTCATCGGTGGTTTGAGGATGCAGTTCTATGTCCCTCCCGGTGACGACCGGAACCTGGACAAACTTGCGGACTTCACCGGCAGAGCGGTGGGATTCTACAGCACACTCCTCTACCCGTTTCCTTACTCCGAGCTCCGCGTTGTCTCAGTGTCCGACTTGGGGAATTCCATCGGCATCGGGTACCCGGCATTTCTCCTGATCGACGATCGTGCCTTTCGCAACAACTTGCCGGGCCAGCTCAACCGGGACTCGTCCCTCCTCCATCTCATGGCCCATGAGGCCGCGCACAGCTATGTTCCCAGCCAGACCGTTCCCAAAGGGGTGGGGTTTGTCTGGCTCTCCGAAGGGTTTGCCGAGTATCTGTCGCTGATGGCCGTCGAAGCGTTGCTCGGGCCAGGGGCATTCCAGCAGGAACTCCAGGAGGAACGCGACGATTACGCGGCCGCGGCTGGGACCTCCGCAGAACCCTCCATCGCCGCGATCACCTTTGCCAACTATCACGGGCAGGCGGCTGCGGATGTGATCTATGCCAAGGGGTCCCTGGTCTTGCACATGCTGCGCAGCGTGCTGGGCGACGAGGCGTTTCGGAAGGGGCTGGCTGCGTACTTCACAACCTTTCGGGGGCGGGCGGCCCGGGTCCAGGACTTTCAGGAGAGTATGGAGCAGGCTGCCGGCCAGTCGCTGGACTGGTTTTTCTCGGAGTGGATTCAAGGGAAGGCTCTCCCCGACTACACCGTCACGCAGGTCAAGTCCATCCCTACCGCGGAAGGCACGTTCCGGACGACTGCTACCGTGCGCAACCTCGGCACGGGGCGGATGCCTGTTGAGCTGGCGTTCGTGATGGAAGGCGACACGCAGGTGCAGAAAGTGGACATGCCTAGCGGGGGAAGTGTCACGGTGACGGCGACCACGCCGAAGGCGGTCAGGCTGGTCGAGGTGGATCCAAACAAATGGGTGATCCAAAAGAATTACAAGAACGATGTGACTCTCGTAAGGTGATCCGCTAAATCCCCAGATAGGCGCGTCTAACCTCGGCGCTCTGCAGAAGCTCTGGTCCCGGACCCTCGAGGACGATCCGGCCGCTCTCAATGACGTAAGCGCGGTCCGCAATGCGCAAGGCCTGTTGAACATTCTGCTCCACCAAGAGCACAGTGATGCCCTCCCGCCGAATGTCCTGTACGACCCGAAATACTTCCTCCACGATTGTGGGAGCCAGTCCCAGGGAGGGTTCGTCCAACATCAAGAGCCGCGGCGCGCTCATCAATCCCCTGCCAATGGCCAGCATTTGCTGCTCTCCCCCGCTAAGCGTGCTCGCCTCCTGCCGCCGCCGTTCGCGGAGGAGCGGGAACAGGGTGTAGACTCGATCGAGGTTCGTCCGCCGCAGCGTCCTGGTGCGGGCGAGGGATGAGCCGGTGAGCAGATTCTCCTCGACGGTCATCTGGTTGAACAGTTGACGTCCCTCCGGCACCATCGCCACCCCGAGGTTGACGACGTCGTGCGACGACATCTGATCGAGCCGGTTCGTCCCGAACTGCACTTCGCCATCGCGGACCCGAAGAAGGCGTGCGACCGTCCGCAACGTGGTGGTCTTGCCGGCCCCGTTGGCACCGATCAGGGCGACCAGTTCTCCCGGCCGGACCTCCAACGAGACGTCCCACAGTACCTGCACGTCACCGTAGGCGGCCTGCACGCGCCGTAGGGCGAGGGTGGGACCGGTGTCCTCACGCGCAGAATGATTCTCGCCTGCAGGTGTTCCTGGGCTCCAGGTTGCTTGGGGGCGAGCATCTCGCCCCTCGTGTGTTCCTAGATACGCTGTGATGACGTCCGGATTGGTAGCGACCTGTTGAGGGGTTCCCTCGGCGATATTGCTCCCGCTGGCGAGCACCACGATCCGGTCCGAGAGGCCCATGATCACCCGCATGATGTGCTCCACCATGATGATCGTGGCGCCGCGGTCGCGGATCCGCCGGATGAGTTCGACAGTTCCCTCCGCCTCTACCGGATTGAGGCCGGCTACCACCTCATCGAGGAGAAGCAAGGTCGGGCTGAGCGTGAGGGCTCGGGCGACTTCGAGGCGTTTCCTGCCGGCAGTCGTCAGCGATCGAGCGGAAGCGGATGCAAACTCGGCGAGGCCCATCATCTCGATGACCTCAGCAGCCCACCGCACAGCCGCATGGCGGTTGGGGTGCCGCAAGTACGCACCCACCAGGAGGTTCTCCATGACGGTGAGGCGCGGGAATGGTTTCATGATCTGGAATGTGCGCCCGATGCCGAGCTCGGCACGTTGGTACGCGGGTGCGTGCGTGATCTCGCGACCCTGGAAGAAGATGCGTCCACTGGAAACCCGCATCGCGCCACTCACCAGGTTGAAGAAGGTGGTCTTGCCCGCGCCGTTCGGGCCGATGAGGCCCACGATCTCCCCTTCCGCAACGGCAAACTCCACGTCGTTGACCGCCACGAGGCCGCCAAACAGTTTACGGAGCTGTTCCGTGCGCAAGACCTCAGACACGGCGTACCCTCCGCACCACTGTCCCCAGGCCGTCTGGTGCGAACAGCACAACGAGGATGATGAGCAGGCCGTAGACAAAGAGGCTCTTCCCGGGGAAGTAGATGCGCAGAACTTCTGACCCTCCGACCAGAAGCCCCGCCCCCACCAGGGGGCCGAAGAGCGTGCCCACGCCCCCAATGTAGGCCATCAGAGCGAGCTGGACCGAGAGGTCGAGGCTGAACATCCCGCGAGGTTCAAAGAACCCGAGAAAGATTCCGTACAACGATCCCCCCAGCGAGGTCAACGCGGCGCTCGCCAGGAAGGCCAGCACCTTGTCGCGGGTGGGATTGATTCCCACCGCCATGGCCGCATCCTCGTCTTCCCGGATGGCCTGGAGGTGGTAGCCAAAACGGCTCCTCTGCAGCCACGAGGCCGCGACAACTGCGAGACCGAGGAGAACCAGGGCGATGTAGAACTCGACCCGCCGGCTGAACAGGTCCAGCCCCAGGAACCGAGGCAAGGACGGCAACGATACGCCTTCCGCGCCTCCCGTAAGACTGGCCCAGTTGTTGGCCACGATGCGGGTCATCTCTGCGACCGCGATGGACGCCAGGGCAAAGTATGGGCCGCGCAGCCGGAAGGTCACGGCACCCCACATTGCCGCGACTACGACGCTCGCCCCCACGCCGGCCATCGCGCCCCACCAAGGGGCGACGCCGGCCCGCAGAACCAGTAGGGCCATCGTATACGCGCCAATTCCAACGAACACCGCATGGCCCAGCGACAGCTGTCCCGTCCATCCTCCCAGCACGTCCCACGCCGTAGCCATGCCGGCGAAGAGTACGATGGTCACACCCAGCGTGAGAAAGTTCCTGAACACCACCGGGTAGAAAGCCAGGACGGCAAGGACGACGAGTACCCACCCCAGGCTCCAGGGCCCGGCATTGACTCCCCGCCGCACGGCCGGGTGAGAGACTGACAGCGGCGTCTGGGGCATCAGGCGGCTACGTGCGGCTTCGTCCGAATAGTCCCGCCGGACGCAGGAGGAGTACCAGCAGAAACGCGGCGAGCCCAAAGACATCGCGGTAGCTGCTGCTGACGTAGGCCGCGCCTAATGATTCCGTGATCCCCAGCAGCAAGCCGCCGCCGATGGCGCCCGCGACATTCCCCATGCCGCCCAACACCGTGACGATAAAGGCCTTCAGCGTATAGGTCGGGCCGATCGATGGGTGGGCGAACAACTGCGGCAGCAGCAGGGCTCCGGCCAGCGCCGCGAGCGCAAAGCCCATGCCAAAGACCAGGCTCCGCACCCGGCGCGTGTTGATCCCCTGGAGCTCTGCGGCGTCGGCGTTCTGCGCAGCCGCGCGGATGGCGCGGCCGAGGTCGGTTCGCCCCAGCAGGAGGGCCAGACCGCTGATGACCACAACCGTCAGGAAAAACGAAATGGTCAACGCTGTGCTGAACGTGATCGGACCGAGGTGCCACGTGCTGGTGGAATACCGGGTATTGATGATCTGTGGAGCATCGCCAAAAGTGAAGAGGAGCACGTTGCTCAGAACCAGCCCAATGCCTACGGTCATGAGGATAGAAGCGTGCTCCGGCGCTCGGGCGATGGGTTCCAGGAGGGACCGTTCCACGATGACCCCCAGCAGCCCACCCACGAGTACGACGAGGGGGATCACGAGGAACGGATCGACGTGCAGGCGTTCAAAGAAAAACAGCGTCGTAAACATGCCCACGACCAGGAACACGCCGTGGGCAAAGTTCACGATGCGCATCACCCCAAAAATCAGGCTCAGGCCGATGCCGATAATGGCATAGACCCCGCCCGTAAAAATCCCGTTAACGACGATCTGGATGAATTCGACCACGGCCCGCGCCTAGCGGACCGCGGCTACTTCCGCGCAGTCCATACCGGCGTCGGATAGATGACCTTTCCCACGGCCACATCGAGCGGCCAGACGGTGACGTATGCGCGGTGTTGCACCTGCATGAGAATGGACGGGAGTGGATTCTGATTGTGGAACCCGCTGAAGTCCTTGAACTCCACAGTCCCAAACGGTGTGGTCAGCGACGTGGTTTGCAATGCCGCGCGTATCCCCTCCGGGCTCAACGTGGCGGCCCGCCGCAGAGCATCCGCTGCCACCGTCGCGCCGGCGTACGCGCGGATGGCATGGTAGCTGGGTTCGGCCCCGCCCATGAACGCCTTGAGCCGGGCGAACAACTCGTGCGCTTTCGGATAGTGGACATCGGGGCTCCATGCCGCGGACGTGATCACGTACTCCACCGTATCGCCGCCGCCCTTCAGAAAGGAGGGGATGGCGAATCCCGTGGCACCCGCGCCGGCGAAGATCTTGGCGTTGAGGTTCACTTCTTTGATCTGGCGCATGAGGGCCACGGCGTCGGCTTCGTAACTCGACATGGCCAGAACGTCAGCACCGGTATCCTTGATGCGATTGAGCACCGGCCGAAAATCCGTCAGTCCCTCGTCGTACGCTTGATCGAACACCACCGGGTACCCGCCGTCTTTCGCCTGGGTGAGGAGTGAGTTCTCCACAGAGTGCCCCAGGGCGTTGTTCGAGACTAAGATGGCGATAGTCTTAATGGTCCCCAGCTGTTTAAACAAGGCAAAAAAGGGTTTCACGTACGCGTCGGTGTTCTGCCCGACGCGAAAGACGTAGTCGCTGCCGGGTTTGGTGATGGAGTCGTCTGCCGAGTTCGAGTTGAGCAGCGGGACACGCTGCCTTGCCATGTACACGGCAAGCGGTTTTGTGACAGAACTGGAGTACGCTCCCAGGATGAGAGGCACGCCTGAGTTGATGAATTGTTCCGCCACTGTCAGCGCGGTGTTCGCGCTGGACGTGTCGTCCTGAAGGTCGATGACCAAAGGCCGGCCGTTGAGGCCGCCGGCAGTGTTGATGTCGTCGACAGCCAGCGCGTAGCCGGCCCGCTCCATGGATCCAAACGTGGCGAACGACCCGGTGAGCGAGGAGATGGCACCGATGCGAATTGGCTCCCCCGAGGCGGGAGCGGCGCCGGAAATTCCCCCGGTCGTCCCCAGCACCAGAAAGACAAGCGCCAGGGCCATGATCATTTGCTTCATTGACTGCACCTCCCTGGAAACTAGCCAGCGAGCCGATCTTCGCGTCAATTCACCCTTATTATAGCGCTAAGGGTTTCTGTCGATGTTCCTGCCCCCGGGATGGACACCACAACAGTTCATGCGCCTGCTTAACAGGATCCGCGCAGAGCTGCCAGATGAATCGGTACACCTTCTGGCGCGACTTCGCCGCCAGCAGCGCGCTCCAGTCTTGAAGGTAGTCATGCAGACCGTCCTGTCTCACCAGACCACGAGCCGGCAGACTCGCCGGGCCATTGATCGGTTGTGGACTCGCTACCACACACTGCGGCGCCTAGCAGAGGCTCGTCCGGCCGAGATCAAACGTCTCATCGACAATGTCGGGTTGGGGCAGATCAAAGCCAGGCGCCTGGTCTCGATTGCGATCGATATTTGGGATCGGTGGGGAAGCGAGCGGCGGCTCGCGCGTTACTTACGGTCCGCGCCGCTGGAAGACGCCCGGCGGGCCCTCCTGGAGCTGCCGGGGGTGGGACCCAAGACCGCGGCGGTCGTGTTGTTGTTCCGGTTCAATCGCCCGACATTTCCCGTGGATACGAACATCTTGCGGGTGGCACGGGAGCTGGGCTGGGTGCGGGGCCACGCAGATCCGGAGGAGGTGCGCCATCTCGTGGAGAGGACGCTGGGGTCGGACCCCGCCGTCCTGCTGCGGGCGCATGCGTACCTGATCGCGCTAGGCCGGGCCACGCAGCGCGGGCGGAGACGAGATCTGCTGGACAGATTGCGCGTCATGTCTTAGGGCGAATCTTTCCCCACGCCCATCCTTGCAACGAGCGTTGGCGCCTGTCGAAGTGTCTCCTCAGCCTGGGACATCAGCCGCCGGATGATCTCGCGCACCGGCAATACCTCGTGGATGAGACCGGCGCTCTGTCCCGCAAAGGGCATGTACTCGTGGAATCGACCTTCCGCGACGGCTGCCTGGATCTCCCCGCGCAACTCTTCGACTTTCTGAACTGCTTCTGCCCGTCGCTGTGCCCACTGATCGTGGAAGGGGGTGCGCAGGGCTCGCGGCACGGTGCCATACCCCGCCCGTCCCATCGGCGACCTCGAGATATCGTTCCAGAGTTCGACCTTGATCGCATCCTCAGATTGGGCGGCGATGATCAGCTTCTTCCATCCCTCTGCGATGGGAGCTTCGACCGATGCAAGAAAGCGCGTGCCCATGTTCACGCCCGCTGCGCCGAGCAGCAGGGCCGCCGCGATGCCGCGGCCGTCACCAATCCCTCCCGCGGCCACGACCGGCAGCGGCCGGACGGCGTCGACTACCTGCGGGATGAGCGGCAGCGTGCTGACAAACTGCCCAAAGCCTCCTGCCTCGCCTCCCTGGGCAATCACGGCATCCACGCCCCGTCCGGCGGCCTGAACCGCCTGTGCGACGGTGTGGATTTGATGGACCACGAGCGCGCCGGCGGCATGAGCCCGCCGGACCAGATCGCCAGGATCGCCGAGTGCCAGGGAAATCACAGCGGGACGAGCGTCCAGTGCCGCCGCGAAGGTTTCTTCCTTGAAGTCGGAGACGACAAAGTTGACCGCGAAGGGACGAGTTGTGCGTTCGCGGATCAGGGCGATTTGCTCACGCAGTTCGGATGGCGATCGCAGGGCGGCGCCGAGGCTGCCGAGGGCGCCTGCATTCGAGACGGCCGCCACCAATGCGTGGGCGGGGTGCACAATTCCCATCCCGGCCTGGATGATGGGATATTCAATCGCCAGCAGGTCGCAGAGTCGCGTGCGCATGACGATCTCCTCTGATCCTCGCGATACCTTCGAGTAAGATCTTCGACCTGCTGCACTTCCTCAACCTTCGACTCCTCTCACATCGACATGACCGTGGAACAGTCGGCCGGACTCGTCGACTGATACCGGGCGCCAGGAGTTCGCCCTCGCACACGGGAATTTCGGCTCTATCATGGCCACTACACAAAGGGAAGAACTTCGCGGACAGCCGCTCCCCGGATACGCCCCCGAGATCGGTATCTGGCTCTGGGCGCTGCAGCAGGTGCGGCGGCGGACGCTGCGGCTGATCGAGGGGCTGGGTCAACGCACCCTTGACTGGGAAGGCCCGGACGAGCGGGAGAACGCCACCGGCACGCTGCTCTACCATATCGCGCACGTGGAAATGGGCTGGCTCTTCGGTGACCTTCTGCTTCAGCCTGATTTACCAGAGCACGTGAAGGCGGACTTTCTCTTTCCCTCGCGCGGTCCGGACAAGCGTCTCACTCCGGTGCTCGGCGAGTCGCTGGAGTCGCACCTGGGTCGCCTTGCCCGCAGCCGGAAGGTCTTCCTGGAAACGTTCAAGGAGGTCTCCGCCGAGGAGTGGCGCCGGCTGCGCTCGCCGGAAGGGGAGGACTACTCGGTGACGCCGGAGTGGGTCGTCTTTCACCTCGTCGAGCACGAGGCCGGCCACGCCTTTCAGATCAGCTCGCTTAAGGCGCGGGCAGCACGCCGCTTCCGCTCCGGCGGATGAGGGGGCGTATCTCGGACTTTAGGTCCGTTCCAAGCGGGCGGGCTGGAAGAGTTCGATGGGGTTGCCTGAGGGGTCATCAAGCAGAATTTGCGAGCCACCGGGACCTTTCACGACATCGTTCCGGAATCGTACGCCGGCGGTCCGCAGCCGCGCGACCTCGGAGGTGAGATCGTCGACGATGAAATGGATACGATTCCAGCCGCCGGGTTCGGGCCGGCGTCCGTCGGGCATCGGGCGCCCGGCGGAACTGGTAGGTCCGCTCAACAAGAGTCGCAGGTCGCCGCGTACGATGTCTGCAAACGCCGGTGCCGCACTAGAGAGCACTTTGAAACCGAAGTGCGCCGTATAAAAGGCGATCGCAGCCTCGACATCGTGGACCATGTAGCGAACGTTGACCGTCGCCATAATAGATTCACCTCCGCTGGTTCCTGGAACGGCGAGTGATTTAAGCCGTGCGCTCGACATGCGATTGCAGCCAGGCCAGGATATCCGGCCAGCCTCGGTGGCTGGCGCGTGCACCCTCACTCGTGAGGCCCGAGTGGGTCAGACGAACCGTCGTGGCGCCACCCTTCTCCTCCAGATCGATGCGCACGAGGCTCTCCGTCGCGTGCTCCTGCCAGTCGGGAAGCCATGTAAAGGCGAGCAGACGCGGTCGATCGATCTCGGAGTATACTCCGCTTACTATGAACGGTTTCCCACCGATGCCGATGCCGCGCATCATCCACTTGCCGCCGGGCCGCAGGTCAGACTCCATGTACGTTACCTGAAATCGCCCTTCCGCACCCCACCACCGCACACGTTCTTGGGGATTGGTCAGCGCCTTGAAAATGCGTTCCGCCGGAGCCTTGATCGTGACTTCCTGGACGATGGTATCGCCCGTGCTCGTTGGATTCATCGCTTATCCTCAACGTAGTTCTTGAGGTTACGCATGGTCCCGCGCCAGAACGTCTCGTAGTCCTGGAGCCACTCACCGATCGCACGCAGCGGCTTGGCGTTCAGATGGCAAATCCGTGCGGCGCCATCTCGCTGAGTAACGATCAAGCCCGCGGAGCGCAGCACGCGGAGGTGCTTCGAGATCGCCGGTCGGCTCGTACCAAAATTGCTCGCGATCTGCCCGACGGTGAATCGACCGCCGCGCAACAGGCTCAGGATCTGCCGGCGAGTTGGGTCGGCAATCGCCCGAAACAGCGCATCCCGTTGTCGCCTCTGGACCGTAACCATTAGGTTGCCATGATAGTAACCGAACGGTTACGGTTTTGTCAAAGACTTCCCGTCGGATTGGATTCTCGCAAGACTTCAGTAACTCTTATTGAGCGGCGCAAGCGGCCCAGATGAGCCCTGCGGAGGCGATCGAGCGGCACGCCGCTGCGATCCAGAAGGGGGGAGTGCCTCCCCCGGAGCCGCAAAAAATTGCCGAGCATCGAGAACTACACTCGACCCCCGGCAATTTTTTGGCGGGCCCGGAGGGAATCGAACCCCCCACCAGGTCGCTCCCCGCGACCCCCATGAGCCTATAGCTCATGGGGCCCCGAGAGGAATTTGACGTCGCGGCTCGCTCCTCATAGGGGCTCCGCCCCTCTGATCCTCGCGATAGCTTGGCAAGGTTGGATTTCGTTTCCAGCGGGCTCGGTCACCCCGACTACCTGAGGGAATCCCTCCCTCAGACTCCCTCTCTGGTCGGGGGTTCGTTCTACAAGACAACGAGAGGAGATGCCGTGACCCCGAGAACAGCACTCTGAGTCCCGGCATCTCCTGGCGGGCCCGGAGGGAATCGAACCCCCGACCAGAGGCTTAGGAGTCCCCGGCTCTATCCACTGAGCTACGGGCCCGCAGCGCCATTTTAGCAGACTGCGCCGTGGCCCGGCAAAACAGGCGCCTCACTTGGCGTTGGGATCATCCTGCCAGATCGCGAAGGCATTCTGCTCGGGATCCGTGAGAATCGCGAACCATCCCATCTTTGGAACAGAAGACTTCGGCCTGACGACTTTCGCGCCGAGTCCTTGGGCCCGCTTCAGTGTCTCGTCCAGCGACTTCACCGTGACGTAGTTCAGCCAGCTCCTGCCAGGGGCGTCCGGGATCGGCCGGGTCATGAGGCCGCCGTTGATGCCGCCGGTCTCGGCGGGGGCGCCTTTGGCGTCGGTCTGTACGGTACGGACGATCCAGTGGTCCATGCCCTGCGATTTGTTGATCTGCCACCCGAACAGGCCCTGGTAGAAGCCGGCGAGCTTCGTCGGGTTGTCGCCATAGATTTCAAAGTGTGCGACAGGATTAGGCATGTAAATTCCTCCTTCGGAAGGCATCGGTCAAACGGACTAGAATGGCGCGCCCGAGAGGACTTGAACCTCCGACCTTTGGCTCCGCAGGCCAACGCTCTATCCGCTGAGCTACGGGCGCGCGCGCAGGGCGATTATAGCACACGGGTAAGCCGAAGGTGTCTTGGGTATTATTTATTGTAAGGGTGGCCACGAATGGTCGCGGTCACCCACTTGGGGTGAGGGCCGTGATTCGCATACTGGCAGTGGCGCTGGTGGGAGTGGCGCTGCTCGGCTTGCCCGCTGCGGCGCAGACCGGTAGCAATATTGTCGCCGGACAATCGGCCGGCAGCCTCCGTATCGGAGCAAGCGTCACCGATGTGATCGCCGCGCTCGGCAGCCTTTACGAAAGCGAAGACAGCGAATCAGGGAAGTACACGCTGTATGATTGGCCGCTGAAGCCGTTTGCGGTCGCTGTCGACAAGGAAAGCAACCGGGTTGTCCTGGTTCTGGTCGGTTTCACTGACGCGTTTTCCACCGATAAGGGTATCGCCGGTGGAAGCGAGCGGCAGGCCGTGGAGACCGCATACGGCAAAGAATACACGGCGAGTGAAGGAAGCCGTTCCACGAGGATCATCTACGATGAACTGGGCATCGCCTTCGACCTCGGCCGTTCCGGCACGCTCTCAAGCAAAGTGACGCAGATCTTCATCTTCGTGCCGGGCCAGTGGAAGGCGATCATGGAAGGCCTATAAGGACAATTGCGGGATTAGGGATTCGGGATTAGGGATTGGGAGGCGCCTGAACGGGCGCCTCTCTTATCTTTCCAGGAGTTATTGGCCGGGGTCAGGTGGCCAGTGTCTGGTCGAGTTCTCTCCCAGGCGGACCAGAGAACATTGCGGACTTGTGTACGATACTGTGTTCTTGAGTATGAACGCATCGGAGGCCTGGATCCACATATAGGTCAATCGCGTCCAACGCGACGGGCATTCATGGTATCCATTATTTACGTACAGCAGCAGGCGGGGGAACACAAATTTGACACCTCCGTCTCCTAGGTCGCGTTGAATTTCCTCGGGTATGGTTGCACGATCGTACTCGACCGAATGCGGTGGGTATCTAATGTGGGAAGGGTGGAATGAGAAGACATGGGCATCATAACCCGCGCAGCTTGCTCCACAATGCAGGACCTGGATCACCCATAACGCGGTATCGCTGTTGGGGACGGCAACCCCGACAACGTTGGCTGCGGACGTACCATCGCAACCGTGAATCGCTAGATATGAGGCCGTGTCGCCCAAGTTATAGGACCATCGCGAGATTCCCTTGCTGTCTTTAAGCACAATCCCCACCACGCTGCCCGCAGCGCAGTCGAACCTTGTTCCGACGTCTACCTCTGCAAGAGTAAAGGTTTCGCCGCCTACGGCTACTTTGAACGTTTGAGGAACGGTCGATGG
>Ga0209803_1001468_pt1 | contig 15447 bp, 13 predicted proteins | sample GraSoiAngelo_138_FD_185895 | JGI IMG/M metagenome (GOLD analysis project Ga0209803, IMG submission 185895) | Grasslands soil microbial communities from the Angelo Coastal Reserve, California, USA - 14_0929_09_40cm (SPAdes) (version 2) | ecosystem: Environmental > Terrestrial > Soil > Grasslands ...
ATCCGATCGTTCTCCTCCTCTCTGCTCCACGCGAGCTCGACCGCGGTTTTCGGATACGGTCTCGCGAAGACCTGGCTCGTGCGTCGCGCTTGGGCCTTCGTCCCTTACTACCTGACCGCCGTGATCATGCATGCGGTCTTCAACCTCGTTGCGGTCCTCGGAGAGTTGTACGCGACTCAATATGGGGATTTGGGAAGGCTGGTCAGCTTCGTGGTCGGGGTTTCCTTCGCGGTCGTGGCGATCACGCTTGTACGAATCAAGCTGCGCTCTCGGACGCACCCGGATGTAAGGGGTGACGGATGATCCGGGATCTTGCGATTGGGCATCGCACGGTCCGGATTTCGAAGATTCTGTGTGTGGCCCGTAACTACGCGGATCACGCGAAGGAAATGGGCACCCCCGTTCCGAACCAGCCGATCTTCTTCCTCAAACCAACAACCGCGCTGCTTCTTGGCGGCGGGACGATCCTGATCCCACCGGAATCGATGCGGGTCGAGGTCGAGACCGAGCTCGCGGTCATCCTGAATGAGGGAGGCCGCGACATTTCGAGCGCCTCCGCGATGGACCACGTCGCTGGATATTCCGTGTTCTTCGACATCACCGCTCGGGACCTGCAAGCGAAGGCCCGGGAGGAAGGTTCCCCATGGACAGCTGCGAAAGGGTTCGACACCTTTGCTCCGGTATCGGAGGCCGTCGCCGCAGAACCCGACCTCGATCCACACCGGCTTCCGGTTCGGCTTCGTGTGAATGGCGTCGTGCGCCAGGATTCGAACACGAACCAAATGGTGTTCCGGGTCCCGCAACTCATTGAGGCGGCCTCCCGGATCATGACCCTAGAAGTCGGAGACGTCATCGCGACCGGAACCCCCGCGGGGGTATGGCCGATCCGCCCGGGCGATGTTCTCGAAGCGGAGATTCCGCGGGTTGGAACCTTGCGGTGCACGGTCGCGGCGCGAAATCGTTAACTATCCGGCACTGCCTCCACGTCCGCGCATGCGTTTTCGCTTCGAGATGGATGGGGAAGTATACTCGAAAAACAAGGAGTCGTTCAAGCGACTTCTCGCGAAGCATGGGCTCCGATGGCGGGGGAGCCTCGACCGACCGTTCTGGGCGAGCAGCACGGAGCGCGTCACCGCCGTCTTCGATCGGGACGAGGAACGGGACCTTCTGCGAAGCGCCGCACTCGTCTGGGAGAGCGCGGGGAAGTCACGCCTCCTGGAGGACCTGAAAGCGTGGGCATGGGAAGCCGGGGCGAAGGCTGTAGAAGATCGCTCTCCGTCGGCCGAGGACGTGACCGACGAGGTCGAGCAGGCCCTTCGGTACTGGGATATCGTGTGGAAACCCAACGAGGATTGGTTGAAGGCCCAAGGCCGACCCAGGGCCTGGATCGAGGCGGACGTCAAGCGGTGGAAGCAGCGGCGACAAGAACGTCGACGGGAGCTCGTGGGCCAAGCGACCGACTAGAAGGCCGCGATGGAACGAACCTCGAGCGAATCGTAACAGTCGAAACAAAATCCTTGGCGCCGGTCATCCGGGAGGAGGACGATGCGGGTGTGGCATTTTCGACACCGGGCCTCGCGGTCGCCTCCGTCGGAAATGCGCCGTAGGTCTGGACGAAGCTTCCATGAAATCGTACACGCCCCCCGAGACAGTCCCCGCGCGGCACGGAGCCGCCGCACTCTATAAAAACGTTGTGCGGGCCAAGGGAACGGCGCGTCGCAACAACGGTTTAATGCTCGGCCCGACCGTTGTCCTCGGTCTTGTTGTCCGGCTTCGTCACATTCGAAGGCATTGATGGTTCCGGGAAGACCACTGTGAGCCATCTCGTCATGGAGAAACTTCGGTCCCGTGGTCATTCCCTCTTCCTGACGAAGGAGCCCACAACCGGCTGGCTCGGAGACGTGGTCCGTCGAGGCGTCGAAGAGGACGCGGACGCAATCACGGAGTCATTCCTCTTCCTCGCAGATCGTTCGGCCCACATCCCGCAGATCCGCTCCCATCTCGAGAAGGGAGATCTGGTCCTCTGCGACCGGTACGCGGACTCCACGTACGCATACCAGGGCGCACGGTTGGTCGGCGTCATTCCGGATCCGATTCGGTTCCTGCAGACCGCGAGTCGAGGATGGCTTCTGCCCCCCGATCTTACGATCCTCCTCCGAGTCTCGCCGGAACTCGGGATGGAACGGATTAAGAATCGACCGACGAAGGTTCGGTTCGAAGACCTCGCCCTCCTTCGTCGGGTCGCGGCGAACTACGACCGACTCGCGAGGTCTCGTCGCTTTGCCGTCCTCGACGGCGCCCGGTCCGCGGACGTCGTCAGCGACGACGCGATTTCGGCGATCGAGAAGCGGCTCGGCCACCGCGGGCGAACATGACGTTTGGGCGTTTCGCCATCGACGCCTTCCTCAGAAGAAAGGCACGAGCGAAGACCGCGGCAGTCTCGAGATCCCCCCGTTCCAATTCGAGGAGGAACGCCTTCCCAAACAGGACGTGAAGGGTCTCATTCGCCTTCCCGGTCGACATCTTGTCGTTGCAATTGTCCGGGGTGCACCATGGAAAGGCACCCCAAGAATATCATCCGCGATTCTGATTTTCTCCATAAGCGCGACGCCCGCGCACGTGGACAAAGCTATTTATGCGGTCGCCCAGTTATCGCGCCGCGCATGGGATGCACGCATGGAATCCGCGGCCCACCATAGGCCTTCCGCTCACCATGGCGACGGTTTTGTCGGCGTGATCTACGGCGACATCGGCACGACCGCGTTCCGCTGTTCCGTCGCCGAGGCCGTGGAACGGAACGAGTTCGTGCAGGTTCAGCACGAGACGTGCGGCATGGTCCTTGGCCGGGTCGACGAGATCGAACGGAAGACGGACCTCTCCTTGGACCGTGCGCAACTTCTCGGAGACGGCAATCCCATCGACGTGGAGGAGCGGGTGTCCGCCCAGATCAGCGTGATTGGCTACCGCGACGATCGCGGCCTTCTCCAGGTTCCGAGGACCCCTTTTCGCGCCGGAGAGCCTGTCCACCGCGCCGAGACCGCGACGATCGAAGAGGTGATCGGCCTGACGGAGGACAAGAAACACGGCGCCTACGTCGGCCTATTGGCGGGTCATGAGGTGCCCGTCTATCTTGACATCAACGCGATGGTCCAGAAGCATGTATCGATCCTGGCCAAAACGGGAGGCGGGAAATCGTACATCGCGGGCGTCCTCATCGAGGAGCTGATGAAACACCACGTGACGTGCGTGATCCTTGATCCGCACGGTGAATACGCGTCGCTCCGGGAGAAGGGGAAGTCGCCTCACGGTGCCACGCGATTTCATGTCGAGCCCCGCGCCTACGCGGACGTGATACAGGTGTTCTCGCCGGACACGAAGGTGAATCCGGGGAGTCGACCGCTCAAGTTCACCCTGAGCAACCTCGACGCTCGAGACATCTTGTCGCTCACGGGATCTGCGAGGGTTCGGACCCACCTCACGGCATTGCGCAAGGCCCTCGACCTGCTACGGCAGGCGACGAAGGACTACACGATTCGAGACATTGTCCGAGTGCTCGAGCGGGAAGAGGATCCGCAAAACGCCTCCTTGATCGACGAACTCGAGTATCTGAGCGAAGTCGAAATCTTTGCCAAGGAAGGGACCCGGATCGACGAACTCGTGATCAAAGGGAAGACCACGATTATCAACTTGAAAGGGGTCCCACCGGATATCCAGGAACTCGTCGTGAATCGTCTTGCGACCGCGATGTTCGAATTACGAAAGCTCGGTCGGATCCCGCCCATGATGCTCGTCGTCGAGGAGGCCCACAACTTTTGTCCGCAGGTCGGGCAGGTCGCGTCGTCGAAGGTGTTCCGCACCTTGGCTTCCGAGGGTCGCAAGTTCGGTTTGGGCCTTGCGATCATCACCCAGCGGGCGGCGAAGGTCGACAAGAACGTGCTGAGCCAGTGCAACACCCAAGTCATCCTGAAAGTCACGAACCCGAACGATCTGAAAGCGATCATCGCCAGTGTGGAAGGTCTCACGACGTCGATGGCAGAGGAAATCTCTCGCCTCCCGATCGGAGTCGCCATCATGACGGGCGGCGGACTTGAGATGCCTTTGATGGTGGAAGTGCGTCCGCGGGAGACGCGACATGGCGGAGAAAGCGTGAAGGTCATCGAGGACTGACGATTTTTTCCGGTTCCTCTCGATGGATTCGATTCTCAACTACCCAGAGCGGGACGAGACAAGGGTGTGCGCCGAGTGAATACAAAGGTGCCCATTGCTACTCACAAGAATACGTGTTTCTCAATATCACTCGCGTTGTCCGAGGGGTAGTTGGCGAAGAGACCCATGGCGGTTTTGCACGCAAGGAGACAACAACGGCCAAAGAAGTGCGAACATAACTCGAGGTCTTTTGGAAAGCCTTCCGGCGATCTTGATCCGGCGCGCACTCCGATGCGAATAATCGTGCGCCGGGGCGAATAAGATGGTCGCAATCGCTCAGGTGCCCAGTCGGGGCAGATCATTGGAGCCCGTACCTGGTCATCCCGCGGATCCCGCGGCTTCCGCCAGTACCGCCCGGGTACCGCGCATCGCCCTGTACTCGCAAGGGATGGTCGGCTTCGGTCACATTCGACGTAACGCTTCGATCGCACAAGCCCTCCGCCATTCCACGCTCCAGCCAGACGTCATGTTGATTGCCGAGGCCTGGCAAGCCGGGGCGCTCCTCATGCCTCCCGGCGTGGACTGCGTGACGCTGCCGGCCCTCCGTCGGGACGCCGACGGTGGCTACAACCCGCGTTTCTTCCTCGACGTTTCAGACGGGGAACTCGTCGCGTTGCGGACTCGGGTAATCCGAAGTGCGATGGAGGTATTCCACCCGGACCTGTTGGTCGTTGATTGCCTGCCGCTCGGTGTCGCCGGTGAACTCGCTCCAACCCTGGAATTCTTGAAAAGGCGGGGCAAGACCCGCATGGTGCTCGGTCTTCGCGACGTGCTTTACGACCCGGAGACGGTGAAGCGTTCGTGGGCGAACCAGGACAACATCGACGCGATTGAAAATTACTACGACTCCGTCTGGATTTACGGCGACCCCACCGTCTTTGATCCGCTTCGCGAATACGATCTTATGGAGTCCGTGGGGACCAAGGCGCGACACACGGGGTACTTGGACCAACGCCCTCGGCTCGAGTACGCGAAGGCGGAGGCCGCGCCCTTCGTAGCGAATCTTCCGTCGGGCAAGATCGCGCTGTGTCTGGTCGGCGGCGGACACGACGGGGGTGCCCTCGCAGAGGCCTTCCTTCAGAGCGATTTGCCTCTCGATACGACGGGCGTCCTCGTGACCGGTCCGCTGATGCCCTGGGAAGAGCGCCAGCATGTCCGCCTCGAGGCCGAGCAACGCTCCCAGTTCCGAGTCCTGGACTTCGTGCACGACCCGACCCCGCTGATCGACCGCGCCGATCGGATCATCGCCATGGGGGGGTACAACACGGTGTGCGAAGCCCTCTCGTTTGAGAAACACGCCTTGATCGTGCCGCGTGTGAACCCGGAGCCGGAGCAATGGATTCGCGCCCAACGCCTCCGCGATTTAGGGCTAGTCGACGTGTTGCATCCCGGCGCGCTGAGCCCCGCGGCTTTGACGGAATGGCTCGCGAGCGATCTGGGTCCGCCTCCGGCGAGTCGAAGTCGGATCGATTTCGACGGATTGACCCGCATACCGGCGATGGTCGCGGAGCTGCTGAACGCCCCCTTTAGCTACACGCCCGGCCACATGCCTTTACCCTTATGAACGCATCCGTGAGCAACGGGACTCGCACGTTCCTGATGTACGCCCAGGATGGCAAAGGGATGGGGCACATCACCCGGACCACGACGATCGCCAAGCATCTCCTCGCGGCCAATCCGAATTGGGTCGCCTACATCACCACGGAGTCCCCGGTCATCGGGGAGTTCGCTCTGCCGGATCGGTGCGACTACCTGAAGTTGCCCAGGCGAATGAGCCCGACCACGGTGGTCGAGACGGAGTCCGAGCACGAGGCGGCGATTGATCACTTCCGGATTCACGTCCGATCCCGCATCTTGCGAGAGGCCGCGCTCGCGTTGGCTCCCGACTTCGTGCTGGTCGACCATGAGCCCCTCGGTCGGAAAGGGGAGTTTCGCGAGGGTCTGTTTGCGTTGAAGGAGAAGTCCCCCACGACGAAGTTCGTCTTCGGTCTGCGCGACATCATGGACGATGTGACTCGGATTCGGGCCCAATGGCGAGACTTGGGCGTCTACGACGCCCTGGAGAACCTGTACGACGGCATTGCCGTGTATGGCTCGCCGGACTTGTACGACGTGGCGGAGGCCTATGCCATCCCCCCGTCCGTGCGTCCCAAGTTGCACTATTGCGGGTATGTGGTCCGGGATGTCGAATGCACAGATTCGGACGAGATTCGCGCGCGGTACCGCGTGCCTCCGAAGGCACCCCTGGTCGTGGCGACCGTCGGCGGAGGAAGCGACGGGTATCCCGTGTTGGAGGCCGCTCAGGCAGCCGTCCAACAGGTGCAGTCGACGCATCCGGATCTCAACGCCATCTTCGTGACCGGGCCGCTCATGCCCATGGAACAGCAGGAGAAGCTGCGCGCGCGGGCTACGTCGACGTGCCGAGTCCTGTCCCGCGCCGACAACTTTCAACTCATGGCTGCGGCCGATGCCATCCTCAGCATGGGCGGCTACAACAGCGTGTGCGAAGCGCTCTCCGTCGGGCGACCCCTCGTGATCGTGCCTCGGTCTACGCATAAGATCGAGCAGCAGATCCGGGCCGAGACGCTCGCGGCGCACGGCCTCGCTCGATGGATCCACCCTAAGGACCTCAACGGCGGCGAAAGCCTGGCGCAGGCTCTGGAATGGGCGTTGACCCGGGATCCACGGGACCACGCCCGCCTGGTTCGAAAGATCATCCCCTCCTTCGACGGGGCCTCAAGCTTGACCGCATACGTCTCTGGCTGGCTGGGTGACAACTGAATGTGCGGCCGAACCGACGCCCGGAAACGAATGTCAACGGGGGGAGGGGCATGAATCCGGCGGAGTCCCTCCAGCCGGACGAGACCCACGCCGTGTTGAGCGGAGCGCTGCGCGAATTGGAGGGAGTTGACGCTCGGCTCGAGGGCTGGGCCGCGGACGATACCTTCACGCCGTTCGGGAAGCGGCGCGTGGTGCGATATGAGCTGGAGGCCCGGTTGGCCGGGACACCTCACGTCCGTCGATACCGATGGCTAGGAAAATTCTACGATCGGGATGAAGACGCCCGTAGAGTCGCCACCGTCCTCCGTGAACTGAGGGCGTCCAACGGCCCCGCTGGATTCGTTCTCGCGGTTCCGAGCGTCCTCGCCTACCACGCGCCACGGCGCCTCTTGTTGTTGACGTACGAGTCCGGCGAGTCGATGACGACAGCGATGGCGCAGGACACGGAGACGATTCTGGCCGCGATCGGGCGCGCCCTAGCGACCTTGCACTCCCTCCCTATCGCCCCGACTCGGACGGTCTTTCCCAACACCATCCTCGAGGATATCCGCCCAAGGGTCCGGGATCTTTGCGTGCGGTTCCCCAGCGAGGCCGCTTCCCTCGAGAGCGCCCTCGAGGCCTTGGAGCGCGATGCGCCGTCCTTTCCCTCGGAGCCGTCCTTCGTCCATGGCGACTTCGGCCCCGCCAATCTCCTCTGGCGAGCGGGTCATGTCGTCGTCTTGGATTTCGACAAATGCGCGCTCGGCGACCCGGCCTGTGACCTGGGCAACCTATTCGCCCAGTTGTTCCGAACCACGATCAAAAGGCCGGAAGTCCTACGGGACTTCCCCTACGCGCGCGCGACGGTCCTCAACTCCTACGTCCGATGGTCTCCGACCGATTCGGATCTGGACTCGCGGGTCGCATGGTATGAGCGGATTACTCTGCTGCGGAAAATTCATGGATTGCTCTTCAGCAAGAATCGAGACCAACATCCGGATGCGGTTCGACAGCGTCAAGCCGAAGCGGTCCAGTTGTTGAAGATGGAATAGTCATGCCAGATCAACCGAGACAACGGAATCAGCCGCCCGTTTCGGGCCAGCCCTTTGAGCTGGGGAGTGGGTCCAATCCTGGGAGTGACGAACGGTTCGCCGCCGGCCGGACGGAGGGGTTCCCTTTCGATCCCGACTTTCCGCAACTGCCAATCGCAGCGAATCCCGACTTGATGCTCGACATCTTCCGAGCAAAGCTGAAGCCGGTCGCGGACAGAACGTACGAAATCCAAGAGTGCAAGCCGTTCCGATTCCGGTGCCGGCAGTCGAAGTCACGGCATGTGTTGCAATACAACTTGCGCATCGCGGATCCGTCTACGGGCCGCCGATGGAATCAGCCGGTGACCGGCGTACTCTATGCCGACGAAAGCAAAGCCGAGCGGCGGTGGCAGGAGATGCAGGCCAAGGATCCCCGCAAGGGAATTCCTTCGGAGTGGCTCACGTTCGAACCCGTCAGCATCCTTCCTGGCCTTCGAATGCTGGTCCAGATCTTCCCCTACGATCGGAGACTCCGGACCCTCGGGCCGGTGATGGGAGACGCGACGCGATGTGTCGATCCTTTACTTCTGGACCGTCTCGGTCCCGGCGAATGGGAAGTGGAGGAGCGGACATTCGAAACGGCGAGGTACCGGACCGAGCGTGGGGCCGTTCTCCGCTACATGATACGGGTACGTGATGTCCGATCGGCTCGGCGCGAGACCTTGGCCTGCTACTTGAAAGTGTATCGAAACGAGCGTGGCGCAGAAACGTGGCAATTCCTGCAATCGATGTCTGGCAGGGCCGGAGGGGGACCACCGCCCTACGATGTGATTCGGCCGATTGCCTATTTGAGCGAGCACCGCACCCTCGTGATCGAAGAGGCTCCCGGCTCTTCGCTAAGCCGACTGCTGCTTCGAGCGGGAGATCCGTCCGAGGCGGTACGACCGGCGGCACGGGCCTTGGCAGCTTTCCACCAAGATGATATCCCGGCCACGCGACACGAATCGCTCGCGGACGGATTGAAAGCCATTCGGAAAGCGGCAACTCTTATCGAGTGGACGTGTCCCGGGGGCCGGAATGCCATCCAAGCGATTACGGCCGAAGTTACGGCTGGCCTGGAAGAGGCGTCGCCTGCGCCGATCCATGGAGACTGCAAGCCGGATCATGTCTTCGTGTCCGGCCAGCAGGTCGTCTTCATCGATCTCGACTCGGTCGCCCTTGGCGACCCCGTTCGAGACGTGGCATCCTTTTTCGCCCATCTGGCGAGCAGGGCCGGGATGCGTTCGATGCCGGCGGACCGGGCTTGCGCAACCGCGGCAGCCTTCGTCGAAGAATACTTCCGCCACGCACCGAGTTCGTGGCGTGAACGCCTCCCACTGCAGTGCGCGGGCGCTTTCCTCGAGGTGGCGGCAGGCATCTTCAGGGCTCAAGAGCCGGGTTGGCGGGAGACGATCCCTTGGATCATCCAAGCAGCGCAACGCAGCTGCCAGGAGGTTCCTGAATGACCGGATCAGAGGAGGGACCGGAAGACCAAGAGAAGCGGTCGCCACGGAGGGGCATGAATGGAGAAGAGGAAAAAGAGCCCGCGGCCGAGCGATCGTACTCGGAGCTCCTCGACCAGATTCGCGCGACGGACGAACGGTATGCGGAGCTCCTGGACGAGCTGAGGTCCCTCAGCGAGCCGAGACCGTTTGCCGGCGGGCGCGGGACCCGCTCGACGACCGAAACGACCTTGTCGAGTTCCGAATCGGGGCGCGTTCGTCTTAGGGACATCCCCATGACCCGGCGCCGCCGGATCGCGAAGTCGGTCGCGGTGATCCTCACTGGCCTCTCTGTCTTTGCGTTGCTGCTCGGCTATCTCGCGTCCGTCTACAACGTCCAAGTGGCGTTGTTCGCCCTCCCGTGGGAATTCGGCCGCTCGTTCCTCTCCGATTTCCAGCTCTTGCTCTTGCAGATTATCGCACCGATTTTCGGCTGGGGTGTCTGGGGCGTCCTCGCCGCTCGGGAATGGCGGCGATGGAAGCGAGCTCACGATGTCGAATCCTCGAACCGGCCTAGTTCCGAAATCTCACCGCCGCGGGTCCCTGGGACGAGCCCGTCCGCGGTCCAGGGCAATCTCGAAACGGGTCGAAAGACCCTCCGGCGGCTATTGTCCTACGTGAGGCCGCATTGGCCCTATGCGGCCGGGATAATGGGTGCACTCGTCACCGCCGCCCTGATGGACCTGTCGCAAGTGTGGATCCTAGCATTTTTCTTCATCGATAAGGTTGTACGCCTGGGACAGGTAGAAATTCTTCCAAATGTGCTTCTCCTGCTCGGCACGACCTTTGCCGTCAAAGAGATCGCCTCGTTTCTCAAGGACTATCTGTCGGAGATTTTAGCCCAGAAGACCGTTCACAAACTCCGGTCCGACTTGTACGAGAACATCGAGCGAATGCCCATGAGCTTTCTCGATACGTCGCGGTCCGGCGAACTCATCTCACGCGTGGTCAGTGACACGAACGAGGTGGAAAGGGTCCTCACGGACAACGTCGCGGATTTCGTCTCGAATGCGGTCATGGTCGCGGGCGCTATCAGCCTACTGTTCTTCGTGAACGCGAGACTCGCTTTACTCGTCACGCCCCCCGCTCTCGTCATGGTCATCGTCGTGAACCGATTCAAGAAGTCCATCAAACAGTCCTCGAGGAAAATCCGCGAAGCGGTCGCCGAACTCACCGCGAAGGCCTTCGAGGTCATCTCCGGGCTCCGTATCGTGAAGAGTTTCCGGATGGAGCACCACGAGGCGAACGCGTTTCGCGATCGGTCCTGGGCGATCGCCCGAGCGAAGGTCCGCCTGGCTCGGCTTTCCGGAGCCTATTCCTCGACCGTTGATTTCCTGACATTGTGCTCCCTCGCTGTGTTCGTTTGGTTCTCGGCGCCGGCGGTGGTCACCGGCATAACGGTTCCAGCGGCGTACGCCTTCCTCGGGTACATGGACAAAGTGTTCAAGCCTCTCGTCGTCCTGAGCAAGGTCAATTTCACGGTCCAGAAGGCCGTGGCGGCGGCCGACCGCATCTTTGAATTCATGGATGCGAAGGTGGAAATCCTGGATGCGCCCGACAGTCTCGTGCCGAAAACGATCGAAGGACGCATCCAATTCGACGGGGTCACGTTCGGATATCGGCCGAATCGATATGTACTCGAGGATTTCTCATTGACGATCGAGCCCGGGGAGACGGTCGCGGTCGTCGGATCGAGCGGTGTGGGCAAATCCACGATCGTCAACCTGCTCCTCCGGTTCTACGAGCCGAACGCAGGCCGGATTTTGATTGACGGATACCCCCTTGATCGGTTGAACTTGGGCTGCCTACGGGAGAAAGTCGGCCTCGTCCTTCAGGAGCCGGTCCTCTTCTCCGGAACGATTCGGGAGAACATCTTGTACGGCGACGTTGACGCCTCCGAGGAGAACGTCGTGCGCGCGGCGCAAGCCGCAAATGCCCACGATTTCATCATGGGCCTGCCGAAGGGGTATGACACGCAGATTGGCGAGCGTGGAGTCACCCTCTCTGTGGGCCAACGGCAACGGATCGCGATTGCTCGCGTCCTCCTGAAGAACCCGAGCATCCTCATCCTGGATGAGGCGACGTCTAACATCGACTCCGAGTCTGAATCGCTCATCCAAGACGCGTTGCGCAAGCTCGCACAACGGAGGACGATGATCGTCATCGGACACCGGCTCTCCTCGATCATGGATGCGGACCGAATCGTTGTGCTCGAGGATGGAGGAATCGCCGAGGTCGGGACCCACGAGGATTTGCTAGGGAAAGGAGGGGTCTACGCGCGGCTGTACGAGGCCCAGATTGATCGCGGCGCTCCCGAGGAGGCGCCACACAACCAACTCGACGCCGTGTAACACCCAGCGAACCCTGTCATGCCAGTCCGGAGGTCCGGTTCCGGAGACAGGCGAACGCGGATGAGGAGAGAGATATCGCCCGCCTGTCACCTTTCATATTTGCGCCATCCCCGCCTAAGAAGCTGAGCTGTCGCGACCGAATTCGACAAGTGTCAAAACACCTCTGTGGTACAACTGGCCCAACATGTGGCTGACCTGATTACAATCGGGGCCAGATAGGCCGCACTTGGCGGCGAAGCCTTGATAAGGCCGATCTCGTACGACCCCGGAGCGCATGAAGGAGAATGCCGCGACGCACCAGGGACGCCGTCCGGGATGGGTTGATTCTCGAACAGCGAGGGCATTGGTTCGAGCGACCCGGAAGGTTCGAGAGATCGGTTCCTCCCTCGTCCACGAGAGGAAGAGCCTTCCGCGACACGGGGACCCCGTGGAGCCGCGGCCGGGGACCATCCGCGTCAAGTCCGATTCCGACAAGGAGTTGCTGGAGGAGCTGAGGAAGTCGTTGAAATGGATGAAAGCCCTCGAGGGCCCAAAGGCGGATCGGATTTCGAAACAGGCATCGGCTGTAGGCGGCGCCATCAAGGAACCGCGACGAATCCCCAGAAAGCGGCGCGGGACCGCCACCCTCCATCGGCGAGCGGTCGCTGTCCTCGCTCTGACACTCCTTATCGCCGCGGCCGCCGGATGGGTCCTGTTCCAAAAAGGGGCGGTCCAAAAGAGCCCGTTCGATTTCTCCCAGCCGCGCTGGAAGGACGAGTCCGCCACCCACTTCAACTTTGCCGCCGCGGGAGACTTTGGGGGACCCGGCAATAACGATTCCCTCGGCCTCCTGGGACGTGCTCGAACGGCTGGAATGTCGTTCTTCGTCGCCCTCGGAGATTTGGGTTACACGACGGATCCGGCCGGCTGGTGCACGCAGATGAAACGACTCCTTCCGGAGATCGTCATCGTCGCCGGTGACGACGGGAGCAACGCGGGGGGAAACATGTCCCAGTACGTCGCGAACTGTCCATACCCGCTCTCCTCTCCGATGGTCGCAGGCAGCGGGACTCCCGGCTACGGCTATGAGTATTACTTCGACTACCCTCGGGACAAGCCCCTCGCGCGATTCATCCTGCTCTCGGCCGGACTGTCGGGCGTCGATTACAACTACAGCCGGAAATCACCGCACACGGAGTGGGTTGAAGACACGGTCGCCAGCGCCCGGGATGCGGGAATTCCATGGGTCATCGCGGGGGTCCACAAGGAGTGCATCACGGTGGGCAACGATGGACACTGTCCCATGGGCCAGGACATCTTCGACGAGCTCGTGGAAGCCCATGTGGACTTGATTTTGGTAGGTCACGACCGTGTGTACGAGCGAAGCAAGCAGCTGAGGGTCTCGTCGAGCTGCGAGTCCGTCAACTCGACGAACGAGTTCGAGCCGTCTTGCGTCGTGGCGAATGGTACCCAAGGCGTCTACGCGAAAGGCGGAGGCACCGTCGTCGTTGTGCAAGGCGTCGCTGGGCGAAGCTTCGACAACGTGGCGATTGATGGAAGCGACCGGGGGATGGGCTACTTCGACGCTGTGATGGGCGCCAATGCGAACACCCAAGGGCGGCTGTCTGGCTTCGGATCCGTGTTCTACGAGGTCACGGCCGATTCGATCACCGCGAACACCGATTTCTGTCCGCCGGACTCGACCGGGACTGAAGGCCGTTGCACGTCGAATCCCGGTGCGGTATTCGCGGACCGGTTTGCGATCTCGACAGCCACCGGTTTGGAGCCAATGTCGTACACCCGAGCTTCAGGCCTCGTCTCTGCTACCTCTCCTGTGTCGAGTGCCTCCTCCCTCCCGCAGGACCCCAATCGAAATGGGTTTGATCAACAGGGGCTCCTCCGTCCGAGGGATGAGAGACCGCCTCTCTGCGTCTGGACAGCACGTTAGATGGCCTCAGTGCGACGAGCGTTAGCTTACGCGGCCCAGACTGTCGTCGTGGAAAGGGTTTTCGTCTTCCGCCTCGATATCCCAGAACGATGGACCTGCGTGCTCTCGTCGACCGGGACATTGCGCTCACCGAACGCGCTCTCGGGAAGGCAAAGATTGCGGTGCCGGAACGATCTCACCTCCGGAAAGTGGCGGAAGACTTCGTGACGATGGCCCGGGCGTATTACGCGGACGCGAAGCACTTCCGGGACGCGGGGGAGTTGGACAAGGCCCTCGCGAACGTCAACTACGCCCACGGCTGGCTCGATGCCGGTGCCCGACTCGGCCTCTTTGATGTCGGCGGCGACGACCAACTCTTCACGCTGAGTGAGTGATTAAAGGACGCGGGCACCCTCGTTGTCGACCTCGCATCGCTGCAAGGTCCCGAACTTGCGGTAGAGGGTCGCGAGCTGCTCCGATTTCCCGGTGCCGAATAAGGAGTTGCCGAGCATGGCCATCGTCGCCCTCCCGAACATCCGGCTTGCGCGAATCACTTCGAGCATGGTCCGATTCGCAAGTCCCGTGTCTTCCGCAAACCGGTTCCCCAGGTCGAACAATCGCTCGAGGCTGGGGGAGCGGGAGAATTCATCGACCAACGCCCCGCCGACCCGGTTGATCGCGACAACCTTCGTCGCATCGCGAAGGACGCTCTTCGTGGAGATCTCCGGTCCCAGGACCGCGAGCAGAAGGTCCGATTGCACAGGGAAGGTTCGAACCTCACCGTAGCCGGGCGCGCCCGGTTTCCAGCGGAGGTCCATGCCTCCGAGGGAGGCGGGGACGACATCGCCAAGTCCCGTGCCGCATTCGACCTCGGTTTCATGGGCGATGGCTACGAGCTCGTCCCGAGGTAATCCTCTGCCGAGCGCCTCATTCAGTGCAAGCGCCGTGCTGAGGGCCGCGGCCGCACTCACCCCGAAACCCTGCGAGACGGGCAAGGGCGTTTCGCTCAGGATCTTGATCTCGAGCGATCGCGGACCGGTAAGCTTCTCGACGACGCGTTGTGTCACCTCGGCCTTCTGGCGGCGCTCGTTCACGATGATGTCGAGGGAGGAGCGCGTTGCTTCCCGAACCCTGGCAACCGTCTTCACACCGAGGCTCAGCGATAGCCCCGCACCGCGAGATCCTTTCGCTCGGGGATTCGGGTCCTCATGGACCTCGAAGAAGGCCGTCGCGTGTCCGGGGCAGAACGCCTCACCCTCGGACACCATGCAGGACGGCCCGCCACACCCGCTCCGCCGCGAGCGACTTCGATCCCTCGAAGGTCTCCGAGTGACCTTTGCGGTCGAAGATCGTGATGGAGGTGGTGTCTCCCTTGACCTTCGATATGTCGTTGGCCACGACGAAGTCCAAATCCGCTTCCTTCGCAAGCGTCATGGCCCGGGATTTGAGCTCCGCTTCGCTGACCCCGGCTTCGGCCTTGAACCCGACAAGGGCCTTCCGTGTGCCCTTGCGGAATCGCTCAAGCAGTTTGGGGGTGGGCTCTAGGTCCAGGGTGAGCGTCCCTTTGCGGCTCGGGATCTTTCCCGTCTCCTTTTTCACCGGAGTGAAGTCGGCGACGGCGGCTGGCACGACGCAGATGTCCGCATCCGTCT
>Ga0209803_1001470_pt1 | contig 15445 bp, 10 predicted proteins | sample GraSoiAngelo_138_FD_185895 | JGI IMG/M metagenome (GOLD analysis project Ga0209803, IMG submission 185895) | Grasslands soil microbial communities from the Angelo Coastal Reserve, California, USA - 14_0929_09_40cm (SPAdes) (version 2) | ecosystem: Environmental > Terrestrial > Soil > Grasslands ...
GTGGCGCTTTCCGGGACCCAGATCAATCTCGACGCTAACCTTCTCCGGGTAGGGTGAGAATGGAGCAAATCAGGAGGTTGGGTTTTGTCGACAACCAAAAAAAAGTGGAATTGCTTCTCCAACAGTGCGAGGGGCTTATGACGTAAATTGATCCGGCCAAGTGGACAAACCCGGAAACGCCTGTAGATAGATGGGGATGAAAACGGTCAACACGCCAACTTGCGCCGCCGATAACCGGCAGGCTGGATAAGCGCGCGTTTCGATCTCGCCAAGTTGGAGCCCGCTTTCTGCGGCACCCCAGTGGTCGAATCACTCGGCTTCTGCCGAGGTCATCCGAATCGAAATCACTCTTTCTAAGAAAACATTTATGAAACCAATACCTCAAGTTAGTGTCAATCGGCGACCTTCGCGTCGCGGCAGCCGCGCACGGCGCGATCACCGGAATTTTCCGTTAACGGACTACTCCTATCGATCGACCGCGAAAACCGGCGACAACTCCCTTACAAGTTCTGGGAACGCGCACCGAATCTCCAAGCTGCGCACGTTCCGCAAATTGAGCAGCGATTTCTTCGGCACAGAAACTAGCCGCGATTACGTCGCCGAGCTCGCGCTCTTCACTTTGATCGCAGGAGTTTCAGCCTGGCCGATCATCTCGATGATCGCTGCCTTGTACAGAATGATAAAATAAGAAGGACGGGAGAGCCTGCGGTCGACACGGCGACCGCTACAGGTCCAATCAGCCGCGTGATCCGTAGTCGAAGAAGGCCGCAGCCGACACGGCTGCCGCTACAGCTTCAGCGTTTCTTGTTCGGCTGTGGGAATCATGGAGGAGAATTTTTTCACCAGCTCATCGAGTTTGGCGATGTAGTAATCGACGTTTTCGTCGCGATTTTGAGGATCGAATTCGGAGGCAAACTTTGCGGCTTCGTACGCCGGAACTTTCTTCGGCGTAGTTTTAATGTAGTAACTGATCTGGTCGCCCGGCTTATAATTACGGCCGCTGGCGAGGGCAAGCTCGTAGGCGGCGGCGCGGTTGCGCGCTGAACCGGCAATCTTCGCTCGATATTTATCGAGCGAATCTTGCAGCGCGTCTGTCTTCATCAGCATTTCAATGTTCCATTCGCGGTCGCGGATTTTCTTTTCAAACTCGTCCCGCAACTGCGCGATCGCTTCCGGTTTTCCTTCCATGAGGAGCTTGATCATTTCCTCGAGGAAAACGCGCTGAAATTTCTCGAGCCCGCGCGACTTGAGCGCGCCGCCTTTGATAATGACGTCGCCCTCGGGCGTGAGCAGGGCGTAGTTCTTCGCCTTGTAGCTAAACATGGCGTCGAACTGTTCGTCGAATTCGACTTCGATGCCGGGAGGCAATTCTTTCGCGAGGCCCTCGCGCAGTTGCTCGATTTCGGCGGCCGTAGTGGCAGCCGTGCCGGCTGCGTTTGACTTTCGTTTTGCAGGCGACACGCCTGCCTCTACAGAAGAAGGGGGCACGAAATAAATGCCGTCGGTGTCGACCTCGATCACCTGAGCGCCGTGCGCATTCAGCCAGTCGATCATTTTTTTCAACAAATCACGCCCGATTTGTGTAACGCGCGCGGCGGCATCGAAATCGGCGAAATGTCCTTGGGCGAAGCCGAGATAGCCGTAAAAGCTATTGATCAAGATCTTGAACGTGTTTTGTAGCGCGTGGAAGTAGCGCTGCTCTTTCGGATCTTTCCCCACGCGCATTTTCGCCTTGGCCTCCAGGCGAAAGGTGCGGAGATCGGTAAGCAAATGCCGGAAAATCTGGAGCCGGTCGCTCGTGGGAAAGCAATCGAACTGCAACATGACCGACGGGTAAAGCGAAGCGATGTCGCAGTGCCAGACGTTGTTCGCAACACCGGTAAAAAAGATGTCGGTATACCCGCCTTCGAACGATCGCGCCATCGGCATTTCGGGAATGGAATGGCGCCGCCGGAAATATTCGCGCAGGAAGACGGCGTTGATGCGCGTAGCGTTGCCACGCACGATTACGTCCTGGTAGTTGTAGGGAAAAATCTGCGCCTGGATGAAATAGCTCGGGCTGAGCAGATCAGCTATCGCGCGCGTTTCGCGTACTGCGCAGAGCGCACGTTGGCGGAAGTTTTCCGAGTTGCCGGTGTAGGCGCGCTGCAATTCTTTCCCAATCAGCGTGGAAAGTTCGCTCTCGCAAAAACCGAAATGCCGCGCGACATCGAGGCGCTCGAAGCCCACAAGGGAACGCATTCCAACATCGTAAAATTGCGCGAGCAAAAACGTATCGACAAAATGGCGGCCATCGATTGTGAACTTCGGGTAATCGATCGTCTTCTCGGCGATTTGGAGTCGTGACGGGCGCGAACGGAGGAAACCGCCGCTGCGTCCCCAATCAAGTTTCGTTTTCGCTTTCTTCGCGCGCGAAACCAAATAAGGCAGATCGAACCGGAATAAGTTGTGACCTTCGATCACGTCCGGATCGCGTTCTTTGATGAGCGCAGTGAGTCGTTTGATCGCGTCATGTTCGGATTCTTCTGTACTTTTTGGATCGACAACGATTAATTCTTCCCAGCCGGTATTGTCCGAGAGCGCAATGCTCATGACGTGGTCGGTCGATCCTGCGCCAGCAACGCCGGCGATGGGTTCTTCAAAGGAAAGAACTTCGAGTTGCATGCGTTTCAATTCTTCGAACGCCAATTCTTTGAACAACGTGCGACCAGTGGCAGTGAGGTAATGCTGCACCGGATCGTTGAAGGCGAAGAAATCGCGGTTCGCTTTCTTGAGGCCGTTGCGCAGAGCGATCAGTTCCTTCCAACTATCAACCGTGATCAGCCAGCCGTACTTCAAGTCGCCTTCGAGCTTCTCGGTTTGAATTCCAAGATCGACAACATCGGAGTCGCACCAGACAAATGGATGGAACGGCTCGACGTCGGCGATGGTCGATCCGTCCTTTCCGCGGCGATAGAGCTTTACCGTTCCTGTTTCACCCAGCTCAATCGCAACGATGCGCGGCATCGGGTCCGCACCAAAGAGCATCCTGTTCTTCTCCAATTCCACAGCAAGAGATTCCTCGACTTCGCTCGGAATAACAACTCGCAGAGACGGCGAAAGGTGGATCGGCCGCTCTGTTGGGCCATGCCAAACAAATGCGGCTTTGCCGCCACTATTTAGCATCAAGCAAGGGACTGCTCGATCCACCCATGATCCTCTCGTGAGTTCCTGGCTTCCTGATTTATGTGTTCGGGTTTTCTGTTATAAGTGCACTATGAAGATTCGTTCGTTGTCAATTTTATTGCTGTCGATCTTGTCCTGGAGTTTCGCTTTCGCGCAGCAAACGCCGCAATCGATTGCCGACGCCGAGCTGCCATCACTCCTCGCAACTTATAAAGACATTCATAGTCATCCGGAATTGTCGGGGCATGAAGCACGCACCTCAGCGCTAATCGCAAAGCAATTACGAGCCGTGGGCTGCGAAGTGACCGAGCACTTTGGCAAGTACGACGATCCAAAGCTCACCGGCTACGGCGTAATCGCCATCATGAAGAACGACAGTGGGCCGATTGTGCTGGTGCGCACGGACATGGATGCGTTGCCCGTGGAAGAGGAAACAGGTTTACCCTACGCGAGCAATGTCACAACCAAGAATGATGAAGGCAAAGACGTGCACGTTATGCACGCCTGTGGACATGACGCACACATTGCGGCTTTTATCGGAACGGCGCGCGCTTTGGCCAAGCTAAAGGATCAATGGCGTGGCACGATCGTGTTTGTCGCCCAACCAGCCGAGGAGACTGGCAATGGCGCGCGCGCGTTGCTCAAGGCGGGGCTTTACAATCGATTCGGCAAACCGAATTTCGCACTCGGTTTTCATGACAAGGCCGATCTGGAGACCGGCCATATTGGCGTGACCGAAGGTTACACCTACGCGAATGTCGATTCTGTCGACGTGACCGTCCGCGGCGTGGGTGGCCACGGCGCGTATCCGCACAAGACGAAAGATCCGATTGTGCTCGCGGCTGAGATGATCAACGCCTGGCAAACAATCGCGAGTCGCGAAAATAATCCGCTCGATCCAATTGTCGTGACCGTCGGGTCGATTCACGGCGGTACCAAACACAACATCATACCGGATGAAGTGAAGATGCAGTTGACGGTGCGCACTTATAAATCCGAGGTGCGCGACCGCGTGCTCGCTGCGATTGATCAGATCGCGAAAGGTATCGCGGCTGCCGCCGCAGTGCCGCCGGAACGCGCACCGATCGTCAAGATCCTCCAGGACCAATTCACGCCGGCGACTTATAACAATCCTGAATTGACCAAGCGGTTAGTCGCAGTTTGGAGAAAGGTCCTCGGCCCGGAAAATGTGGGGATTGTCGATCCCACAATGGGCGGCGAAGATTTCTCGGAATACAGTTTGCCGGATCACTCAATTCCGGCAGTTGATTTCCACATCGGCGCGGTCGATCCAGTGAAAATCGCCGACAGTAAAAAGAATGGGACGCCCCTGCCGAGTTTGCATTCGAGCAAGTTCGCACCCGTTCCAGAGCCAACAATCAGAGTCGGAATTATCGGAATGACGAGCGCGGTGCTTGAATTGATGAAGAAATAAACAGGTAGGGACGCACCTCCGGGGCGTCCGATTTATTTCTTTTTGATTTGTCTTGGACGAGAACGATTGAACTCATCGGACATCTCGGAGAGACTGTCCTGCCTATTTCACTTTGATGTTTTTCCGCAGGTAGGTCGGAATGTCGAGATCTTCGCCTTCGACGATAGTTGGCTCGCTTTTTTCAAACCGGCCGCGCGTGACAGGCTCGAATTGCAAGACTTCCTGTTTCGCCTGTGCAGATTTTTCAGCCGATGGTTTTTCTTCCTTTATTGGCGCTGGCTTCTTGTGCGGTGTACTTACAATCGGTTCAGACTTGCTAAGGACGGATATTGGTTCCACCGGTGGCGGCGATGCAGTTTCACTCGGCGCCGATTCCTTAAACGCAGTCATCTCCGCAGGCTGGAAAACTTCCATCGGCATTGGTTCCGGTTCGATGTCGATCTCAGGCGAGATCTCATGGGATTGCTCCCAGACTGGCGGCATCGCGGGCGCGCTGCTCTGAGCAGGCTGACTCTGCTGTGGGATAAAATCTTCATCCGCCGTGAGCGAACTAATGATGGTGACGCTCAGGCGATCTGCCAATCGTCCGTCCACGACAGCGCCGAATAGAATCTGTGTTTGCTCGCTAATGTGACGGCCAAGTTCCTGCATCAGGATTTCGACCTCGGACAACGTCATGCCGGGTCCACCTGCCACCTGCACGAGCACGCGCGCCGCGTCCGCCAGCATACGGCCACGGTCCATCAACGGATTCTTGAGCGCCTGCGTGAGCGCCTCGTGCGCGCGATTGTCCGAATCGGATTCACCAAAGCCGAACAAGCAACGCCCGTTGGGGCTGCGCAACGCGGCAAGTAAATCATCGAATCCAATGCGGATGAGTCCCGGCCGCTGAATCAGGTTCACAATCGAACGAACGCTTTGGCTGATGGTGATATCGGCCGCGGCAAAGGCCTGATGAATGCCTGCTTGCGGCGCGACGATGTCGCCCATCTTATCGTTCTCGAAACAGATTACCCCATTGGCAACCTCGTTCAGCCGAGTGAGCGCCTCGCGCGCCTGCGCGTTGCGGCGTTTGCCCTCGAATGAAAATGGAAGAGTTGCGAACGCGACCACAAGCGCACCGGCTTCATGGGCAAGTTGCGCCACGTATGGCGCCGCGCCTGAGCCGGTGCCGCCACCGAGCCCTGCGCAAACGAAAATCATTCGGGCGTCGGCTAGCGCCTCGCGGATTTCATCAGCCGATTCCACGGCTGCTTGATAGCCGAGTTCCGGATCGCCGCCCGCGCCCAACCCACGCGTCACACTGCGACCGAGCTGCACTTTATGCGCCGCCACGGAACTCGCCAGCGACTGGACATCGGTGTTGATCGCAACCACCTCGGCTCTCTCCAAGCCATCGAGCACAATCCGATCGAGCGCATTTAAGCCGGCGCCACCAACACTTATAATTTTAATCGGAATAAATTCCGCTGCACGTTCTGGCAGACTGTAATTCTTGCTGAGTTGAATCATTAGGACAGTACTGGTAGGGACAGACCGCCGGGCTGTCCGAGATCGAGCGTTCGCGGCGCGGCCGGCGGTCGCGCCCTACCACGAAATGAAATCATTCTCATCGCCTTCCGCTAAAGAACTTGCCGAAGATTCGCCCAATTCCCCGCGGCGGCCGATCGGTCTGCACGGCTTGCGCGTATTTGATCAACCCGATTGCAGTCGAAAATTGCGGGTTTTCCACCGCAGACGTCACACCTGAGGTGGTTTGTGCGTGCGCCACGTGCGCGGGCATTTCGAAAATTTCCGTAGCGAGATGATCGATGCCGTTGAGAAGACTGCATCCGCCGGTGATGCAAATGCCGACGCCGAGATAATTGATGAATGGTTCCTTTTCGAGCCTGCGTTTGAGGAGTTCAAACGTTTCTTGCAGTCGCAAGTGGATGATCGTGTTCAGCGTCTCTCGCTCGATCTCCTTCCCGGCAAAACCGGAATCGTCCTTTAGCAAAATCACTTCGCCGGGCAGACAATTGCCGAGGATGCAACTGCCCTCCTCGACTTTTAATTTCTCCGCGCGCGCCATCGGGATGCGTAACCCCATCGAAATATCATTGGTGATATGGTCGCCGCCGATCGCAATGCAACCGCTTTGTTTGACTGCGCCGTCAGCGTACAAAATATAATCGGTCGTCCCACCGCCGATATCGATCACCAGCGCCCCGAGATCTTTTTGGTGCTGAGTGAGGATCACCTGCGCAGAAGCAAGCCCGCCGAAGACGACGTCCTCAACGTCAAGCGGCAACTCTTTCACGCACCGGATGGTGTTCTGAATGCGCGTGCGCAGGCCGTGGATGATATGAAAATCGGCTTCCAATTTTTGCCCAAGCATCCCGATCGGATTGAGCACGCCGTTCTGACCATCGACATGATAATGCTGGATGATGGAATGCAGGAAAGCGTTTTGCGCAGGGATGCTCACCTCGCGTGCGTTGATCTTTACATCCTCGACGTCCTGCTCATCAATCTCATCGCGATCTTCGGGCAACATCACGCACCCGCGATTATTGAAACTTTGAAGGTGCGACCCAGCGATGGCGACGTAAACGCTTCGGATCATGACGTCGCTTTTCTGTTCGGCATCGACCACCGCTTCGTGCACGCATTTCATCGCGGTTTCAAAATCAACGATCTCGCCTTTACGTACGCCGCGCGATGGCGTCTGACCAACACCGAGGATTTTGACTGTGCCATCAGGCCGGCTTTCCCCGACGACGACGCAAATTTTGGACGTGCCAATCTCAAGGCCAATCATCAAATTATTGCTCGCCATCGTTGTTAGTCCTTTCTCTGGCGTTGGGTTGGAATTGCTTTGGCGATCGGCGTCGAACTGGCGCGCGCTTTCGCCGGCGACGCTGCGGTCTTTGCCGGCGAATGCACCGGGATTGCTTTTAGAATCCGCGGTTCCACAGGGGGCTCGATCGTGTCGTTGATAACTGCCGCCGGAGGGGTGGCGAAGGTGACGGGGATATTTCGTTGCACGAGCAAATTCACAGTTTCCAGTTCCTGCTTTGAGTCATCGCAGTAAACAAGAAATTGTTCCAGCCGCTGTAATTGCGTCTCGAGGTCATTTAACCCAAACGTGACGCGCGTGTGATTTTTGTCCGTCACCAGCAGGCAATAATTCCTGGAAATATTGATCTCGCGAATCTGAAAGCGCATTTGCATGAAACTGCGCGTGCTTAAGCGCAGCAGCTCCAGCGCTGTTTTGACTTCGGGCGATTCGACGACTTTCCCAGCCTCGAGCGATTCGCTCGAGAATCCCAAAATGAGCGGCAATCCCAGATATTCTGGCAACAATTTCTTTTCTCTCATCAAAACGCCTCGCGCATCCACTAGAAAAGCAGCATCTGACACAAAAGGATCGGAAATTTCTTTGTCACTTGTGATCCACGCAACCGGCTTACGTTCCACGACACGGATGTCGATTTCAGTAGGCAACTTTCGCACCACCTGGACCTCATCGACTTGGGGAAGCTGCTGTATGCGGTCATGGACGCGCGCCAGGTTCACGCTGAAAATGTTTTCGCCCTCTTGCAGATCGGCTACTTTCAAAACGTGCTCGCGCTGCAACGTGCCGTCAGTCTGCAGTTCAATTGTCTTCAACTGATAATCCCGATTCTCGAAAAAGAGGCGCTTGGCAGCTTCACGCCCCCCGACATAAACGGCACCGCAGAGCCCAGCGAGCAACACCACTCTGGAAAGAACAACCAGAGCCCTTCGGATTCGATGCTGCGTTACCCTGCGGGAGCGGACCTTCACATCGAGCAAGTGCTGCTGGCGCCGGTGGCGCACATTGGACACACGCCGATTTCGCGACCGGGAGCCTTTTTGGACGAAGTTCATTTCCGGGTCCCTTCTGTTCTGGCGCGGGAAAGCGCGATGATGCGCGCACAAAGATCGACGTAGCTGATCCCGGCGGCCGCGGCGGCTTCGGGCAACAGACTCGCCTCTGTCATTCCGGGAATCGTGTTGATCTCCAGCACAAACGGCTGGCCGGTTTCCGATAAAATCGCATCGACGCGCGAATACACTTCCAAGCCCAGAGCGCGATATGCGCGCAATGCCAAGTCTTGAATCTCTTTTGTCTTGCCAGGGCCGATCTTCGCCGGGCAAACATGTTGTGCTCCGCCGCCGGCCTTGGGATTTAAGAATGGATACTTATTCGTGAAATCGTAAAAGCCGCCCTTCGGAATTATCTCGAGAATGGGCAAGACCTGGTCACCGAGAATACCAATCGTCAATTCCCGGCCCGGCACAAATCTTTCTATCAACAATTCGCGGTCATACTCGGCAGCATCGGCAATTGCCGACTCGAGGTCCTCCGCCTTTTTTACGATGTGAACGCCGACGGTGGACCCTTGTCGCGGCGCCTTAACTACAATAGGCAGTTGCATGCGAGGACGCTGATGCGCTCCGATGGTTTCCCATTCCGGAGTGATCACCTGGTGCTCGCGGAATTTCTCCTTCGATCGAATTTTATCGAAAGCCAGCCTGCTCTCTTCAACTCCTTCGCCGGTATAAACAACACCGCGCGCTTCCAGAATTCGCTGCACCTGGCCGTCTTCGCCAAAAGTTCCGTGCAGCGCAATGAACGCAAGGTCCACATCGTCCGGCAGTTCAAACTTCGCGTCCCTTACATCGACCTCGACGACATCCGCGCCGAGCGAGCGCAACGCTTTTGAGATTCCGCGGCCGGTCGCCAGCGAAACGTCGCGCTCGCTGCTTGGCCCGCCCATGAGCACCGCAATTTTTTTTGGAATGGTCCTCTTCCGTTTCACGCCATCTCTCCCACGACTTGCACTTCCGTTTCCAATTCGATCCCGCGCTTCGCACGCGCCACGCTTTTAATCCTCTCTATCAACTCGAGCATGTCCGCTGCGGTCGCGCCGCCGTCATTAACGATGAAATTGCCGTGCACCTCCGACACTCGTGCTTTTCCGACGCGCGAATTTTTTAATCCCAATTCATCAACCAGTTTTCCTGCCGGGCACGAATTGGGATTTTTGAAAATGCACCCTGCGCTCTTGGCCGCCGGCTGCGAAGTACGGCGCTTCTCCTGAGAAGCCTCCAACTTGCGGACGATTTCTTCAGTTGGCGCGGGTTGCCCGCGAAAGACTGCCGAGACCGCAAAATTATTCTCGAGCAATGGGAAATTTCGATAATGCACTTCCAGCTCATCGCATGTTTTTGTATGCGCCTCGCCATTTGCATCGAGATAACGAACGCGCACGATGTTTTCAAACGTTTGCGCCCCCATCGCTCCAGCGTTCATGCGCAGGCCGCCGCCGACTGCACCCGGAATTCCCTCCATCCACTCCAGCCCACCGAGGCCGGCCGCCTTACCTGCATAGGCGACCTCTTTTAATTTTGCGCCGACGCCCGCGATGATCTCGTTGCCATTTACCTCGATCCTGTCGAAGTCGCCACCACAGGGATGGACCACAACACCACGAATGCCACCATCGCGGACGAGCAAATTTGAGCCACGCCCGATGACGAAAAGCGGGAGACTTTCGCGCCGGCAAGAGCGAATCAGTTCCGCAAATGCGTTCTCGTTACGCGGCTCCACCCAAAATTGCGCTGGGCCGCCCACGCGCAAGGTGGTGTGTTTCGAGAGCGGCTCGTAGAGCCGGACATCGGCTTCCTCACCAACGATTCCTATTAATCTCTCGGCAATCACGAGATCGGCGGCCAACACGGACAATTGTTCATGAATGTTGCCCGCACCCAGGCTCAAAACGAGATCGCCGAAGTCCAGCATATTGCCGACATCGCGATGAACCCACTCCAAACGCGGCTGATAACTGACGCCGCGATGACCATGCGTCGCGATTTCATCCGCTATCGTTTTACCGCTGATTCCAGGAATCGGCGCCTCATTGGCGGGATAAACGTCGGTCACGACCACACGGTCGGCGTCATCGAAGGCGCGACCAAATTCTTTGCGCAGCGCTTTGGTGCGCGAATAGCGATGGGCTTGAAACATGGTCAGCACACGTTTGCGACCGGTCGATTTCGCGGCTTTCAACGTCGCGCGGATCTCGGTGGGGTGATGGGCATAGTCGTCAACAAGCAAAAAACGATCGCTCTGATACTTGATTTCGAAGCGGCGGCGCGCGTGCTCGAACTTGCGCAGCGAAGCCGCAATTTTTTCAAACGGAATTCCAAGCTCGGTGGCGAGGGCAATCACACCAACAGCATTCTGGACGTTGTGCTGCCCGGGAACATTCAGAATCGCTTCGCCCAGTTGCTGCCCGCGCCGATAAACGCAAAAGACCGAAGCGAAATCCCGCAGCTCGACATCGGCGCCGCGATAATCCGCCTTTTCGAAGAACCCGAACGAGATCGCTCCCTTGTGTTTTGCGCACAATCGCGCCGTGTTCGCATCATCGACGTTGTAAAAAACCGTTTCGCTGGTTTGCTCGATAAGCTGCGCAAAAACTTTTTCGATCGCCTCGAGATCGACATGAAAATCGAGATGCTCTTCCTCAATATTTAGAATTAGGCAGTGCTCGGGATGAAAACAGCGCAGGGTCCCATCGCTTTCGTCTCCTTCCGCCACGAAATATTCGCCGCGTGAATCCCAGTGCGCGTTCGTCCCAAGAATCGGAATCTCGGCCCCGACGTAATGCGATGGATGCAACCCGCCTTCGCGCAAAACGTGCGCCGTCATCGCTGAGGTTGTTGTTTTGCCGTGCATCCCGGCGATGACAACGCCGCGCTTGCCGCGCATGACCGCTGCGAGGGCTTCAGCGCGGCGCACGACCGGCTTGCTCGAATCTCGCGCGCTCACCAGAATCGGATTATCGATCTTGATCGCAGAGGAAACCACGATCAGATCGGCGTCGCTGGCATCCTCCGCGCGATGCTGTGGAAAGAAACGCAGACCTAAGCGTTGCAATCGATCCGTCTCGAGCGTGCTTACTTTGTCTGAGCCGCTGACATTGTGCCCAAGCTCGAGCAAAAGAGCAGCGATCCCGCTCATGCCGCTCCCGGCCACGCCGATGAGATGAATCCTATGTCGCTCACCCGTCAGCAATTTTGGCAGATCGACCTCAGAGACGAGCTTCATGAGTCGTATATTTTTCCATGGTCGTGACCACGCGTCCGGCCGCATCTGTCGGTGCGAGACGCGAACAATTCGCAGCCATTCGTTGAATTTGCTCGGGATTCTCGATTAACTCTCGAATCTTGCGTGCGAGCAATTCACCGGAGAGCTCCGATTCCTTGAGGAGAATCGCTGCCTGAGCACGCGCATAAATTTCTGCGTTGCGCGTTTGATGATCGTCGGTGGCATAGGGAAACGGAATCAAAATGCTCGGCAATGAAAACGCGGCGAATTCGGCGAGGCTCGCCGCGCCGGATCGTGCAACGAGGAGATCGGCAGCGCTATAAACTTCCTCCATTCGATGATAAAAGGCGGCAACATAAGCAGGGACATTTTCGCGGCGATAATTATCGGCAACGAGACGCTCATCCCGCACGCCGGAAAGATGAATCACCTGCAGCGAGGCGCCTTGCAAAAATGGCAACGATTTGATCATGGCTTGATTAATCCCGCTCGCGCCCTGGCTACCTCCCATCACCAGCAGCGTGGTGAGATCGTGACGCAGTCCGAACTTTTGACGCACAACCTGTCGATCCAAAGGTTTTAGTTCGGTTCGGATCGGCGTGCCGGTAAATTCCGTGCGCGCTTTTGGAAAGAAGGGCGCGCATTCCTTGAAGCCGAGCATGACGGCGCGCACCATACGTGCGGTCAATCGATTCGCTTTTCCTGGGACGGCGTTCGATTCGTGAATAAAGGTGGTAACGCCGCGCATCCGTCCGGCCAACACCGGCGCCGTGGAAGTGAAGCCGCCCATACCGAGGACCACCTGGGGTTTGAATTTGCGGTAGATAGATCGACAAAGCGACAGGCTTTCGTAGAAACGGCGAACAAATCCGAGAATCGCCGGCGAAAATGGCGAAGGCAGTCCTACGGTCGGCAATTTTTCGAACCGAAAACTTGCGCGGCCGGAAAGTGCGAGTGCGTCAATTTCCTTTTCCGAGACCAGCAACATGACTTCGTGCCCGCGATCGCGCAGCACTTCAGCCACGGCGATGCCGGGAAAAAGATGTCCACCGGTCCCTCCGCATGCAATTACTGCATTCATAAGAGTTAGTTTTCGATCTTCGGCTGACCCATAAGCCTTATAGAACTCATCAGTCACATCTAAATTCGCGGCGTCATCCGCACATGTATGGTCGCGCGTTTCTTATGCGCTGGTTCAAGAATGCCCTGCCGATAAATATTCAACAACAAACCGATCCCGAACATACAAGCGACAAGATTCGAGCCTCCATAACTAATAAAAGGCAGCGGCAGCCCTTTGTTCGGCAAGAGCGATGTAGTCACGCCGATGTTCACGGCGGCTTGCAGAGCCAGGAGCGAAACAACGCCGCAGCCGAGGAGCAAGCCGAAGCGGTCTTTGGCGTGGAGCGCGATCATGATCCCGCAGGCAATGATGACCACGAATAAAAAGACCACGAGCAGACTGACCCGCAGACCGAGCTCTTCGCCGATGATCGGAAAAATGAAATCGGTGTGCGCGTAAGGCAAATAAAGCATCTTCTGGCGACCATTGCCCAGGCCAAGGCCTTCCATTCCGCCGCTGCCCCACGCGATCAAGGCCTGCATCTGCTGCAAGCCAGCATCTTCCTTGAAATCTTGCGGATGAAGAAAGGCCGAGAGCCGTCCCATCCGCTCCGAGATTTGGGTAGCAACGATGAGAATAGCGCCGAGGCCAGCCAATGATACAATTCCAAGCCATAGGGGGTTTGCTCCAGCGACGAACATTACGACAAACGCCGCTGTTCCGAGCAAGGCCGTCGTCCCAAGATCGACTTCACCTAGAACAAGTCCAGCCAGCAAACTGATGATTGCAAGAGGAAGGACCAATCCGAAGAGCACATTGCCATCCGCTTTTTCGTACCGCGTAAACCAAGCGGCGAGGAAAAAGATTGCGGCGAGCTTTCCCAGCTCGGAGGGCTGAAACGTAACTGGTCCGAGTCCGACCCAACGGCGCGAACCGTTAATGCGCATCCCTATGTGCGGGAAATAGCAAAGCGACAAAGCGACAAGCGCGAGCGCAAACCAAAGCCACCAAGTCCGTTGCCAGAAGTGATAGTCGATCAGCGCAGCAAAGGTGCAAAGGACAAGTCCGATCCCGAACCAAGCCGCCTGTCGTTTTATAAAAAAATAAACATCGCCATGACTGTCGCGGGCAAATGCGCTCGTACTGAAAAGCATGACAATGCCGATGACGAGCAGTGCCAGCACCGCAAGGAAAAGAATATAGGCGCTTTTACGATGCATGATTATTATGCAGCGGCGTGCTCGTTGTTCTGGGTAGTGCACGCGTCCCGCGTGCTGGCGATGGAGTCCCGCCATCGCGAACTTTTCTAAAAACCCACGCGGAATGCACAGCGTAGCACAGCGAAAGATTCTTGCGGCGAGACACCGAAACTAACACGCCAGACTTGTGCGCTCCCCAGAACTTCGCGTCAGAACTCATTCGTGAGATTTTTTCCTTCTCGTTGATTTCGTTGATTTCGGGATCAAAAGCTTTTGGCCGATCTGCAATTTGCGCGGGTCCTCGATGTGGTTGAGCGCGATCAGATCGTCGTAAGGGACCTTTAGTTTTTTTGCGATCGTAACTGGGTTATCACCTTTGACTACCGTGTAAACTTTCCCCGAAGGTGCGGGCAAGTTCCCGTTGTCGGTTGATTTCACGTGCTCGTCTTTCGCAGGCGGTTTCGAAACCGAACGGAACGTTTTCGCCTCATCACGCGGCACGTTTTCCTTTTGCGCGAACTCCGATCGCGGATTCGAAGCATCGGAGCTAATTGCCGATCCAATGGTGATGGTGGGATTATTTTCCGAATTTTGCAGGGCTGCCGGTACAAACGAGCTCTGTCGCGCCTTAATCGCGTTGAAAGCGATGATTCCGGAGACCGCAACCACGTGAAGGAGTAAAACAATCAGCAATGCCCGAGACAGCTTCATGTTCGGCTCCGACATCTCCTCGTAATTCATTTCGGCAGATGCGCCGACGGAACGGCGCGCAGTTGCAGCCCGAAGTTTTTTGCGTCTAAGAAGCTTGGGGATTTTCACTTTCATTTGGGGAGAGCTCGCACCAGCGCGCGAAATTGATCGCCGCGATCGGCGTAGCTTTTAAACATGTCGAAAGACGATGTGCCCGGGGAAAAAAGGACGACCTCGCCTGGTTTGGCGATGGCATGCGCGCGCTCGACTGCATCCGCGAGCGAGTTCGCGATTTCCGATGTGACCATGCCGTTCCAGGAGCGCCTGATGCTCTCGGCCATTTCGCCGATTAAGATTGTCGATCTAACTTTCTCTTTCACGAGGACTCGAAGCGGATCGAAAGTGAAACCCTTGTCCTTGCCACCCGCGATGAGGACGACCGGTTTGCTCTGCGCGCGCAACGCCTTCTCCATTGCGTCGAGATTGGTCGCCTTGGAATCGTTCACGTAGCCGACGCCGCCGACTTCGCGCACGAATTCGCACCGATGCGGACGCGGCTCATAAGCGCAAAGCGGCGGCACCATCTCCCGAAATGACAACCCTCGCGCCATCCCTGCAGCGAGCGTTGCCATCAAGTTCTCGATGTTATGCAAGCCACGCAGTTTCGTGTCGGACAACCGCAGAACGGCCTCGTTTCGATAAACGATCGCCCCTTCGGAGAGACGAAAGTCCGCTTGATCAACATAAGCACTAAACGTGATGGTGCGGGCGCG
>Ga0209803_1001481_pt1 | contig 15387 bp, 13 predicted proteins | sample GraSoiAngelo_138_FD_185895 | JGI IMG/M metagenome (GOLD analysis project Ga0209803, IMG submission 185895) | Grasslands soil microbial communities from the Angelo Coastal Reserve, California, USA - 14_0929_09_40cm (SPAdes) (version 2) | ecosystem: Environmental > Terrestrial > Soil > Grasslands ...
AACTGTTGTCGGGCCCAGGTCCGCCGAAGTAGTTGAGGAACTGCCAGGCCGCGTCCAGCGCCTCCTTGCCTCGACGCGGAACGCTGCTGGACATGGCGTAGAATCGTACAAATCCGACGGTCTCGTGCGTCGCACCGGGCATGAAGGCCAGCTGGAAGTTGCCGGCCTGCTTGCTGAACTGCGGGTTGTTGAGTTCCCACAAGCCGGACGCTCGTGTGATGAAGAAGACCTGAGTGCCCCCCTTCATGGCGTTTCCGGCCTGGACGCCGTCCCATTGCAGTGACTCCGGGTTCATCACGCCGGCTCGGAGCGCCTCCCGCACCCATTCGATGGTCTTCACCATGGCGCTGCCGGCCCGGTCGAACGCCGGGTTGAGATCTTTGTCAAAGAGGTTCCCGCCCTCCGAGTACACCATGGAGATAACGGTTTCGATGGAAAACGGCTCGTCCAGTGAGAACCCGAATCCGATTGGGTACTGCACCAGGCCCTTTGCCTTGATGGCCTTGGCCTGCTCCAGGACCTCGGCCCACGTCTGGGGCGGAGCGCCAAACCCGGCCTGTCTGAGGACGGCGGCATTGTACATGAACGCCATCGGGTCTGCATAGTAGGGGAAGCCGTAGAGCTTGCCCTTGTACGTCATGCCTTCAACGGCGTAGGGAGCAAACGACTTCGCGAGTTCTCTTGCCTGAGGGAAGTAGTCGTCCAGCGGGGCGATCCAGCCGGCCGCGGCCCATTGCTGCAGCCAGTGGTCCGAACTATACAGGATATCTGGAACGGTGGACCCGCCCACGAAGTTGGCTACGATCGTGTCGTTGTACTGACCCCAGTTATAGTCGGTCAGGTTGACGGTGACATTGGGCACGCGTGTTTGAAAGCGATTGATGTTTTCCTTGATGGTATCGACGGCAAACGTCCACACGGTGAACGTCAGCTGGGTAGAAGCCGCCCCGGCCCGAGCCACCGGTTGCATCGGGATTGCCGTGGCCGCGAACACCAGCATCGCCGCCACCGTCACCACGCGTCGCATCATTGACTCTCACCCCTGTACGCTGATCTGTCTGGCCCGAGAGCCACACGGTATGGACTGCGTCAGTCACCTATGAGCCTGCCACGCGCGCGCCGGCGCCGTTCACCCCCTCTCGGCGAGCTGATGGGAAGATGAAACCCGAGGCTCGAGAAATCGCCCGGCAGGCTGCCACCAGTGTTTGCGCAGCCTTCGGTTTCAGCACTAGGATGCGGCTGGTCGGTCCCGAGATGCTGATCGCGCCCACGGGCCGTCCATCGGCGCCGAAAATGGGCGCCGCGATGCAGCTTGCCTCGGGATCCGTCTCACCGTTGTCCTCGGCGATCCCGCGTCTGCGGACGCGGGCCAGTTCCCGCCGCCATGCTGCCGGAGAGGTGATAGTCTTTGAGGTCAGCGCTGGGAGTTTTCTCGACTGCGTGATGGGCCTGACCTCCTCTTCCGGCAGAAACGCGGCGATCGCCTTTCCCAGCGCGGTGGAGTGGACGGGCGATCGGGCCCCGACACGAGCCGTCATGCGAAACGCGTGCGGGCTTTCCAGCATCTCCAGATACAGGACTTCTCCGTCGCGAAGGATTCCGAGGTTCACGGTTTCTCCATACTGCGCCAGAATGCGCTGCATGTGGGGGAGCGCCGCCTCCATGAGACGGCGGTGGCCCGCCGGCCCGCGGACGAACGTCATGAACTGGGGACCCAGATGGTAGCGCCCGTCGTCTCCGATCCGCTCCACATACCCGCGGTGCTCCAGCGTGCGGAGCAGACGAAATCCAGAACTTTTCACCAGACCCAGGCGGCGGCTGATTTCTCCGAGGCTGAGGGGATGATCGGCGTCCCTGAGCAATTCGAGGACATCAAACGTCCGGCCCACGACGCGGACGCCGTAGCGGGTTGCACTGGGATCACCCGATGTGTCGAGTTTCACGTAGCGAAACTGGGATTCTACTTTGAGGCGATGGTAGGCGCCGGCGGCCAGCTTGTCAAGCGAAGAACCGAGTCAGCGCTGCGCTCGAGAATCGTGGTGTCGGGGAGGAGGCACGGACCTCCTCCTCCCCATTACGAAGGAACGGCTAGTAGCCAGCAAGACCCGCCAGACCCGTGGGGGTCCCCGTGAGCGACGGCAGCGGGTCGAGTGAACCATCGGATCGGATTCGGAAGATCGCGATTACCCCCGTAACGGGCACGCGCGCGTACAGGTAGCTACTGTCGAGCGAAAGAGCCATATCCTGTGGATTGCCGCCCGTCGCAGCGGTGACGCCGTCCGCGTTAAGGAGCGAGGCCGAGCCGTCTTGGACGATCGCGAAACCAGAGATGTTTCCTGTGCCGGCGTTCGTGACGTATCCATAGCGGCCGTTCTTCGTCACGGCCGCCCAGCACGCCGCGCGCTGGCCGGTCATCACCATCGAGCTCACTGGTGTCAGCGAACCGTTGGCACCAATGCGATACGACGAGGCCCCACCGCCCGCACCCGCCTCCGAAACGAGCAGCGTGTTCCGCTTGTCGACGGCGAAGCCAAACGGGGTCGGTCCAGCCGACGGAAAGACGGTTGGACCTGAAAGGAGACCATCCGCGCCAACTACGTACACGTCGATACGATTCGTTGCTTTCTCTGCCACGATCACCGCCTTGCCATCATCGCTGAAGCCGACCTCCGCGGGGCCAGTGTCAGCCCCACTGAGCGAACGCTCCGAGCCGGCGATCAGCGTCAGGCTACCGTCGCGGCCGACCGCGAACCCAGAAACGTTGTTCGGGACGCCGGCGTTGAGGACGTATAGCAACCCACGGAAGAAAGCGACGCTCGTCGGCATCGTCCCACCCGACGATGCCGTATCGGCCAGTTCGAGCCCATCGGGCCAGATACGGAACGACGAAATCGTGTTATCGCCAGCGTTGACGGCGAAGAGCAGCTGGTGGTCGTCGCTCACGATGACGGCGCCCTGGGAGCCCAGGCTGGATCCCGTGCCCAGGCCTCCGGTCGCGAACAAGCCGTCCGGAGTGAGCGAGCCATCAGCGCCACGCTGGTAGACGACGACGGCGTTGCCGGCGGGAGAGTTGGTCAGGGCGTAGACGGCACCTGCCGCACCGCCCGAGGCGGCTGATGCCGGCAGGAGTGACAGCCCTATCAACGCCGCCGCGCCGATTCCGAAGGCTAAGCCGCGGAACATCTTGCGAAGCATGGATCACCTCCCGAGGATGGTTCGAACGATTGGAAATCTTACTCAAGTAATATGAAGATGATGTAAAGGGCCAGGGAACCAAGGGTCAGTAGGTCGGACAAAAAATCAGGAGCCGCGGATCGCTTGGAGAGAAACTAGAATCGGGATGGCGAAGGAGGCCGTGAACTCTGGCACCGTCATGCCGATGTCTTTCACCCCTTCGCGGTACTTTCGCAGGTAGGCCTTCACCCTGGCTGTTGGTGGTTGTTCTCCCAAGATTTTCGCCTCGCCAATCACGACACCAACGTTGTTGCCGTCTTCGTCCGTGTTGAAACTGAGGGCGACACGGGGATTCTGCGCGATGTGCCGCAACTTGGCCTTGTCTCTCTCGCTAAAGATCAAGATGGTCTGGCCGTCCCAGTGGAACCACACCGGTCTGGGCTGGGGAGTATGGCTCGAGTCAACGGTCGTGAGCCAGATGATCTTTTCTGAAGTGAGGCGGCGGTTGATCCGGCGTCCGAGTCGTGAGGTAAAGTCAACCATGGGTCCCCCCTTTCCGCTTCCAGTGCAGCGACCGTCGCACGAAGACGCCGCGAGGTCGCGTCAGTATGACGACGATCAGGAGCAGACCGAGGATCCAGAAGCGGTCCTTATAGTCGAGCACGTGAACTCCGAAGATCGTCAGCGTCGAACTTTCGCCGAAGCGAAGAATGACTTCCTGCACGTAATACATCGCGAGCGTCCCCAAGAGCGCGCCCCACGGCGAGGTGAATCCGCCGATCACGAGATAGATGAAGAACTTCGGCTCCTGCGCAAACGACAGCTCGCTCGGTTGGATGAGGCCGTTCTGATGGGCGATGAGTCCGCCACCGAGGCCGGCCAGGAGTCCGCCGAGCCCGAATCCCCACAGCCGTGTCGCGAGGATGGAGATCCCGAGGGCTTTTGAGACCGTCTCGTCGTGGCTGACGGCGAGGAACTCGAGCCCGATCCGCGTGCGGAGAAGCCCGAGGATCAACGCAAACGCAACAATCGTGAGCGCGATCGCCCACCAGACGGTCGTGCGGATCGGAATGCCAGTGTAGCCTTGCGATCCTCCCAGAGACGGGACGTTCTGGATGGTGAGCGCGATGGCCTGCCCGAGCGCGATCGTCACGGTCGCAAGCAGGATCCCCGAGGTCCGCTGGAGCACGAACGCGATCGCCAGCCCGAGCAGGGCGCCCGCCGCTGCGCCCGCGAGCAGCGCGACGGGGAACGGCGGGCTCCAGTTGACGGTGGCGATGCCCGCCGCGTACCCGCCGACGCCCATCAGCGCCGCGTGCGCGACCGAGAACTGGCCGGACGAGATGGTGACGTACAGCCCCAGCGTCACCAGCGAGAATGCGCACGCGTAAGTGATCGTGAGGCTGTCAGGGATGAAGAAGTCCACCCCTTCGTTACCCGATCCGCTCGGACTTGCCGAACAGGCCGTGCGGACGGGTCATGAGCACGACCACCATCAGCACGAGGCCAATCACGTTCTGCCACTGGGAGCCGTCGAAGCCGCCGCGAACGCCGACCCACAACGTCAGCGACTCCGCGATCCCCAGAAAGAGACCGACCACGAGCGCGCCGCCGACTGATCCAATCCCCGCCACGATGGCGACGGCAAACATCTTCAGCGAGACGGTGTTGGCGACAAACGGGTCAGCCGTTGACGTCGTATTCGCATACAGCAGGCCGCCGATCACCGCGATACACGAGCCGATCAAGACCGCAAGCAGCGTCATCCCGCCGGTGTTGATGCCGACCCCTTTGGCGAGCATCGCATTCTCCGCGACTGCGCGGAGCAGCTGTCCGGGCTCGGTGTAATTGAGGAACGCGAGGAGGCCGAACGTGATGATGAGCGCCGCCGCCAGCGACACCACGACGCTGTTCGTGATGTAGAGTCCCTCGATCACGTAGGTGTGGGTGGTGAAGAGCGCGGGGACTGAGCGGACGCGGAAGTCGGCAAGCTTGGCGACAAGATTCTCCAGGAAGAACGAGACGCCAAGCGTGGCGACGAAGAACGCGATCATGATCTCCTTGTCCAGCCGCTTGAGGATGAGATGGAACATCGCAAACCCGACGAGGAGCGAGCCGATCAGGACGGAGATCGTCGCTGCGAGGACGCCCCACCCGAGGCCCTCGGCGCCGCCGAGGAAGAATAGTCCGAACGCCGCCAGCATGTAGAAGTCAGCGTGCGCGACGTTCATCAACCCCATCACGCCGAACACCAGCGTGAACCCGATTGCCACGAGCACGTAGAGCGTGCCGCTGCCGAGCCCGTCGATCACGTACTGCAGGAACTCCGTCAAGGAGATGGCTCCTCCGCGTCCGCCCCTAGGTAGGCCGCCTTGAGGCGGGCATCGCCCCGGAGTTTTGAGGCGGGGGCGTGCGTCGTGATGCGTCCCTGCTCGATCACATACGCGGAACTCGCCAGCTCGAGGGCAACGGCCGTGTCCTGCTCGACGAGCAGCACGGAGACGTCGTGCTCCCGCAGGATCCCGCGGAGCACGGCGAAGATCTGTCGCACCAGCAGAGGGGCGAGGCCCATCGACGGCTCATCGATCAAGAGCACCTGCGGGTGCATGAGGAGCGACCGGGCGATGGCCAGCATCTTCAGCTCGCCGCCCGAGAGGTACTGCGCTCGCTTGTCGGCGCGTTCCTCGAGGACCGGGAAAAGGTGGAACGCGTCCGCTAGGGTAAAGGCACTCTTCTGCGCCCGGGCCTCACGCTCGCGCCCCACCCGCATTCCCAGCCCAAGGTTCTCCCGTACCGTCATCGTTAAGAATGCGGCCCGCGCCTCCGGGATCAGCACGACGCCGCGCTCAACGACGCGTACGTGCGCCGGCAGACGGGTCGCGTCCACCCCACCGATCTCGACGCTCCCCCCGGCGACGGGCACCAGGCCTGCGATCGCGTTCAGGGTGGACGACTTTCCAGCTCCATTCGAGCCGATCAGGGCGGTGATCTGGCCACGCGGAGCATCTATGTCGACACCCTGAACCGCCCGGATCGCGCCGTAGGCCACGTCCAGACCGCGGACGGCGACCGCGGGGCCGTCAGGCACCGCCCTGCTCCTCGTTCGAACCGAGGTAGATCTCCCGCACGATCGGGTTTCCGGCGATCTCGACCGGAGTGCCATCCGCGACTTTCTTCCCGAAGTCGAGCACGACCATGCGATCGCTGACCTGCATCACGAACGGGACATTGTGCTCGATCACCATCACGGTCGTTCCAGCGGCCTTGAGCTCGGCAATCAGCTCCACGAGCGCATGGCGCTCCGGAACGGTCGCGCCGGCGCTCGGCTCGTCCAGCAGGATCATCGTGGGGTCGGTCATCAGCGCGCGGGCGACTTCGACCCGCCGCTGCGCGAGGAGCGGCAGGTCGCTGCAGATGCGATCGGCGACGTCGGCCAGCCGCATGCGTTCGAGCATGCGCCCGACCTTGGCCTGCGAGGCGCGGACTGACCAGCGGTGCTCGCGCGGCCGTGAGACGAGGAGGGACTCGTACACGGTCAGCCCCTTGAACATGCGGATGCTCTGGAAACTCCGCACCATCCCGAGCCGCGCGATGCGCTGCGGGGTCATGCCGTCGATGCGCCGGCCCGTGAAGGACACGCGGCCGCTGTCGAGTCGCAGGAAGCCCGTGATCGCGTTGAACAGGGTCGTCTTGCCGGCGCCGTTGGGGCCGATCAGCGCCTGGATGGTGTGGGCGTCGACCGAAAACGAGACATCGGTGAGCGCCGCGACACCGCCGAAGCGCTGGGTGAGACCCTCAATGGCAAGCAGCGTCTGCTTCAGAAACGAACGAAACCCTTGTCCGCCGACAGCGTGACGAGAAAGAACCTGCCGGCAAGGAACGCACCGATGTCCTGCCGGCCTGTGAAGCAGATCGAGAAGCATGGGGTCTTGTACGTATTGATCTGTGCTTTGATGGCTGCGCGGTCGGTCGTCGTGCCGGCGTCCTTCATGGCCATGGCGATCAGGCGCAGCGCGTCGTAGCCGAACCCCGTGTACGTTGGATCGTCGAGTTCCTTGCCGTTCAGCTTCGCATAGGAGCTCAGGAACGTCGCAAACGACGGGATATCGTCTGCCGACTGCGGCGTGGAGGCGAGGAGGCCTGTCGCGGCGCCGCCTGACAGCTGCGGAAGCCGCTTGGACGTGAGCTGGCTGACGGGATCGAACCACGGCGTCGCGAGGCCTCGCTCCCGCGCCTGCTTCATGAACCGCGCCGCGTCCTCGATTGTAAAGAACGGGAAGACCGCGTCAGCCTTGGCATTCCTGGCCCGGGTGATCTGCGGGCCGAAGTCGCTCGTCCCGGCGGCCACGCCGACCTCCTGCAAGTCCACTCCCGCGGCCTTCGCCGATTCCCGGATGTTCGGACGCTGGAAGGCCACGTAGCCGTTGTCCTGATCGTACACCATCATAAACTTCTGCCACCCCTTCCTAGCCTTGAGCGTCTGGAACGTGTACGTCGCCTGGGCCACCGGGTCGGTGGTCATCGTCCAGCACCAGCCCCGTGGATTGTTCTTCGGGTCGGGCGGGCCGGATTGAGCCGACACCATCGGGAAGCCCGCCGCATTCGCGCGCGCGCACGCGGCGTTGAAGTTGGGCTGGTACGTCGGCGTAATTCCGACCGGGATACTCTTGTCGCTCGCGAGCTGGGCGCTGAGCGCGGCCGCCTGCGCGTTGTCGGACGCATTGTCCGTGATCGCGAGCTGGACCTTCTTTCCGTTGATCCCGCCGGACGCGTTGATCTCGGCCTCGGCGACCTTGATCCCCTCAAGCACGGCGTTGCCGTAGAACGCGCTGCCGCCCGTCAGCATCTCGATGACACCAACTTTGACCGTGCCATCCGCCGCAAGACCACTGGTCGGGCCGGCGGTCGCCGCGACGATGAGTGCGGTCACGATGATGCCGGCGACTACCCAGATCCTCTTCACAGCTTTCATCTCCTTCCGTTTCGAACTGGGACGGCTCTCAATTGTGCGAGCACGTTCGGTGCGAGGCGCAAGAATCCCTCCAGTACCATTCCCTCACGCTATGGCAGGACGGGAAGCAGCAAGTGCGAGGGCGTCTCTGGATCGTGAAAAATGCGCTGTCGGGCTGATGCTGGCGGCCCCTCGACGCCGCCAAGGTTGGCATTTCGGTCGAAGCGGGGGAAGTCGGCAGAGGAGATATCAACTCGCAAGCGGTGGCCGGCCTGGAAGCGGTTGGCCGTTGCCCACATATCGATCTCGAATCGGTAGACGCGGTCGGGCTGAATCAGCTCTGCCGGTCCATCAGGGTCCCGATACCTGGCGCGAATGATTCCGTTCTGTAGCTGAATTGCGCGGCCGTCAGGAAAGACATCCGAGAGGCGGACGGCAAAATCAGTGTCCCGTGCAGTTGAGCTTGCATACAGAACAAAGCGAAGGGGGCCGACGACGTCCAGAGGGCGCGCCAGCGGCTCGGTGGTGTAGACAACAACATCAGGCCGGGCCTGAATGCCGCTGACATCCCCACTGCCAGGTCGATAGACGGAGGACACATAGCTTCCGGCGACGGTCGGCGTTGGATTGGTCGGATCAAAGACGTACGTATCGGGCTGCGATCGCTCCGGCGGCACTTCGCTCAGGCGACCGCCCCCGGCAAGGAAGAGTTCGCGGACCTGCATTCGAGGAGGAGGCCAATCGTCTGCCGCGCACCACTCCCCGGCACCCATCAGGTAGTAGGTGACACGAGGCAAAGGAGGAGGCGGAACGCCGTCGCTTCGCATGCTTGCGTACCAGGCAAGCAGCAAGTCAATGTTATCGAGGCCGCGAAATGTTCTGCGTAGAGTTGCATCGAATGGTGCACCTTCATGATATCCGGGCGCGTTGTGGGCACTCGGGGCGATCAGCAGCCGACTCCGATCACGCACGGTGCTACCCGCGCACGTTGAGAGCAAGGTCCAGGTTCGTAGCGTCGCGTCCAGTCCCCAATCGTACCACCCGGTGATGATGAGCGCGGGTGCGTAAAGAGATTGATAGAGCAACTCGACGGTCGGAAAGGGTGTGAGGTGTTCGTCAGGATGTCGACGGCCGAATATCGGCGGCAGAGATTCAAGATTTTCAAGCGTGACCGAGGACGCGTGCAGGACAGTCGTGAGGAGGCGCGCACGTTCAGCAGGCGGTAAGCTGCAATACCGACGCCAGAGGTGCTCACCGATCTCCGGCAGTGACAGCTCCTCCGGCACTTTCCAATTGAGGGGCGCATTAAAGTACCCGCTGGTGAGGGTCTCCACGAGCATCTGCCGTTCCATGTCGGGGAGCGACACTGGCTCCCTTCCAGCGCCTTTCCCGACAACCCGCGCGTACGCGTTCATGAACATGTGCCAGTGGACGCCACGGTGGATTCCGCCCACTCCGGCGACCTCGGGCGCGATCGCAGTCATCTTGGGATGGAATGACATGCACCATTGAGTACCTCCCACGTAGGAACCGCCGGCGCTCCCGATGAACCCGTCATACCATCCCTGCTCAGTAAGCCACTGCACGAAGTCGAAGCTGTCCTCGAGCTCATAGACATAGAGGTCCCACGTGTCAGGCTCGCTATCCCCGGTTCCCCGGCAGTCCTGCACAACCGCGACGTACCCGTATTGCGCGAGTGCGCGCGCAACCATGCCATCATGGCCACGTCGGCCGTATGGCGTCCGGATTGCGATCGTCGGTCCAGAACGCAGATGAGACGCTCGGAGGATGTCTGTGGCAAGACGTATTCCATCTCGCATCGGTACCCAGACCGTGTCGCATCGAATTTCGGAGGCAGGCAGCGGATCCGGTAGCGACGCCTGGATCGGCCCGAGGATGTCGGCGAGTTGGGGCGTCATGGCAAGGCCTTCGCTCCCTTTCAAGGTTTTCTTTGGCGGAAAATTCTCTGCCCCTTCCTTCACATACACGGCCTGAGACCATCCGGAGGATGAGCAGGCAGGGGCGTCGTAAAGGGTACTCGGATGTGGGAGAGCACCGTTTGATCGCGAGGGGGAGAAGAGATGTCTGCTAGCCGCCATGATTCCGCAAGAAACGATCGGTTCGCGGTGAGCCGTCGGGAATTTTTGCGCCTGATCGGAGGCGGAGCGGGACTTATAGCCGCCAGCCGCCTTCTCCCGATTTCCGCGACCCGCGCCGCGCCGCCAGGTCAGACTGCTGCGCTCATTGTTGCGGCCAACTTCGTGATCAAGAGTCTGGACCCGGCCCGGACGATCGAGACGACGAGCGAGATGGTAAACCACGGGACGTACGACTCGCTTGTCACATTCGACGGCGAGGATCTCAAAACCCCGAAGCCCTCCCTCGCTACAAGCTGGAGGGTCTCCAACGATGGGAAGATCTATACGTTTACGCTACGACAGGGCGTAAAATTCTCCAGCGGTAACCCGCTGACGGCAAGAGATGTCAAGTGGTCGCTCGACCGGATCCTGAACCTCAAGGCCAACTCACTGTTCCTGCTCGACGGAGTGGAGGATGTGCTCGTCCTCGATCCCCTGAGGGTGGCAATCCGGATGAAAGCACCCAAGCCCTCGATCCTACCGATCCTCTCAAGCCCCAGCCTGGGCATTCTGGACAGCAAGCTCGTCACCGAACAGGGGGGCGACGCGACCGCTGATGCTCGGGAGAAGGATAAGGCCGAAAGCTATCTCAACGCCCGCTCCGCCGGCACCGGCGCCTACATACTCACCCGCTATGTTCCGAGTCAAGAAGTTGTGCTGGAGCGCAATCCCAACCACTGGCGACCTGCCGCACAGGTCGAGCGGATCGTGATCCGGAACGTCGCGGAGCCCGCGACTGAGCAGATCCAACTGGAGAAGGGCGACATCGACATCGCGACCGGGCTCGGCCAGGATCAGCTCCAGGCCCTCCGGCGCGCACAGGGCGTGAGCGTCAAGACAAGCCCCGCGGCGACAACCTTTTATGTGCTGATGAACGCCAACCCCTCGGTGGGTGGCCCGTTCGCCAACCCGAAGATCCAGCAGGCCGTTCGCTATGCCCTGGACTATCAGGGGATCTTGGCCATCGCGGGCGCCGGCTCAGTAAGGCTGGCCGGGGTGATCCCGACCATCTTCCCGGGCGCCATGGACCCGGCGCAGGGTCCCACCACCGACCGCGATAGGGCCCGGTCGCTCATCCGCGAATCCGGGATCACCGAAGTCCGCGGCCAGCTCTCGTACGCGAGTGACTCGACGATCTGGGGCGTGCAGATGAACATCCTGGCGCAGAAGATCCAGGCCGACCTGTCGGCCGTCGGCATGAGGCTCGAATTGAACGGCTTGCCCATCAGTACCTCCCTCCAGCAGTACCGGGACGGCAAGAACCAGGTCGGCGTGTGGAGCTGGGCCGCCGACTATCCCGACGCGAGCGACTTCTTGGTCTATCTCCCTGGGAGGACCGTGGGGAAGCGCGCTGGCTGGTTCGCCGATGCCAGCCCCGCGGCGAAATCGCTGGCGGATCTGGGGGATCAGGTCGAAATGGAGCTGGACAGTGCCAAACGCCTTGCGCTGTACCAGAGGATCGACAGGCAGCTCGCAGAGATCGGTCCCTATGCGCCGCTGTTCCAGCCGGCCGTACCCTACGCGTTTCGTTCCAATGTAAGCGGCGTGACGTTCAACAGCGTCTGGGGCGTCGATTTCTACGCGCTGACCCGGACGACCTAGCTCCCACCATTTCCCATTGACTCGGGTGTCACCGAGGCGAGGGTGACCGGCGCGGCTGCGTGAATATCGGCTGGTATGTGATCCGGCGGCTTCTCCTCATCCCGCCAATGCTGGTGGGAATTACGCTGCTGAGCTTCATCGTGTCCCACGCGGTCCCAGCCGATCCCGTGACGGCCAACCTGGGAGATCAGGCTGCTGCCAACCCGGAAATCGTGGCCGCGTTCAAGCATCGTTGGGGACTTGACCGGCCGCTTCCCGAGCAGTACGGGATATACCTGTGGCGGGTCATCCACGGAGATTTCGGCGTTTCGATCTCCACCCGCCAGCCGGTGGCCGTCGACCTGCGGCAGCACCTGCCCCCGACGATCGAACTCGCCCTGGCCGCCATCATCCTCGGGCTCCTGGTCGGGATCCCCCTCGGGATCCTCTCGGCCGTGCGTCGCGACAGCCTCTTGGATCAGGTCGGTCGCGTCTTCTCACTCGTCGGCACGTCCGTCCCCGTCTTCTGGCTGGGCCTGGTCACGATCCTGGTGTTCTACGCCAGACTCGAATGGGCGCCTCCTCCAGGACGGCTGAGCGCGCGCATCACAGCGCCGCCGTTCATCACGGGTTTCGTCGTGCTCGACGGGCTCTTATCCGGGCGCTTAGATGTCGCCGCCGACGCGCTCAAGCATCTCATCCTCCCGGCCCTCGTGCTGTCCTCCTATAGCCTCGGGATCATCGCCCGGATGATGCGAGGCAGCATGCTTGAGGTGCTCGACGATGATTACGTGCGGACCGCGCGCGCGAAGGGCCTCCCGCGTGCAGCCGTCCTGCTTCGCCACGCGGCCCGAAACGCGCTCATCCCGGTCCTCACCGTCGTTGGACTGAGCTTTGGCGGTCTCCTGTCCGGCGCCGTCGTCACCGAAACAGTGTTCGCGTGGCCGGGCCTCGGATCATACGCTTTCCAAAGCTCGACGTCGCTCGACTTCCCGGCAATCATGGGCGTCGGTATCGTCGTCGCCACCGTCTACACCGTCGTCAACCTGCTCGTTGATGTTGCCTACGCCATGCTCGATCCGCGCGTCCGCATTGGCTAGAGGCGGTGTCGCGGAAGCGCTCGCGCTCCGACCCCGGCGGCGGCCGCTCCTGGCCCGGGCGCTCCCCCGCCCGCTCGCAGGCTCGCCCCTCGCGCTCCTCTCCTTGGGAATCGTCGTCCTCTGGGGCGCAGCGGCCGTGGCGGCTCCTCTGCTCGCTCCCTATCCGCCACTGGATCAGGACATCGTTCGCCGGTTGGCCCCGCCGAACACTGCGCACTGGTTGGGGACCGATCCCCTGGGCCGAGACATCCTCAGCCGCATCGTGTACGGAGCGCGGCTCTCCATCCCAGTCGGCATCGCCGCGGTGGGGCTCGCAGTCATCCTGGGCATGATTATGGGCAGCACCGCCGGCACGCTGGGCGGGGCCGTGGACGAAGTGATCATGCGCATCACCGACCTCATGCTTGCATTCCCCACGGTGATCTTTGCCATGGTCATCACAGCCGCGCTGGGTGCTGGCATCCGCAATGCCGTTGTGGCCATCATGCTGGCTTGGTGGCCGTCCTACGCGCGGCTTGTCCGGGGGCTCGTGCTGTCGCTTCGTGAGCGCGAATATGTCGAGGCGGCGAGAGCGCTCGGCGCCTCCCGCACCCGGATCTTCCTGCGGCACGTCCTGCCCGGGATCACGTCTCCGCTCGTGATCATGAGCACGCTCGACATCGGCCACGCGATTCTGACGTTCGCGTCCCTGAGTTTCTTGGGGCTCGGGCCGCCGCCCGAGATCCCCGAGTGGGGGTCGATGATCGCCTCGGGGCGAAGCTATCTGGACCAGTGGTGGATCAGTACGTTTCCGGGTCTGGCGATCCTCAGCATCGTCGTTCCCCTCAACGTGATGGGAGACAGTCTGCGCGATCTGCTGGACCCTCGATTCCGAAAGGGTTGATGTCCATGCGCCGCACAACGATGCGCGACGAAGTCACCCCCATGCTCCCGCCAAGAGAGCGCGATCCCTACATCGCCTGGCGGCCTCCGTTTCCCGAGCCACCGTTCGAGCGCGGCCACACGGCGCTCCTGGTGGTGGACATGCAGTACCTCGACGCGCACTGGGACTACTCGACGTGCCGCAAGATCCGTGACGCGGGCTTCGAGCGGGAACTGCTGTACTACAAAGACCGGCTGGACCTGATTGTTCCCAACATCCGGCGGTTGCAGAATGCCTTCCGAACGGCCGGGCTCGAAGTCATGCACGCGAGAATCCAGTCCATGACCGGCGACGGACGCGACAGGGGCCCGTCCCACAAGCGCCTGGGCCATTTTGCCCCACCACAGTCCCGCGAAGCCGAGATCCTTGACGACCTGAAGCCCGCAGGCGACGAGATGGTGTTCAGCAAGACCGCTGGCTCAGTCTTCAGCAGCACGAACATTGAATACGTCCTGCGCAACCTAGAGATCCGCACGCTCGTCGTGACCGGCGTTGTCACCACGGGATGCGTGCACACGGCGGTGACAGAGGCGGCCGACCGCGGATTCTCGGTCGCGCTGGTGGAAGACGGATGCGCGGCGCTCACGGAGGAACTCCACCGGGCGTCGATCCGGATCCTGCGGGACGTCTACGCCAAGATCATGCGCACCGAGGACGTCCTCGCGCGCATCGCCGCGATCTCAAGCGGAGCGTCTTGAAGTGACGGCGGGGCCTGCGGTGATCTTGCCCGCCTTGAAGTCCGCGACGAAGCGGTCGATCTGATCGAGCCCCGCCCGTATCGTTTCGGCCGGCGTGCCTGGGCCGAAGCCCAGCCGCACGTACCCCTCGTACCCGTAGCAACTACCTGGAACGAGATACGTTCGGTACGGCGCGTCGAGCAGCCGTAGGCACATGTCCCAGGATGGGATGCCGAGGTCGTAGCTGGGGAACGAGAGGAAGGCCCCCTGCGGCGCCACCCAGTGGAAGGTCCCGTTGGTCGCCATCCACTCCGAGACAATGGCGAAGTTCGCCCGGGCGGCCTTCATGGTCCGGTCGATGAGTTCGCGGTAGCGGGACGGCTGGAGGGCGGCAAACGCCACGGTCTCATCCAGGCGGCTCTGCTGGTGTAGGCTGATGTAGTATTTGAGCTCCATGCAGCGTTCGAGAAAGCCCCGATCCTGCGTCGCCAGCCACCCGAGGCGCAGGCCGCCCATCCCCAGGGTCTTGGACAGGCTGCTCGTGCTGACCCCGCGTTCGTAGTGATTGGCGACGGAAGGAGTCGGCTTGCCGGTCCACTCGAGCCCCTTGTAGATCTCATCGGAGATGACGTAGGCACCGTGCCGCCCCGCGATCTCGCAGACCGCTTTGAGTTCGTCGGCGGTCAGCACCGCGCCCGTCGGATTGTTGGGATGGCAGATGTAGATCACCTTCACTTTGGGCGACGCCATCGAGGCCATCTCGTCGAGGTCGAATTTCCATCCCAGTTCTGGCCGGCGGCGGATGATCTTCGCGTTGACGTTGAGTGCCTGGCACAGGACCCGT
>Ga0209803_1001486_pt1 | contig 15352 bp, 17 predicted proteins | sample GraSoiAngelo_138_FD_185895 | JGI IMG/M metagenome (GOLD analysis project Ga0209803, IMG submission 185895) | Grasslands soil microbial communities from the Angelo Coastal Reserve, California, USA - 14_0929_09_40cm (SPAdes) (version 2) | ecosystem: Environmental > Terrestrial > Soil > Grasslands ...
CACGGCGGGCTGCATGGCCGTCGAGGGCCCGCTATGCGGCCGCGATCAGGGGCGACATCGCGTCGGCGGCTTCCCCCGCGAACCGGCAGGCGTCTTCCCAGGTCTGTAGGCGACCTTCGTTCCGACCCTCGAAGTCGTGGACGAACCGAACCCGGTCACGTCGGATCGCCGACGTGTTCGCGCTGCGGAAGACGGCGCACACGCTGACGGGGCCCCGCGGACCGCGACGAGCGCCTCCTCGTCGAAGCGCATGCTCGTGACGTCGTAGCCTTGGCTCCCCGGCATGCTGCCTTCGACAAAGTCGCAGACCGTCCAGATGATCGGCTCGAGCATCCGAGTCCGGTCCTTTCCCGGATGACACGACGGGGGGAGGGGGTCAATACGATTTGGTCAACCGGACCTGAGTAGGCCCGTGCGTGGCGGCGGGAAACCTCAAGGCTCGGAATGGATTCTCGGTCTCATGGCCTCCCGTCCCGTCCTGTATTCGATGGACATCAGCCACTACGGCATCGCCGCCGACCGGATGCTCGCCTTCAAAGGCGTCGAGTTCGACACCCGCCCGGTCCCCTACCACGACAAGCAGGAGCTGATCAAGGCGACGGGGCAGGACTACGTCCCCACGCTGATCTGGGACGGCAAGACCGTCACCTGGTCCGAGATCCCGGACTTCCTCGAGGGGGTCCGTCCGACCCCGACGTTCTACCCGTGGGGCCAGAAAGGCCTCGCGACCGCCCTGGAACATTGGGGCCACCAAGTCCTCGAGGAGCGCGTCTGGCGGTACGTCGTCACGAAGGTCCCGCCGGTCCTCAAGAGCGACCAGGAGCGCTGGGTTTTCGAGGAGATGCAGACGCGCGCTCGCGGGCCGTGGCACGTCCTCGAGATGCGCCGCGAGGAATTCCGGCAGGACATGAACAAGCACCTCGGCATGGTCGATGCGATCCTCGACGACCGCGATTGGATCCTCGGCCAACCGAGCCTCGCGGACTTCGGGATCTACGGCTCGATCTCGCCGTTGCTCACGGTCGGGGAAACGATCCCCCCAGAGTTTCCTCGGCTCGGCCGGTGGTCTTCGATGATCGGGAAGCTAGGCCGGTGAAAGCGCCAGCCGGGCCTCCGTTCTTGAGAAGCGTTCTTGCAGGCCTACAAAGCCCTTGGCCCCTGCTTCCGTGCGAGTTCGCGCAAGACCTCCTCGAATTGCTCCGCTGTGGCTCTGCGCGTCTTGGGACTGCCCTGTCTCGCCAACATCGCGGCCCGGAGACAGACCTCCGCCATCTCGAGGCCTGGGTAGCCCTGGATCTCTTGGGACGGAGACCCTCTTTGCGCGCGACTCCGGCCTCCCGCGAGGCCTAAATCGACCATGCCAACCGGAACCGCCACGCGGACGCCGCGATCGGTGAGGGGGATGATGACTGCGAGCCCCGCCCCGACGACACCCCGGGCTCGTCCCAGGCGGAAGACAACCATGAATTCACCCTCGTGCACGACGCGGATTGACGCCGCGAGAATGAGCAGGAGGATTACCGTGACGACAAAGCCTGCGAGCGCGAGGACTTCCGGATCCGGCACGAAGCGGCCCGATTGGTCAGATCGACGCGAGCGGCTTAAAGACACGGACGAGGCTGGATCACGTTTGCAAATCCGTGAACTCCGATCCGTTGGCTGAATGGACCCCGCGCGACGGATGTCCCCGGTCACGTACTCCGAATTGCCTCGATGAGCGAGTCCAAGGGCACGTCGCGCTGCGCTCCGCTCTTCATGTCCCTGAGGGCGACCGCGCCGGCCTTCGCCTCCTTCTCGCCCACCAGGACGGCGGTTCGTGCACCGACCGCGTTCGCGTAGTCCAAGTTCTTCGTCGGTCCCCGCCCCATGAGATCGATGTCGGCCCGAAGGCTCGCCCCACGAAGCATCGAGACGACCTGGGACGCGCGCTGCCGCATTTCGTCACCAATCGGGATCACGTACGCGTCGAGGGCCCGGGCTGCCTCGGTTGTCCCTTCCGCTTCCGCCGCCATCACGAGGCGGTCCAGGCCGAGCGCGAATCCGGTCTGCGCGACCCGTTCCCCCCCGAAGACTTCCGCGAGGCTGTATGCCCCGCCGCCTCCGACCTGTTTCTCCGAGCCGAGGTTCGGCGAGTCGATTTCGAACACCATGCCGGTGTAGTAGTCGAGGCCCCGTACGACGCCCAAGTCGAAGGCGTAATCGGACGACCCGACGCCGTTTGCCGTAAGGAGGCCCGCGAGCTGCCGCAGGTACTCGAGGCCCTCTTTCCCCGCGCGTCCGAGGAGCTTCTCGGCCGCCCCCAGGATTTCCACTCCCCCGGATAGGCCGACGACCTTCCGGAGCGGCTCCCCGAGGTCCTTCCGGCCGAGGCGGGCGAGCTCTGCATCGAGCATCGCGAAGTTCCGCTTGTCGAGGGAATGTAGGACGACCGCCTGATCCGGGGTCTCGAACGGCAGGTAACCGCGAAGGATGCCGATGTTCCCGATACGGGCCTTGACCTGTCTCAGGCCGATCGCCCGCATCGTCCCGATCGCGAGGGCGAGCACCTCCGCGTCCGAGGGCAGCGTGGCACCGCCGATGATCTCGGCGTTCAGTTGGAAGAACTCGCGGTATCGGCCTTTCTGCGGCTCCTCGTACCGGAACACGTTCCCCGTGGTGTAGACCTTGATTGGCTTTGGTCGGCTCCGTAAGTCAGACACGTAGAACCGCAAGATCGAGGCCGTGAATTCCGGCCGCAGTGCGAGATCCCGGCCGCCCTGGTCCTTGAACGCATAGAGTTCGCGGACGATCGCCGGACCGGATTTCGCGGTGAAGAGGTCGAGGCTCTCGAACGTCGGGGTCGAGACCTCGCGGAAGCCGAACGATTCGGCGAGCTGGACGAATCGCGACTCGACGAAACGTCGCTTCGTCATGTCCTCGGGACCCCAGTCGTTGGTCCCGCGGGGCCGCTCGAACATCGGAGACGCGGCGTAGAGGGTGGGCCACCATAAACGTTTCTGGGATAGCCGGCGGAGGGACGGCCGACGAGCGTTATCGCAGTACTGCGATGCAACCACTCACGGTCTTGCGAGCTCGCGTCGCCACGACGCCATTCGTTCAGCGAGCTCCGCATTCGCACGGGCCGCGTACGCCTCGATCTCCCTCAGGGTGCGGCGACGGGCCTCCGAATCTGAGGCAGGCCCCATGTAGCGTTCGATCTTCTTGACGCCGGCCCCGCGGCCTTGGAAGCACCAGAAGTACAGGTACCGATTCCCGCGAATCTCCTTCTCGACGTAACCGCAGCCTACCTTCATCGACGCACCAGTCAAGTGGATGGCGTCGGAGCGCATGAAGTTATCGCAGTACTGAGTTGCCTTCTTTCATACGATTCCTCGTTCGTCGAGTATTCAGGATGGACTCCGCGCGCTCCTCCGGAGGCCGAGGTGGCCTCGCCACCGGCTGTTGCCTTGGGTGCAGCGGGAACCCTTCGGTGGACGATTCGTCGCCCCCACAACGTTCATTACGTTTCGAGAGCCTCTTTCTCCGAGGGTTGCATGGACGACGACGGGCCTTTCTTCGAGGACTTCCGGGTCGGGACCGAGATGCGCAGCAAGGTCGGGCGCACCGTCACGGAGACGGACAACGTGTGGTTCACCCTGCTGACCGGGAACGGGAATCAGATTCACTTCAACGAGGACTACACTCGCCGGACGTTCCCGGGGGAACCGTTCCTCGGGCGGCGGGTCGTGAACGGGTTCCTGACCGTCGCGATCGCAGCGGGTCTCCTAGTCGACACGACGAGCCGGAACGGGTTCCAGGTCGGCCTGGAGGACGTCCGCTTCTCGCGCCCGGTGTTCCACGGGGACACGTTGTACTCGGAGGCCCGAGTCACGGAGGTCCGCGAATCCCGCAGCCGGCCCGGCTTCGGACTCGTCCGGATCCGGACCCGCGGGCTCAACGAACGAGGCGAAGCCGTCGTCGAATTCGACCGGGTCTTCATGGTCCGCAAGCGGGGGGAGACGTGGCATGGCGCTCGCGCCGAATGAGACCCAACGGATCATGCTGTCCGCCGTCGCGCGCCTGATGGATCGCTTTCCGCCGGACTACTGGAAGGGCCTCGAGGACTCCGAGGCGTATCCGGAGGCGTTTGTCGCGGAGTTCGAGGCCCAGGGTTTTGGAGGTCTCCTCATTCCGACGGAGTACGGCGGGGCGGGCGGCTCGCTGTCCGACGCGGCCCTCCTCCTGGAGGAGATTCATGCGCGCGGCGGCAACGCCCAGCCCTTCCACGGGCAATTCTACCTTTCATTCCTCGTGTCGCGCTTTGCCTCCGAGGCGATCCGGCGCAAGGTCCTCCCGGGCTTGGCCCAGGGCAAGCTGCGGATGCAGAGCTTCGCCCTCACGGAGCCGGACGCGGGATCCGACCTCGCGCGGATCGCGACCGTCGCGGAACGAGCGGGCCATGGCTATCGGATCCGGGGCCACAAGGTCTTCATCTCCCGCGTCGAGCAGAGCGACCTCATGGTGCTCGTCGCACGCACGGCGCCTCGCGGGGAGGGCCCGAAGCGGACGGAGGGCCTGAGCCTCTTCCTGGTCGACCTTCGGGAGGCGAAGGGGATAGAGCGCACCCGGATTCGCACGATGTTCAACAGCCAGACGTACGAGTTGTTCCTGAACGATGTCGAGGTCCCCGCCGAACATCTGATTGGCGAGGAGGGCCACGGCTTCGAGCCCCTCCTCCACGTCCTCAATCCGGAGCGAATCCTGATCGCCTCCGAGTGCATCGGTGACTCCCGCTGGTTCATCGACCGGTCCGTGGAGTACGCGAAAGGACGCGTCGTCTTCGGCCGGGCAATCGGGAGCAACCAGGGCATCCAGTTTCCTCTCGCGGACGCGCACGCGCGCCTCGTCGCCGCGGACCTCGTGCGCTGGCACGCGACCGCCCTGTACGAGGGCGATGCGGATCCGAAGGAGGTCGGCGAGCACGCGAACATCGCGAAATACCTCGCGTCGGAATGCTCCTGGCGCGCCGCGAACGTGGCGATGGACGTCCACGGCGGGTACGGGATGGCGCGGGACATGCATATCGAGCGGAAGATGCGGGAGACGAGGTTGTACCAGGTCGCCCCCGTCTCGAATAATCTCGTCCTCGCACACATCGCCCATCACGCCCTCGGCCTCCCGAGGTCGTACTGAGTTCGGGGTTCGGGACGATGCGGCGACGGAGCCAGCTGTACGTGCCGGCGAACAATCCGCGGATGATCGCCAAAGCTGCGGGCCTCGAGGCCGATTCGATCGTCTTCGATCTCGAGGACGCGGTTCCCCCGGACGAGAAGGAGGAGGCTCGGCAGTCCCTGGGGTCTGCACTCCGGAAGGCGGATTGGGGCCATCGGGAACTGGGCGTGCGTATCAACGCGCCGGGCACGCCGAACGGGGAGCGAGATCTCGCTGCCCTCGGGTCGGAACTCCTGATCTCGATGCTCGTCGTGCCGAAGGCGGAGTCGGACCTGTCCTCGCTCGGCCAGGCGACGGGGAAAGCGCTCATCCCGATCATCGAGACCGCGCGGGGCGTCATGCATGTCGAGGACGTCTTCCGGAGCGAGGGCGTCGTCGCCGTGACGTACGGGGCCGGAGATCTTGCCACATCCGTGGGTGGCGACGTCGAGGCATATGGACGTAACGTCTTCGTCAAGACGCTCTTAGTGATTGCCGCCGCGGCGTACGGGCTCGAGGCGATTGACCGGGTGTTCTTCGATCTCGAGAACGACAACGGCTTCCGGGCGGAGGCGCTGGAGGCGAAACGCCTCGGTTACGTTGGCAAGCAAGTCGTGCACCCAGACCAGGTGCGTCTCGCGAACGAGGTCTTCACCCCGACGCAGGACGAGATTCGCTGGGCGAAAGAGGTCGTCGCGGCGTACGAGGCGGCCGCCGGGGAAGGCCGAGGGGCGATCCGCGTCCGGGACCGCCTCGTGGACGCTGTGCACTATCGGGGGGCGAAGAAGACCCTCGAACGCGCGGGCCTCTGAGACGCGGGCCTCACGCGATTCCGCCCCGTCCGAGGGGAAATATCAAGGGATTCCGAAGTAGGCCTTTCGGAGTTCCTCCATGTCGAGCAACTTGTCCGGCGGGCCCTCGTTGACGATCCGTCCGTCCTGCACGACATACCCGAAGTCCGCGATGCGAAGGGCTTGGTACGCGTTCTGCTCGACCATGAGGACCGTCAGCCCCGACTCCCGCAGCGTCCGGATCGTCTCGAAAATCTCGGTGACGAGCTTCGGGGCGAGTCCCAAGCTCGGCTCGTCGAGGACAAGAAGCGACGGCTCCGCCATCAGGGCCCGGCCGATCGCAACCATCTGTTGCTCGCCGCCGCTGAGCCGGCCCGCCTTGAGTCGCGATCGCTCCCGAAGCCGCGGGAACATCCCGTAAACGGATGCGAGCGTCTCCTCCGTGTGCTGCCTCCCTCGCGCGGGGTACGCGCCCAGGCGGAGGTTCGCCTCTGTCGTCAGGGATGGAAACAGACGACGGCCCTCGGGCACGCTCGCCAACCCAAGGCCCGGTCGCGCGTGCGCCGGCACGCGCGTGATTTCCTCCCCGTTGAACCGCACTGTTCCGCGGACCGGCTTGAGGAGTCCATTGACGACCTTGAGGATCGTCGTCTTCCCGGCTCCATTCGCGCCGATGATAACAGTCATCGACTTTTCCTTCGCCTCGAGACTCACACCCCAGAGGACCTGGGTCTCGTCGTATCCCGCGTCGACGCCTTCAAGGAGGAGCATGTGCTTCGTCCATCCCAAGGTACGCCTCGATGACCGCGGAATCCCGGACGACATCCTGCGGCGTGCCCTCGGCGATTTTCCGCCCCTCGTCGATGACGACCACCCGATCCGACAGGGCGAAGACGGCCCGCATCACGTGCTCGACAATGAGCGCCCCGAAACCGAGCTCCTGCTGAAGTTTTTGGAACAACCCGATGGCCGCGCGAAGCTCGTCGGGCGAGAGGCCGGCGAAGATTTCGTCGAGGAGGAGCACCTTGGCACGGGTCGCGATCGCGCGCGCAAATTCGAGCCTCTTCCGCTCCTGCGCGGTGAGAACGCCCGCGGACCGGTCCGCCGAGGCTTCGAGGCCGACCAACGAAAGGACGCGGTTAGCCTCGTTGAGGGCGTCTTGCGGGTCGCGATGCTGGCCCCCGAACATCGCGGCGACGCCGACATTCTCGCGGACCGTCATCTCCGGGAACGGCCGGGGGATTTGATGGGTCCGTGCGATCCCGAGGCGAACGACCTTGTCGGCGCTGAGTCGGTCGATGCGCCTCCCATCGAGGGTCACCGTGCCGGAAGTCGGCTTGAGCGCTCCCGAAAGCACACCGAGGAACGTCGTTTTCCCCGATCCGTTCGGGCCGATCAGTCCAACGACCCGACCCTCCTCGAGGTCGAGCGAGAGACCTCGCACCGCGTGCACTCCGCCGAAGCTCTTGTGGACGTCCGCCGCCACGACCCGGACGCTCATTCGAGGATCCCCCGCAAGCCTGGGAAGTGTCGGCGCACGGTCCCGACGATCCCCTCCGGGATGAGGAGGGCGACGAGAATCACAATGACACCGATCGCCGCGAACGCCAGTCCCAGGAGGCTCGGGACGGTCAGGGCGTACCAATAGGACACATACACGATGACAGCGCCCAAGAACGGACCGACGTTGGTCCCCATCCCACCCACGATGATCATGGCGAGCATGAAGAGAGAGAACGTCAGATCGAACATGACGTACGGGAACACCCCAGAGGTGAACCAAGCGAACAGGGCTCCAGACGCGCCGGCGAAGAGCCCGCTCAACATGAACACGTACAGTTTGAGGCGGGTCGCGTCGATGCCCAACGCGCGGGCGGCGTCCTCGTCGCTCTTGATGGCCCGGATCCCATAGCCGAGGCGGCCATGGGTCGCGAAATACGTCAGGACGACTTCGGCCGTCACGATGAGCCAGATGGTGTAGAACACGTTGCGGGCTTGGAAGCCGACACTGAGCACAATGCCTTGTCCATCGTTGAGAGCCGGTGTCACCAGGACGATTTGCAAGGCCGCGAGGGCCGTGACGAGTGACGAGATGGCGAAGTACACGCCGCGGAAGCGTAGCGTCACGATCCCGATCCCGAGGGCGAGCACGAAACCGACGGCCCCTCCGAGGGCGACGCCCGCGAGCGGCGACAGATGGAGCGCGGACACGCCGTAGCCGAGGGCGTAGCCCCCCGTCCCCATGAACACGACGTGGCCGAAGCTCACATAACCCGTGAGCCCTGTGATCAGGTTGATCGAGTACGCGAGCGCCGTGTAGATCAAGAGGCTCGTGAGGAACGTGAGGGAGAGGATCGGAAGCGCGGGCGCAATGATCGCGAGGACCACAAGGACGAGCCCGAGGCCGTAGAAGCTGGGGCTGAACCGCGGGAGTCTCATCGGACGATCCCTTCCGGCGCGAAGAGAAGAACCGGAATGAGGACCAGGAACGCGATCGCCAACGCGAGAGAGGCGCCGACGGAAGGCTCGACGAACGCCGGGACCACATTGATGATGACGCCGAGAACCAGTCCCCCGACGAGGCTGCCCCACATTTTCCCCGGGCCGCCGAGGACGACGATCACGAAACAGATCGGGGCGAAGGTCTGTCCCATGAGAGGGTTGATGCCCGTTGGCAGCCACACCGTGAGGAGGGCGCCTCCGAGCATCGTGGCGGACAACCCCAAGGCGGTCGCGACGGCTGCGACGAAAGTCGGGTTGATCCCGACGAGTTGAGCGGCCGCAATGTCTTGGCTGTACGCGCGAATGGCGCTTCCGAGATACGTCCGCGTGAGGAAGACGTGCGTGGCGGCGATCACGGCGACGGAAATCGCGGCCACCTCGAGGCTGCCGACGGGAAGCGAGATTGACCCGGCGCGGATGACCCCCGGATTCCAGGGGATCCCCACGGGGTTGACCGAAAAGATGCTCGTCGCGAGGTTGACGATGAACAGGGCCAACCCGAACGTGGCGACCAACGTCACCATTTCCGTCTGAAGAGTTACAGTCTCCTTCCCCCGGAGCTCCCGGTGCAGGAAGCCGAAGTAGAAGAGGACACCCGCTCCCAGTCCCATCAGCGCATCAATCGGGGCGCTGAGCAGCGGGTTGAAACCGAACCAAGCGCTGAGGAAGTACGCGCCGTAAGCGCCGAGCATGATGAATTCGCCGTGGGCGACGTTCACCACTTTCGTCACTCCCCAGATGAGATTCAACCCGTGGGCGACCACCGCGAAGACGCAGCCCTCGAGGATGCCGTATGCGAGGTCTTGGAGGACGACGGATCCTGCGTCGACCATCGGACCCTCCAGATCCTGAGGCTCAGCTTCCGGTGTACGGGTACTGGACCGAGGCCACGGCGACATCCGCCGGGTACACGACCTTCAGCGCCCCCGCCTGCCACTGATCCACGATCATCTGGTGCGCGGTCTGGATGCCTTGAGCGTTGATCTGGTATGTGCCAAAGAACGTCATGAGATGCAAGCTCCCCAATCCCGCTCGCACCGCGGATGTGCTGAAACTGTTTGCGTCTCCGATCGCTTTCGCCAGGATGAATACCGCCGCGGCGGCCTCCGCGGAGTGGTAGGAAGGCGTGGCGCCGCTCGTCCGGTTTCCATACAGGGACGTGAACTGGGCGGGCGTCGGGCCAACCCAGGTAAGGCCCTGCGTCAACGCGAGAGCGGGCGAGTAGCTCACCGTCGTCTCCCATTGCGAGGGGCCCGTCACGTTGTTCGCCGCGGCGCCGAGCTGCGTCTGGAAGCTCGGTTCGGTCACCGCGACGAGGAGCGAGACGAACTTCGGCGTCCACCCAACGCTCTGGAGGTTGTTCATCATCAGCGTCCCGTCCGCGAAGTGGCCACCGCCGATCAGGTCGTCCGCGCCGGCCGCCTGGGCCGCGGTCAGCTGCGTCGTTAGGCTAGTCGTGCCCGTAGAGGGGTACGACGCATTGTACACCACGTTGAAGTTGAGACTCTTGGCGTACGTGATGGCCGATTGCGTGGCGAGGCTCGAGAATGCGTCGCTCGCGTAGATTGCAGCGATCTTGTCGGTCGGGTGATTCGCCTTGAGCCAGTCGAGCGCTCCCCGAAGGTACGACGACGCCGGGCTGAGCACTTCCACCAGGTTCGTCCGCGCAGCCTGGGTCCAAATCGTATCCGCAGCGCCTCCATGCGACATCATGACCTCGCTGCACGCGTCCGCGGTGGGCGCCGCGGCGGTTGTCAATCCACTGCTGTACGGCGCAAGAAGGAACTGCGCGCCGTCTTGCTGGATGATCTTTGTGTAGAGGGGGCCGATTTGGCCCATCATGCTTTGGTCATCATAATAGTCCAGTGTAATGTTGTACGATTTGCCCCCCACCGCGACCCCGCCATGATCGTTGATCCATTGCGTCGCGGTCTGGATCCCACGGAGCGAGTTCGTCCCCTCGACGTTGAAGGAGCCGGTCAGGGAAATCGTAAACCCGAGCTTGATGGTGTTCGGGGTCGTGTTCGCCGCGGCGACACACGCGGCGGGTTGATTGAAGTAATAGAAGACCGCGATCGCGACGGCGACCAAAACCACAACGACGGCAATGCCGATCGCAATGAGTTTGCGTCGTCCCCCCGTTGGCGCGGGACTTACGGTCGGTTCGGGCTGAGTCGGCTGCGTCATATCTCACCTTCCGAGGGGTCCTATGCCGGACTCGATGGCCCCAGCACGCGAATCCTCTCCACCCCGACCGTAGGGATGCGGCTTCCCGCTTAAGGATTTATGCGTTCCACCGCGCCGGCGCGCATTTGGAACCGTCCCAACGCAAAGGCTCAACCCCGGACCTCTCTTCCCCGCAGCGATGGATGCGCGCCGCCGCGACACGATTCTCGTCTTGCTCGCGAGCGTCCTCTGGGGCACGTCGTTTCCCGGGAGCAAGCTTACCGTCGGCACCGTCGACCCGCTGTTCCTGACCCTCGCGCGGATGACCATCGGCGCCTTCCTGGGGCTTACGGTGCTCGCGGCGACGCGGCGCCTTGATCTGCGAGTGTTCCGCGAGCCCCTCGTCTGGATCCTTGGAGCGATCAACGCGATCGGATTCGAGCTGCAGAACGAGGGGATTCTCCTGACGACCGCTTCGAAGACCGCCTTGCTTGTCAACGTGAACGTGGTCATCATCCCGGTCTTGATGGTCGTCTTCTTCCGAGAGGCGATGACTCGGTTGAAGGTCGTCGGGATCCTGATCGGGACCTTCGGCGTCGTCGTGGTCGCCACGAAGCTCGATCCCGCGTCCCTTTCCGGTGGACAGTTCGCGGGCGATGTGCTCGTGTTCATCGCGGGCGTCGTGTGGGCCTTCTACGTCGTCGGCGCGAAGAAAATGGTGGACCGCGGTGCGGAGTACGTGGCGTTGACCGCAGGGATCCTGGCGACGACCGCGCTCCTCGCGGCGATTCCTCTGTTTTTCGTCGGATGGTCCTTCCCGAGGAATGGCGGCGGTTGGCTGGGCATTGCCTACCTGGGCCTCGTCCCGACCTTCACGCCGCTCATGTTGTACGTCGCAAGCATGCGCACGATCTCCCCGACGGTCTCCGGACTCCTGATCCTCCTGGAGGTCGTGGTCGCGGCGATCCTATCGTTCGTCCTCCTCCAGGACGCGCTGAGTGTCTACACGGTAGCGGGTGGCGCACTGATCCTGCTCGGTGCCATCGTCGTCACGCGCGGGGACGCGAAGCTCCCGCAGTCCAGCACGAGAGCCCCGGTGGCCGTTCCGGCGGATCCCGACAAGCCGGAGTTCGAGGGCGGGCCTAGGCCCTAGCCTTTGCGACGACCGAGAAGCCGCGACGCGCTGGCTCGGTTGACTGCGCCCGACGATTCACTCGAGCCGAGCCGTGTCTCCGGAACGAGCACCGCTCTCCGGCTCCCGCCCGCGAGCCCGCAGCGCTGACTCTGCCCGTCTGGAGATCCCGGCCGCGGCCAATGCCGCCAGGAGGGAGGCGATCGAAACGAGGGTGATCATCCCTCCGGTCGCGGTGTCGAAGAGGACGGACAGGACCAGGCCTACGACGACCGCGAGCATGGCCATGAGAATCGAGGCGCCGAGGGTCCCCCGCAGGCCGAGTCTGAGCTGCAGCGCGGTCGCCGCGGGCACGACCAGGAGAGACGAAATCAGGAGGATGCCGACGACGCGCATCGCCAGGACGACGGCCACGGCCGTCACGATCGTGAAGCCGGTGTCAAGGGCGCGGACCGGAAGGCCGCTGACCCGCGCTCCCTCCGGGTCGAATGTCAGCAGAAAGAACTCCTTGTAAAGGAGGGACATCGCGACCCCGGTCACCGCGAACAACCCGGCGATGAGGACGACGTCCGACCAGGTGACCGTGAGGACGCTCAGGCCGAACAGAAACGAGAGGATGTCCACGTTCAAGCCGCCGACCAAGCTGACGACGACGGCGCCACCGCCCAGGCCCGCGGCCTGGACGATCGTCAGGGAGAGCTCGCCGTACAACCGGCGTTCCTGGAGCCAGCGGATCGCGACGCCGCCGAAGACGGCGACGGCGATCGCGACGTAGATCGGCAGGATTCCGGCGGCGAGGCCCAGGGCGAGGCCTCCGAAGCTCACGTGGGCGAGCGCGTCGCCCAAGGGCGCAGTTCGTCTCAGGACCACGAACACCCCGAGGACACCACTGATGCCCGCGACGAGCAGCCCGGCGATGAGGGCGCGCTGCATGAACCCGTACTGGAAGACGTCGAGCAAGTTGGCCATGGGATCCCTCAGTGTCCGTGCGTATGCGGTTGGTCTTGGTCATGCGCGATCGTCACCATGCCGGCCCCGTACAGCCGGCGCAACAGTTCCTCGTCCCGCAGCGCACGCGGAGGGCCTTCGTACACGAGGGTGCGGTTCACGCACGCCACGCGGTCCACCCGGGCGCTCACGACCCCGAGATCGTGCGAGACGAAGATCACCGTGAGGCCGAGCTCGTCCTTGAGCCGGCCGAGCAAATCGTAGAACCGCCGCTCGCTCTCCGGGTCCACACCCGCAGTCGGCTCGTCCATCACGAGGAGGTCCGGCTCCGCCGCGATTGCCTTCGCGATGAACACCCGCTGCTTCTCGCCGCCGGACAGCGCGCCGACCCGCCGGCCCTCGAGCCCGATCAGGCCGCACAGTTCGATCGCACGGCGGGCCGCGTTCCGGTCGTCCGTCCCCAGCCATCGCAAGAGGCCGCGGCGCGCCACGCGCCCGAGGAGGACGATCTCCCGCACCGACGCGGGGAAGTTCTGATCGAAGCCGACCGCATGCTGCGGGATGTATCCGATTCGGTTCCAGCCGCGGAATCGCGCGACCGGTTGGCCGAACAGCTCGATCTCCCCGCGGGTTGGCCGCTCGAGTCCGAGCACGAGCCGCAAGAGCGACGTCTTGCCGCCTCCGTTCGGACCGACGACGCCTAGGATCTGTCCTTTCTCGACGACGAAGTTGATGTCCCGGAGGACCTCCTGACCGTCCCGGTCCAGGTCGACGTGACGGACCGCCACGACGGGACCGTCGTACGAGACGACGGGGGCCTCGGGACGCGCTGTGGCGCTCATGTGCACTCCAGTGCTGTGCGAAGGTTCGCGAGGTTCATCTCCATGAGCGTGAGGTACGTGTCCCCGTTCTGCGACTCGGTCCCGTTCAGGCCTTCGATCGGGCTGAGCACCATCGTCTGGACGTGCGCCTCCTGGGCGAGGGCCTGAGCCACACCCGGGCTCACGAGTTCCTCATAGAAGATGTACTTGGACCCGGTCTGGTTGATCACGTTGAGGATCTGCTGGATCTGCGCGGGGGTCGGCTCCTGGTCCGGGGAGAGGCCCTGGATGGCGTATTGCGTCAGGTTGTATCGCTTCGCGAGGTAGGCGAACGCCTCGTGTTGCGTGATGAACATCCGGAGGCCGCAATGCGCGAGCCCGGATTCGAACGTTGCGTTCAGCGCCACGAGATCCTGGATGAATCGGGCCGCGTTCGCGTGGTACGTCGCATTCCCGGCAGGGTCGGCCTTCGTGAGGCCGTCCGCGATCGTCATCGCCGTCGTTTCGACGTACACCGGATCCAACCAGAGGTGCGGATCGATCACCGCGGCGCCGCCCTCGCCGCCGTGCTGGACAGTGAGGCCCGCGGACGCGTTGATCCGGACGGGTTGGTTCGGGGGCAGGTCCGCGAAGAAACTCTGGAGATAGACTTCGACGTATCCGTTATACACGAACGCGACGGAGCTGGCCATTCGCGCCGCATCCCCCGGGGTCGGCTCCCAATCGTGGGGCTCGACTCCGGGCGGGACAAGGGCCCCGACCGGGTATCGATCGCCCGCGACGCGCGAGGTGAAGTACTGGTACGGGTAGAAACTGGCCAGCACCTGGGGCCCGGTGGGTCCGGCCTGTGTCAGGGCGTAATAGGCGACCCCGGCCACGACGAGGCTGAGGGAGACCGCGAGGATCGCGATGATCGTTCGCTGGGCGTGTCGCTCCAAGTCCTACCACATCTCCGGAACCGGTCGCGGTTATTAAGATATCCTGTGAAACTATCAATCTCGCAGAGGGTGCGAATTAATACACGGAGGGCCTGGTTCTTCACAACCGTTATCTCGGGCGTCGAATCGAATAAGGACGACGACAATCTTATTATCAGTTGATACGTTGGCTAGATGGATCGTATGTCGATCATGTCGGTCTCGCTTCCGGACTCGCTCGTGCAGCAGATGGATGGTCTCACGAAGGAACGCGGATTCGCAGGACGATCGGACTTCGTCCGAGCGGCCATCCGCGATTTCGTTCAACAGCTCATGCTAGATCAGACGAAGCGTGGAAAACACTCCGCGACGATCACGCTGCTGTATCCCGAGGAATTGGAGCGTCGCGTCGCCGAAGTCGCCCACGACCACTCGAAGCTCGTCACCTCCATGATGCACGCCCATGCCGGTCGCGGCCGATGCGTGACGGTGTACATCGTCGAAGGTGAAGGCGAGGCGATTCACCAGCTCACGACGAAGTTCAAGAGCTTGCGGGACGCGGAAGTCGTCCGGGCGACCTACGTCGATGTGCCGGAGCCTGCCCGATAGGAGTTCGAACGGACTCCTCACGGTACCGGTTCGATCACGGGATGGAGATGATGGCTCGGAAGATCGCGTACTGGAGCCATGAGAAGACGAGCCACACCACGAGGAAGACGGTTGCAAAGAGGAAAATCCCCCGTCGTGTCGAGTCCGACAGTTCGCCTCGAGATCCACCCACGATCCAGGCCATCGCGACGGAAAACGATACGGCTAGGTCCATCGTCACCACGGACACCCAGGCGAGGACCCGGATCGTGTCCCGATAAGCGATGAGCGCGGGGT
>Ga0209803_1001489_pt1 | contig 15311 bp, 10 predicted proteins | sample GraSoiAngelo_138_FD_185895 | JGI IMG/M metagenome (GOLD analysis project Ga0209803, IMG submission 185895) | Grasslands soil microbial communities from the Angelo Coastal Reserve, California, USA - 14_0929_09_40cm (SPAdes) (version 2) | ecosystem: Environmental > Terrestrial > Soil > Grasslands ...
GGGACGCAGGTGATCGTCGGCTTCGACGAGGCTACTTACAAGCGGCTCCTCGGATAATCCCGCGGCGGCCGTGCCCGCGCGCCAGCGGGCGAGCCTGGGGTGCCTCCCGCGACCTGCGCGGGTACCCCACGCGAGTTGAACCTACGAGCTTGTCGTTCAAGTAACCGTGCCTACACAGGTCGCGGGAGGCACTCCAGGCTCGCCCCCTGGCGCGCTCCCCGCCGCGGCGCGCCGCTTAGCCGCGGGCTTTCTTGAAGGCGCGTTCGAAGCCCGGGAGGGCGCGCACTACCGTGTCGCGGTCGACGGTCAGTGAGATGCGGATGTGGCCGGGCATGCCGAAGCCTGAGCCCGGCACGGTGAGCACACCTTCTTCGGCCAGCAGGCGGATGAAGGCTACGTCGTCGTCGATCGGGGTCTTCGGGAACACGTAGAAGGCACCCTGGGGCTTCACGCACTGGTAGCCGATGCGCGTGAGGCCCTCGTACATCAGGTCGCGCTTCTCGCGGTACGGCCCCACGTCGATCACCAGGTCGCCGACCTCGGCCACCACCCACTGCCAGAGCGCCGGCGCGTTCACGAAGCCGAGCACCCGGCTCGTGAACGTGCACGCCTCGAAGAGCTCGGCGGCCTCCGGCAGGCGCGGCGAGAACGCCAGGTAGCCGATGCGCTCGCCGGGAATGGCCAGCGACTTCGACCAGGACGTCGCGACGATCGAGCGGGTGACCAGCGGCGGCACTTCGGGCGGCACGACGTCGTCGAACACCAGCGCGCGATACGGCTCGTCGCTGACGAGCACGATCGGCCGCGCGACGCGCGCCAGCATCGCCTCGATCTCGACGAATGTCGACCGTGGATAGATGGCGCCGCTCGGATTATTGGGCGAGTTCACGAGAATCGCGCGCGTTCGCGAGGTGATCGCGGCTTCGAGCTTCGCGATATCGGGCGTGAGATCGGCCTTCGGCGGGACGACCACCAGCTTGCCGCCGTGGTTCTCGGCGTAGAACGTGTACTCGGCGAAGAACGGCGCGACCGTCAGCACCTCGTCGCCGGGATCGAGCAAGGCCTTCAGCACGGTGTTGAGCGCGGCGCCGGCGCCCACGGTCATCAAAACGTGGCCGGCCGTGTACGGCAGGCCGGTCGAGGCCCGCAGCCGTCCCGCCACCGCCTCGCGCACCTTCACGTGGCCCGCGTTGGGCATGTAGGCGTGCAGGTGTGGCGCGGTGCTCTCGAGCACGCGCCGCGCCGCGGCCAGCACGGCCGGCGGCGGCTCGATCTCCGGGTTGCCCAGGGTGAAGTCGAAGACCTTGTCGGCGCCGCGCTCCTGCTTCAGTCGAGCGCCCTCCTCGAACATGCGGCGGATCCACGACGACTTCGTCAGATTCTCGGTGACGGCGCGCGAGACGATCATGGCCTCACTCTACCCCCGCCAGCCGCAGCTCGTGAGCGCGGTGGCAGCCGACGAGGTGACCCGGCGAGATTTCCTGGAACGCGGGCGTCTGCGTCCTGCACACCTCGATCGCGTGCGGGCAGCGCGGGTGGAAGTAGCAGCCGGACGGCGGCGAGGCGGGATTGGCGACCTCGCCCTGCAGCACGATGCGCTTCGAGCGTATGCGCGGATCGGGCTCGGGCACCGCGGAGAGTAGCGCCGCCGTGTACGGGTGCTTGGGCGACGTGAAGAGCTCCTCGGTCTCCGCGAGCTCGACGATCCGACCAACGTACATCACGGCGACCCGATTGCTGATATAGCGGACCACGCTCAAGTCGTGCGCCACGAACAGATACGTCAACCGGAACTGATCTTGAAGGTCGAACAGGAGATTCAGGATCTGCGCCTGCACCGACACGTCCAGGGCCGAGACCGGCTCGTCGGCGACGACCAGGCGAGGCTGGAGCGCCAGCGCCCGCGCGATGCCGATGCGCTGCCGCTCGCCTCCGCTGAACGCGTGCGGGAAGCGACGCATGTACTCTGGTCTGAGTCCGACCCGGCGCAAGAGGTCCGCCACGCGCTCCTCGCGCTCGCGGCGGCTCTTCATGCCGTGGACCAGGAGCGGCTCGCCCACGAGGTCGAGTAGGGTCATGCGCGGATTGAGCGAGGTGAACGGATCCTGGAAGATCATCTGGATCTCGCGCCGCAGGGCCCGCAGCTCCGATTCGCGCAACCCGCCGAGCTCGACCACGGCGCCTCCGGCCAGCCGCATGAAGATCTCGCCGCCCGTCGGCTCGATCGCGCGCAGGATGCAGCGCGCCGTGGTGGTCTTGCCGCAGCCGCTCTCACCGACGAGCCCCAGGGTCTCGCCTTCGTCGATGTGGAAGTCGACGCCATCGACCGCCCGAACGTGACCCACCGTCCGCTTCAGGAAGCCCTTGCGAATCGGAAAGTGCTTCCGCAGCCCGGCCACTCGCAGCAGCGGCGTCTTGACGGCGCTCATGGGTAGAGGAAGCAGCTCACGGTATGCCGGTCGCCGACCGCTCGGAGCTCCGGCGTCTGCCGATCGCAGGTCCCCGGCATGAAGTCCGGGCAGCGCGGATGGAAGGGGCACCCCTCCGGGCGATCGTACGGATGCGGCACGGACCCCGCGATCGGCGTGAGTCGCTCGCGGCTCCGCGCGCGCATCCGCGGAATCGAGCGGAGGAGCGCCCGGGTATACGGGTGTTTGGGCGCATGGAAGATCGCGTCGACCGGCGCCTGTTCGACGACGCGGCCCAGGTACATGACCGCCACGTCCGTCGCCATCTCGGCGATCACGCCGAGGTCGTGCGTGATCAGCATGATGGCCATCCCGTCTTCCTGCTGGAGCTGGCGCAACAGCTCGAGGATCTGTGTCTGCGTGGTCACGTCGAGAGCGGTCGTCGGCTCGTCCGCGATCAAGAGCGTCGGGCTGCACGACAGCGCCATCGCGATCATGGCGCGCTGCCGCAAGCCGCCACTCAGCTGATTGGCCAGCTGATCGATGCGCTGATCAGGCGACGAGACGCCGACCCGCCGCAGCATCTCGATCGCCTTCGCGCGCGCCCCGCGGCGGTCGATCTCCTCGTGGAGCACGATCGCCTCGATGATCTGATTGCCCACGCTGTGAACCGGGCTGAAGGAGGACATCGGCTCCTGGAAGATCAGCGCGATCTCGGCGCCGCGGATCGACCGCATCTCCTTGCTGTTGGGCTCGAGCTTCGCGAGGTCGACGGCGGGACTCCCCGCCCCGCCGTTCGCGGTGGGGCGCCGGAACCAGATCTCCCCCGCGACGATCCGACCCGGACGGTCGACGATACGCAAGATGGAGCGCGCCGTGACGCTCTTGCCGCACCCGCTCTCGCCGACGACCCCGAGCGTCGCCCCCGCGCTCATCTCGAGACTCACGCCGTCCACGGCCTTCACCATGCCCTCATCTTGCGCGAAATATGTATGCAGATTCCGTACGGACAGGAGTGGCTCGTTTTCCACCGTCATATTGTCCGCTTCGAGCGCCGGCTTCGCCGGCGCACTCCCGCGGGGAGGCAGGCCGAGCGCGGCCCTTCAGGGCCGCGCCGGCCGTCGGAAGGGGGGCGAAGCACCCCTCCGAGAAGTAGCGGCTCAGCGTCCATAAGGGTCGGCAGCGTCCCTCAGGCCATCGCCCAGGAAGTTGAAGGCCATGACCACGACGATCACGGGCACCGCCGGGAGCATCAGCCACGGCGAGATCGCCACGGTCTGGACGTTCTGGGCCTGTTGCAACAGCACGCCCCAGCTGATCGCGGGCGGCCGCAAGCCCAGGCCCAGGAAGCTCAGCGCGGTCTCGCTGATGATCATCGCCGGCAGCGCCAATGTCGTCGCCGCGATGATGTGGCTCATGAACGACGGCACCATGTGCACGAAGATCGTTCGCATCTGGCTACAGCCGACGAGCCGCGCGGACACCACGAAGTCTTCTTCCCGGAGGGCGAGAAAGCGGCCTCGGATCACCCGCGCCAGCTCCGTCCATCCCAGCAGCGAGATGATCACGGTGATGGCGAAGTAGACTTGCAAGATGGTCCAGTCGCGCGGCAAGGCCGCCGCCAGGCCCATCCAGAGCGGAATCGTCGGGATCGAGCGGAGGATCTCGATGATCCGCTGGATCACGGTGTCGGCGACGCCGCCGTAGAATCCCGAGAACCCACCCAGGACCACACCGAGGACGAGGCTCATCGTGACGCCAAGCAGGCCGATCGTGAGCGAGATGCGCGTGCCGAACATCAGCCGCGACCACAAATCGCGCCCCTGCACGTCCGTGCCCAGGAGAAAGATCGTTGTCGAGGCGTCGCGTCCCGAGTCGACACCGATCAGGTGGCGCGACATCGGAATCAGACCGAGGAAGCGATATTCGAAACCCTGAGCAAAGAATCGGACCGGGATCTTCTGGCTGGGATCGGCCTGATAGACGCGCTTGAACGTCTTCGGGTCACGGGCGCCCTTGAGGCCGTAGACGTGGGGGCGAAACCGCCCGTCGTCGAACCAGTGCACAGGCTGCGGCGGCATCAAGGAGCGCTGCGCCTCGGACGCGTTGGGATCGGCGTACGCGAGGAAGTCCGCGCCCAGCACGGCCAGATAGAAGCCGCCGACGACGATGAGGCTGGCCACGGCCACGCGATGCTTGCGGAACCGCCACCACATGAGCTGCCACTGCGAGGCGACGAAAATGCGCTGCTTGTCCGCGGTCGGTGCGCTCGGTAGCGGCCCCGCGTCGGCGGCGACGGCCATCAGGTGTCCTCGAGCCGGATGCGCGGATCGATCCACACGAGCACGATGTCCGAGATCAAGGTGCCGATCACCGTCATGATCCCCAGCAGGAGCACGATGGTGCCGGCGAGGAACATGTCCTGGGAGATGAGTGCCTTGAGCAACAGCGGGCCGACGGTGGGCAGCCCGAGGACGAGCGAGACGATGATGCTGCCCGAGACGATATACGGCAGCGTGTAGCCGATCGTGCTCGCGAACGGGTTGAGCGCCAGCCTGACTGGATACTTCAAGATCACCCGCGCCTCGGTGAGGCCCTTGGACCGCGCGGTCACCACGTAGGGCTTGCGCAGCTCGTCCAGCAGATTGGCGCGCATGATCCGGATCTGCTGGGCCGTTCCCGCGAGACCGAGGATCAGCGCGGGGATCGGCAGGTGCTTGAGCAGGTCCCAGACTCGCGCGAGGTTCCACGGAGCGTCCTGGAGCTCCGGCGAGAAGAGCCCGCCGATGTGGGCGTTGAACAACGTGAAGCCGAGATAGAGGAGCACCAGGGCGAGCAGGAAATTGGGCACGGCGAGGCCGAGGAAGCCGATGAAGGTGGCGGCATAATCACCGAACGAGTACTGGCGGACCGCGGAATAGATGCCGATCGGCAGCGCCAGCACCCACGTGAGGAGCAGCGCGGACACGGCGACCACCACCGTCAGCCACAGCCGCTCGCCGATCACCTCGGTGACGGGGCGCCGCCACTCCATCGAGAAGCCGAAGTTGCCCTCGGCGATCTGCTTCATCCACTTCCAGTACTGCACGTAGATCGGCTGACCGAGGCCGTACTGGATCCGGAGAGTCTGCGCCTCCTCGTCGCTGACGACGCTGCCCATCGCCGCCATTTGCGCGATGTACGACGAGACGTAGTCGCCGGGGGGCAGCTGGATGATCACGAAGGCGAGCATGGAGATTGCCCACACGGTGAAGACCGCGAGCAGTGCGCGACGGCCGATGTACGCCAGCATGGGAAAGGCGCGCCCGGCTCAGCGCCGGGTGGCGTTGAACCGGGCGCGCGCGGGGCTCAGTTCTTCCAGTAGAACGTGGCCGGACGCGAGACGCCCGGCGTCTTGCCGTCCGGACTGTTGTACATGCGAGTCGGGATGTTGCCCAGGTTATTCTTCACCACGCGCACGCCCATGGAGGCCGGGCCCTGGCCCACCACGCCGATGATGTAGACCTCCTCGGCGGCGATCCTCCAGATGTCCTTGCCGAGCTGGATCCGCTCCTTCTCGGGCGCTCCGAAGGCCTTCTTGAATTTTTCCATCAGCTCCTTCATCCGCGGCTCTGGCTCCTTGCCCTGGGCGCCGTTGGAGTGGAACCACTTCGCGTAGAGCGGTCCCGACGAGGCGACGGTGGCCACCTCGAACGGGAACACGTGGAGCGGGAAGGTGAAGAGATGCTCGCTGCCGTCGTTGTTCCACGCGGCGAGCTGCTGCTCGTTGGCGGCCGTGCGCTTGAGCGCGAGGCTTCGCTCGACCTCCTGAACTTGTAAATCGATGCCGATCTTCTTCCACTGCTCGCGGATCATCTCGGCGATCTGCGTGTACTGCACGAACTGCCCGCCGAGCGTCATGATCTCGATGCGCAGACGCCCCTTGCCATCGCTGCGCAGCCGGTAGCCCTCCGCGTCCTTCTTCGCGAGCCCCAGCTTGTCGAGCATCTCGTTGGCCTTCTTCGGATCGAGCGTGGCCCAGAGCTTCCGGTACTGCGTCCCGGGGTTGTACTTGTTGTTGTCGACGGGCACGACGGACCCGGGGTTGCCGGTGCCGAGCCAGAACGTCTCGTTGATCTGGTCGCGGTCGATGCCGAGCGACAGCGCGCGCCGGAAGTCGGCCGTGTTGAACCACTTGGCGATCTCCGCGTCGGCGTCGTAGTTCAGGTTGAACTTGATGATCAGGTCGCAGTAGTCCCCCGGATCGAGATAGACCTTGTAGTTGCCCCTCTGCTGGTTCTCGAGGAACACGGGCAGCTTGCCGAGGTCCATGTGCCGCGAGGCGTAGTCGTACTCGCCCGCGATCGCTCTTAGATTTATGACCTCGAGGTTCTCCGCCAGCGTGAGGACAACCTTGTCGATGTAGGGCAGCTGGTTGCCCGCGGTGTCGACGAAGATGCTATAGGGATTGCGCTCGAGCGTCCACGTCGGCGTGTTGATAGCCGTGACGGTCTTCCACGCCGACAGCACCGGCAGCTCCGGGTTGAGCGCCCAGTCGTTCTTGAACAGGAACATGCGCACCCAGGAATCGAACTTGCCGTCCTTCGCCTTCTTGTCGAGCTCTGCCTGGCTCGCGTACTTCGGATGGAACTGCTTCATGTAGTGGGCCGGTGCGAACCCGCCCAGGGCCCGCCAGCCCTGCATCTGTCCAGCCAGGTCGGTGGAGCCCGCCAGCACATCGGGGAACATAGTGTACGGCTCGGGGAACTTGAACCGCACCGTGTTGGTGTCCACCTTCTCGACCACGCCGGGCTTGCCGTTGATGGCCATGGCCGCCGAGGGTGTCGGCACGAGATCCTTGTTCTGATAGACATCCTCGAACCAGAACACGAAGTCGTCGGCGGTGAAGGGCTTGCCGTCGCTCCATTTCATGCCGCGGCGCAAGTGGAGCAGCCACGCGCGGCCGCCGTCCTGCATCTCGAGGCCCTTCGCGAGGTTCGGCACGACCTTGTCGCCCGTGTAATCCCAGAACATCAGGTGATCGGGGCCCGAGCAGCAGCGGAAGCCGTTCCAGAAATCGGCCGGGCCCGTGAAGCCGGCGCGCCACATGCCACCATACTTACCGACCTCGTGCAGCGGCTTGATCACCAGGGGATCCTGGCCGATGCGCTCGGCGACGGGCGGCAGCTTGCCCGCCTTCACCAGCGCCGCCAGCTGCGGCGCCTCCTTGAACGTTTTCGGAAACTTCGCCGCGTCCGTCACGACCTCCGGCCCTTCCAGTTTCCCGATCAGGCTCTTGCCGGCGTTTTGTGCGATCGCGGCGGCGGCGACGGCACAGGTGAGCGCCCCGACCGCGAGGGCAATCGTCAGCTTGGAGCGTAAGGTGCGAGTCTGCATGGGGTCCCCTTTCCCGCGTGCGCAGCTCGAATCAAGCCCCGGCGTCATCGAGGAGCCCGCCGAGGCCGCCCGATTATCGTGATATTCCCGTAGCAAGTCCAGACCGCGCGATCTGTGCCATGATTCGAGGACCAGTGAGCCCTCAGGGGACGGAAAACGCGCCGCGCATGGCGGTCCGACGGAGCGGAAGCGGGCCGGACCTCGTCCTGTTTCACGGCGGCATGGGCTCCTGGCGCCACTGGACCCGGAACATCGAGGCGCTCGCGGCGCGCTTCATGGTGCACGCGCTCGACCATCCGTCGTACGGCGACTCGGCGACGGTGGCGCGCGAGACGACGGGCTCGGCCTATCTCGACCTCGTGCACCGGCTCTTCGTGGAGATGTTCCCGGGCGAGGCACCGCTGCGACTGGCCGGATTCTCGTTCGGCGGCGCCATCGCCACGAGCCTCGCCCGGCGGCTGGGCACGCGCGTGAGTCACCTCTGCCTGGTCTCGCCGGGCGGCTTTCCGTCGCGACGATTCGGCGACCGTCCGATCCGGAGCTACAAGGAGGCCGGAAACGACGAGCGGCTCTTCCGCGAGATCTGCCGCCACAACCTGCTCGTAAACATGCTGAGCGACCCGGCCAGCGTCACCGAGGAGGCGATCGACATCCAGGCCGACGGCGTTCGGCGTACGCGCTTCGACAGCCGCAAGGTGAGCGGCGGCGGCACGCTGCTCGGCGATCTCGCCCAGCTCACCTGCCGGATCCGCGTGCTGTGGGGCGAACGCGACGACTCGGCGTTCCGGCCCGCCGATCTGCTGATCGGCGAGATGCGCGCGGCGGTCGGCGCACTCGACGTGCACCGCATCTCAGCCGCCGGCCACTGGTCGGCGTTCGAGAACGCCGCCGAGGTCAACCGCAAGCTGCTGGAGTTTTTCTCGAGCTAGCCCGCCGCTCGCCGAGCCCGCTAGGCGGCGCTCGCGGAGCGAGCTAGGCGCCCGCCGCCAGGGTCCGCAGCTCGACGCTCTCGTCCGCGAGCCTCGCCGGATCGATCTTCGCGCGGCGACGGACCATGTCCACCGCCGCCTTCAGCTCGCTGTCGCCCTTGGGGTCTTCCGGATCGCCGCCGCGATCGAGCCCCATGGCGGCACGGACGACGCCGTCCTTGAGATAGAAGCCGAGGAACTTGCGGCTCTCCAGCCGGCCCCGGAAGACCACGCGGTCCCAGCTCGCGGCGAAGCCGACGTATTCGATCACGTGCTCGTACTGATCCGACCAGAACGTGTGGATGTAATCGTAGGGCTCCGGCCGGCCGAGCATCGAGCGGGCGGCGGCGCGCCCATGCTGATAGCCGTTGTTCCAGTGCTCGACGCGCAGACGACCGAAGATCGGATGCAAGTGATTGGTCACGTCGCCGGCCGCGAACACGTCCGGCAGCGTCGTCCGGCACCGCTCGTCCACGAGCACGCCGTTGTCCACCTGCGCACCGGCTGCCGCCAGGAGCTCAACATTGGGCACGATGCCGATGCCGGCGACGACCAGGTCGCAGTCGAACGCCCGCCCCTTCTTGGTGCGAACGCGCGCCACGCGGTCCGAGCCCTCGAGCGCCTCGACGGAATCCTCGCTGACGAGCTCGACGCCCTTCTCGCGATGGATCTCGGCGAGCACCCGCCCGACCTCGTCGCCGAGCACGCGCGCCAGCGGCACGCGGGAGCTCTCGATGGCCATCACCTCGACGCCCATCTGACGCAGCGACGCCGAGACCTCGGAGCCGATGAAGCTGAAGCCGATCACCACCGCGCGCCGGCCCGGCGCGACGGCCGCGCGGATGCGGTCGCAATCCTGCACCGTCCGGAGCTGGAACACGCCGGGCAGGGTCGCGCCTGGCGCCGAAAAGGTCCGGTTGCGTCCGCCCGTCGTGACCAGCAGCCGATCGTAGGCGACCCGCTCGCCGCCCTCGAGCTCGACCAGCTTTTGCGTGGGGTCGATCGCGGTCGCGCGCACGCCGAGCCTGAGCTCGATGCGCTGCTCGGTGTAGTAGGCGGCCGGCTTGACGAGCTGATCGGAGAATCGGTCCTGACCGCGCAGATAGCCCTTGGACAGCGGCGGCCGGTTGTAGGGCAGCTCGGACTCGGCGCCGATCAGCACGATGTCGCCGTCGAATCCCTCGTCGCGCAGGGTGACGGCCGCGGTACCTCCGGCCAGCGAAGCGCCCACGATCACGATCGGCTGTCGTTTCATCTCGTGACTCCTCAGCCGCGACAGAGTCGTGGCGTGTTCGGGGTCGTCATCGGCAGCGCTCTAGAGGCAGTATGCACCCCCGGCAAAATCACGAGGTGCGGTACCAGGCTTGTCCGTCGAATTCCGCCGGCCCGGCTATCTCGTTCGACGCGTTGAGCTCTCGCCGCGCCCACGGTCGGCACGCGGCATCGACGTTCGGCCGTGCCCCGATGTCGAGCACAGAGTGTGCCTGGGCATCATCGGCGTCGTCGTGGAGCCGGATCGTCCTGTGAAGTCGCGGAGCTCTCGCCAGAGCGCGCGTCGGCCCCCTCGATCCACGGAGGCGCCGTGCGGCATCACGCCCGGTCAGATGGGAGGAGAGCTCGAGCTCGGCTCGACGGCGCGACCTCAGTCGTCCACGCCGCCGGAGATTCCGCGGGCGGGTTGGCGTCGCCAGGCGCGACGTAACCGATGGCGCCACGCCCGGCGCTCGCCCTGCCGCGCCTGGCGGCGCCACGGAGCCAGCGAGGGCGCCGAGAGCTGGAACGCGCGGGCCGCGTCCTCGAAGCGAATACGCGACGGGCGTCACCAGGAGAGTCAGCAGCAGACAGAGCGTCTGGCCGCCGATGACCACGACCGCGATGGCGCGCCGCTCCTCGGAGCCCGGCCCGGTGCCCACCCAGAGGGGCAGCATCCCGGCCACGAGCGCCAGCGTCGTCATCAAGATCGGCCGGAGCCGGTCGCGATTGCCCTGCATGATGGCGGCGGCGCGATCCATGCCCTGGGCGCGCAGCGCGTTCATGTGGTCGATCTGCAGAATCGCGTTCTTCTTCACGACGCCGAACAGCACCAGGATGCCGAGCGCCGAATAGAGGTTGAGCGTGTTGCCCGTGTACCACAGCGCGAACAACGCGAACGGCACCGAGAGCGGCAGCGACAGCAAGATCGTCAACGGGTGGATCAGGCTCTCGAACTGCGAGGCCAGGATCATGTACATGAAGATGACGGAGAGCAGGAAGACCCAAAGGAACTCGGTGAAGGTCTTCTCCATCTCTTTCGCCTTGCCGGTGAGGAACGTCTGGTACGCGGCCGGCATGTTCATCTCGGCGACCGCCTTCTTCAGGAGCTCGTTGCGGTCGGCCTGGCCGAAGCCCGGCGCGATGCCCGCGCGTAGCCGGGTCTCGCGCTGCCGGTCGGTGCGATCGATGCGCGAGGCGGTCGCCGCCGGCCCGATCTTCACCACGTTGTCGAGCCGCACGAGCCCGCCGCCGGGCGCCAGGTTCACCTGCCCCGGGGCGCCCGTCGCCGGGTTCGTCGACGTCGTGTCGCGCGAGACGTAGAGCCGCTGGATCGTGCCCAGGTTGCCGCGGAACTCGGGCATCAGGCGGATCTGCACATCGTAGTCGTCGTTGACCACCGGATCGTGGAAGCGCGAGACCTGATCGTCGCCGCCGACCATCAGCCGCAGCGCGGTCGCGATCTGCTGGGTGTCCACGCGCAGGTCGGCCGCCCGCTGGCGGTCGATGGCCACGCGGAGCTCGGGCTTGTCGAGCCTGAGCGTGGTGTCGATGTCGACGATGCCGCCGATGGCGCGCGCCTTCGCCTTCAGAATCTCGCCGTACTCTGACAGCTTCTCGAGCTCGGGCCCGCGCAGCGCCAGGTCGATGTCGAAGGTACCGCCGCCGATGTTGAAGCCGGCGATGTTGCGCACCTGCGTGCGCATGTCCGTGAACTTCCTGAAGCGCTGCCGCAGCGCCACCATCACCTCGCGCTGCGAGTAGTTGCCCTGGAATGCTTCCAGCGGCCGCCCGTGGATCAGGCCCTTCCAGATCCGCCCGGGCGTGAGCGTGCGCTCCTCGTGGGACACCGTGCGCACGTACATGTAGCCCTGGTTCACCTTGCCCAGGAAGCTCCCGCCCCCGGACGCCAGGACCAGCGCGATGCCCTTGGTCTCCCGGGCCTCCTTGGCCAGCGCCTGCATCGCGTCGTCCATCGCGGCCAGGCTCATCTTCTCCGGGCCGAACACGAGGACCTCGAACTCCGACTCGTCGACGTCGCTCGGAATGTACTCCTGCTTCACCTGGCGATAGATCGGCACCGCCGAGGCCAGGGTGAGCACGCTGACGACGACGATCACCCAGCGGTGGCGCATCGACAGGGCGAGAGCCCAGGTGTAGGCACCGTCGATCCACGCGTAGAAGCCGCCCCGCGAGCCGGCGTGCTCGCCCTCCGCGGCGTGGCCGCCGGCCGCGTCCTCCGCCCGCAAGAGACGCGCGCACATCATCGGCGTCAGCGAGAACGACACCAGCAGGCTGACCAGCACCGATACCGCGGCGGTCAGCCCGAACTGGTAGAGGAACCGTCCCGAGATCGAGGACATGAACGAGACCGGCACGAAGATGACGACCAGCGAGAAGGTCGTGGCCATGACCGCCAGGCCGATGTCGGCGGTGGCCTCGCGCGCCGCCTCGAACGGCCGCATCTTCTTTTCTTCGACGAAGCGGAAGACGTTCTCGAGCACGACGATCGCGTCGTCGATGACGATGCCGACCATCAGCACGAGGGCCAGCATGGTCACGCTGTTCAGGGTGAAGTTCAGGGCCCACATCATCCCGAACGCCGAGATGACCGAGGTGGGGATGGCGACCGCCGCGATGAACGTCGAGCGCCAGGAGCGCATGAAGGCGAGCACCACTAGTGAGGCCAGGATCGAGCCGAGCACGAGGTGCAGGTTGATCTCGTGGAGCGCCGCGTAGATGTAGCGGGACTGGTCGCGGATCACCTCGAGCCTGACGTCGGGCGGCACCTGCTCGCGCAGGCGCGCGAGCTTGGCCTTCACGCCCTCGATCACCGCCACCGTGTTCTCGCCCGACTGGCGGCGTACCTCCATGATCACGGTGGGCACGCCGTTGAGCCGCGCCGCCGAGCGCTGCTCCTTCGTGCCGTCCTCGGCGAAGCCGATGTCGCGCACTCGCACCGGCACGCCGTTGAGCGTCGCCACCACCAGGTCGTTGAACGAGCGCGGCTCGGCGATGCGGCCCATCGTCCGGAGCGACGCCTCGTTGAGCCCGGCCGTCACGTTGCCGCCCGGCAGGTCCGCGTTCTGGCGCACGATCGCGTCGCGGACGTTGGTGATCGGGATCTGGTAGGCGGCGAGCCGATCGGGGTCCACCCAGATGTTGACGGAGCGGAGCAGCCCGCCGACGATGCGGACCTCGCCGACGCCGGTCGAGCGCTCGAGCTGCGGGCGCACCTGCTTGTCGGCGATCTCGGTCAGCTCGCGCAGCGAGCGCTCCCCGGACAGCGCGATCGTGACGACCGGGGCCTGGTCGTTGTCGAACTTCGCGATGATCGGCGGCAGGATCTCGCGCGGCATGTTGCGGACCGCGATGGCCACTTTGTCCCGCACGTCCTGCGCAGCCACGTCGATCTGACGGTTCAGGTTGAAGGTGACGATGACGATCACGGTGCCGGGGCCGCAGATCGAGCGCAGCTCGTTGATCCCCTGGATCGTGTTGATCTGCTCCTCGAGCCGCTGGGCCAGCTGGGTCTCGGTCTCCTCGATGGAGGCGCCCGGCAGCTCGACGCGCACGCTCACCGTCGGCAGATCGACGGCCGGGAAGCGGTCGACGCCCAGCCGCATCCAGCTGGCCGCGCCGATGACCACCAGCGCCATGACCAGCATGGTCGCGAAGACCGGGCGCTTGATGCAGACTTCGGCGAGCTTTTGCATGGCGGGCTACGGGACCACGGTCACGGGCTGGCCGCCGACGAGGTTCCCCGGACGCGCGATCACCGGGTCGCCGCGCTTGAGCCCGTCGACGATCTCGACGTCCTCGCCGAGCCGGCGGCCGGTCGTCACGCGAACCTCGGCGCTCTTGCCCTGGCGAACGACCAGCACCTTCTCGACACCAGCGAACACGATAATGGCGCTCGACGGGACCGTGATCACCGGCTGGCTCACCTCGGTCATGATGTCGACGCGCGCGAAGGAGCCAGGGCGCAGGAAGCCGCGCTCGTTGGGCACCTCGGCCTCGACCAACAAGGTGCGATTCTGCTCCTGCACGATCGGCGACAGCCGGACCACACGCCCGCGATACACGGTGGGATCGCCCTCGACGGTCAACGCGACGGCGTGCCCGACCCTCACGCCCGCACCCTCGCGCTCGGGAACCGGCACGCGCAGCCGCAGCGGGTGCACGCGCATCATCGTCGCGATCGGCGCGCCCGCGCCCAGATACTCGCCGACCGAGGCCTGCTTGAGGCTGACCACGCCGTCCAGCGGCGAGAGGATGACCGTGTCGGTCAGCTGCTGCCGGGCCAGATCGAGCTCGGAGCGCCGCTGCGCGATCACCGCCTGGCGGTTGCGAACCTCCTCCAGCGCGTCCTGATAGCGGCCTTCGGCCACCTGCAGTGCCGCCTCCGCCGTGTCGAGCTGAGCGCGGGCGATAAGCTCCTGCTGCGCGAGGCGGATGCTGCGGTCGCGGGTGAGACGCGCGTCGTCCATCATCGCGCGGGCCTGGCGGACGACCGCGGTCTGCTCGTGATCGACCTTCTCGTCGCTGCCGGTCGGCGAAAGCCCGAGCCTCGCGCGCGCCTGCTGCAGCGCCGCCTCGGCCTGGTCCACCCTGAACTTGAAGTCGCTCTGGTCGAGCTTGCCGATCATTTGGCCGCGCTTCACGCGCGTGCCGAGGTCGACGGTGATCTCGGCCAGACGACCGGCGACCTTCGTGCCGAGCACGACCTGATCGTCAGCGGCCAGAGTTCCCGTCGCCGAGACCGTGCGTGCGACGGTGCGCTCGGCGGCCGGCGCGATCTTCACCTCACGCGGGGGCGGTCCCGCGGGTTTGCTCTTCTGCTCCTCGGCGCCGACTGCACCCTGCCCCTGGCAGCCGCACAGCAGAAGGGTGAGGCTCAGCGCGAGGGCGGTCAGAACGTGGGCGGACATCCGGTTGATGATACCCCAACCGATTGCACCTGCCCGGCCTAGACGGTGCGTACTACCGGGCCGGAGCGGGCGGAGCGACGGTGACACCCTGGGCGCCGTTCCGGGAAATCGCCTCGGCCACCAGGCCGGAGGCCTTGACCTCCTCGACGAAGGCGCGCAGGAACCTCGCGGAAGCCTCGCGGTTTTTCGGGGTGCCGATCGACTGCTGGACGGCCGTGAACTGCCCGTCGAGGATCCGGGCACCCGGGAGTTTCTGGACGTCGGTCAGGAGCCGCGGCTTGAGCCCCGCCAGCGCCTCGAGCTTCTGGGCGACGAACACGTCGAACGAGGAGTCGAGGCCTTGCGTCGTCACCAGCTTCGCGTGCTTGATGGTGCGC
>Ga0209803_1001493_pt1 | contig 15273 bp, 20 predicted proteins | sample GraSoiAngelo_138_FD_185895 | JGI IMG/M metagenome (GOLD analysis project Ga0209803, IMG submission 185895) | Grasslands soil microbial communities from the Angelo Coastal Reserve, California, USA - 14_0929_09_40cm (SPAdes) (version 2) | ecosystem: Environmental > Terrestrial > Soil > Grasslands ...
TCAGTCTGGCGGCGTTCAAAGTCTTCGAAGACCCCCAATATCCATCGCACGGGCTAACCGGATTGACCTTCTATCTTGCCGGCGCGGCTTTGGTGATTTCGTCTCTCCTGGTCGGAATTCAGGCGTTTATATTGAAGGCATTTTGCGAATACTGTTTGCTTTCGGCCGCCTTGGTCTTGTCGATGTTTCTTCTCACTCCGAGTCCTGCCCGGCGTAAACTCCCTCAATAGCCGTCTCCGGTTCCGGCATCTTTCTGTCGCGGCTCTCGAGCGCCTCTTTCTCTGCCCTGGCGATCTCTTCAATGACCTTCGCTTCAGCTTGCTCGAGATTGGTTTTTGGAACTCCGTGACGCTCCAGGTAAGATTCATACATTCCGATCGGGTCGCGTTTGCCCCAGTATTCGAACATCGCTTTGGAAATAATCTGCCGTGCGTCAATTTCGTCATGCGTGACGTGGCCGCCCATTCGAAAAGTCTCCGCAAAAATGATAACGGGGCCATGCCCGGTTCGTGCGAGTTGAGCCGCCAGTTTTGTTGCCGCGTACGTGTCTAGAACATTATTTCCGGCGCATGACAGGCCGGTGACGCCATAAGCCTTCGCCCAGGCAGTGAATGGTCCCGCTTGATGTTGCTCGAATCGGGTCCCCAGCGCGATCTGGTTATTTTGCAAAACGTAAATTGCGGGGACGTGAAGCACAGCCGCCAGATTCATACCTTCGTGGAAAGCCGTAGTCTTTGTCGCGCCATCTCCGACCCATGTAAGAACAACGGCTTTCTCTCCACGCTTTTTGATGGCGAGAGCCATGCCTGCGAATACCGGGGTTAATGCTCCAACTTGACTGGCCGGAGCAATTACGCCGTTGGCCGTAGTGCCGACATGCAGGTCTTTGCCTTTACTGGGAGAATCCGCGGTTGCCAGGTATTCACGGAACATATCGGCGACCGAGATCCCCATTTCATGGCATGCACCGGCGTTCCGAATCATCGGTCCGACCTTGTCGATCGCGCGATCGAGACCGTGAACATTGCCAATGGTTACTGCTTCTTCGCCGGTTGCCAGCCACGCTTTTGCGATGACGCCCTGTTTCACCCACCGGCGCAATGTGATGTCGTGAAGCCGAAAGCGAAGCAGGCCGGCATACATATCGAGAAGCTGCTTTTCGGTTAACTCTGAGATAATGGAGGCGCGTTGAGAATCACGCGTCAGCGTCTGTTCGAACTCCGCGATAATGCCGGGATCGGGCTTCCAATTCACGTACTCCGGCGGATCGAACATTGGATAACGCTTCACCAAACCAGTGTACTACGGCGTTCGTCGAGCGAAGAGAAATGGCCACCAAAAGGCGCAAGAACACAAGATGTCGAATGAATTGGGAATCATTTCTCGTGATTTTTGTGCTTTTTTCTGGCTATTTCCGTTTGCTGTGCTCAAATAGCCTTCCTACAATTTGGTCGTGCTATAATATTTGGTACTTTGAAGGGGTAAATCCATGAAACGCAAACAGCTTAAGTTTGTCGCTGGTTCGGTTGTGATCATTCTCACACTCGCCTACCTCGCATACTCGGGATTCAAAGAAGGTAATGCGTATTACCAGACGGTCTCGGAGCTCTACGCGTCAAAGGATCAGGCCTACACTCGCCGGCTGAAGGTCGCCGGCGACGTGGTGCCCGGATCCATCCAGCGCGAAGGCAAGAGCATTAATTTCATGATCAGCCAGCAGGACGAGAAGACGAAACAAGTGGAAACCCTCACCGTAAAATACGTGGGCAACGATGCCCCTCCAGATACATTCGTTGACCGCGCGCAGGCTGTGGTCGAAGGCCAGCTTGGCCGTGATGGAGTGTTCGTCGCGAACAAGATGCAGGCCAAGTGCGCGTCGAAGTATGAGAAAGAGTCCGCAGCCGGCGTGAGAAAGAGCGACTGACATGGCACAAATCGGCCAGTTCGCCTTGGCCCTCGCATGGGTGGTGACGGCGTATTCGATCGTTGCCTCCCTGCTTGGAATTCGTCTCAAACACGACAACCTGATCGCCAGCGGCCGGAATGCCGCGCTCGGCACGTTTGTGTGCATCACGTCGGCGATCGCTTGCCTCGGGTATCTGTTCGCCGTCAGTGATTTCTCGATCAAGTACATCGCGGCGCATTCCAATCGCGACTTGCCGATATATTTCAAGGTCAGCTCGATCTGGGGCGGGCAGGAAGGATCGTTGTTGTTCTGGGGGTGGCTGCTCACGGCCTATTCGGCGCTGGTCATTGTTCAGAATTGGCGAAAACACAGCGCGATGATGCCGTACGTCGTTGCCGTGCTGATGGGGACGTCGTTCTTCTTCACCTCGATGCATTTGTTCATCGTGAACCCCTTCAACCAGACGGTGTTCCTGCAAAGCGACGCATCGCCGTTGCCCTTCGTGCCCCGCGACGGGACTGGTCTGAATCCCCTGCTGCAAGACCCCTATATGGTGATTCATCCGCCGATGCTGTATCTCGGTTTTGTCGGCTTTGCGGTTCCCTTTGCATTCGCCATCGCCGCCATGATTACCAAGCAGCTTGGCGATACATGGATTCGTACGACGCGCCGCTGGACGATGGTCGCGTGGATGTTTCTGAGTATCGGAATCATGCTTGGCGGTAAATGGGCATACCACGAACTGGGTTGGGGCGGCTTCTGGGCATGGGATCCGGTTGAGAACGCCTCGATGATGCCTTGGCTGATTGGAACCGCGTTTCTGCATTCCGTCATGGTCCAGGAAAAGAAAGGCATGCTGAAGGTCTGGAATATGGTGTTGATCATCCTTACCTTTATCATGTCGATTTTCGGAACTCTGCTGACACGCAGCGGCATGGTGCAGTCCGTCCATGCGTTTGCCCAGTCGCCGGTCGGCGGATACTTCCGCGCATTCATCATCGTTGCTCTTTCGGGAGCGCTTTATCTCCTATTTGATCGGCTGCCGTATCTGAAAAGCGAAAATCAGATGGAATCGATCGTCTCCCGAGAAAGCAGCTTCATGTTCAACAACCTGATTTTGCTTGCCGCCTGCTTCGCGGTTTTTTGGGGAACGATGTTCCCTATTATTTCCGAGGCAGCAACAGGGTCCAAGATCACGGTTGGGCCGCCGTTTTTTAACAAAGTAAATGTGCCTATCGCGATTTTCCTCATGTTTTTGACAGGTGTTGGACCACTGCTGGCGTGGCGAAGAGCGTCAACGAACAGCTTGAAACGGAATTTCCTGTCGCCCGCTGTGATTGCGCTGGCGTCCGGAGTTGCTCTCTACTTCCGTGGAGTCCAGCACTTTTACGCCTGGCTGTCCATTGTGATGTCGATCTTCGTGACCCTCACGATCATTCGCGAATTCTATAAGGGCGCAGCGGCCCGAAGTTCCGGAACCGGCGAAACGTTCCTCGAGGCGATCGTGAATCTGACGCTCCGGAACACGCGGCGTTATGGCGGTTATGTTGTGCACTTCGGTTTTGTCCTCCTGTTTATCGGCTGGACAGGGCAGGCCTTCACGACGGATGCCGAAGGCGAGATGGGTGTCGGCGACACCTTGTCCATCCGCGAATATACGTTGCGGGTTGACAAACTCGGCATCGAGGACACCCCCAATTACGCATCCGATAAGGCAACCATCAGCCTCTTCGAGTACGGCAAGAAGGTCGCCAACCTCTATCCTGAAAAGCGGCTCTACAAGGCAGGACAGGAAAAGCAACCGACGACCGAGGTCTCGATCTATTCCACTGCCAAAAATGACGTCTATCTGGTCTTCCAGGGCGGCACGCGTGACGGCAAGAAAGCGATCATCCAGGTTTTCTATAACCCGCTGACGATGTGGGTGTGGATCGGCGGGATCGTACTGGTCGCGGGAACGTTGATAGCGCTACTGCCCAATAAAAAGACTATTCTTAGAAGGCGTCCCGAAATTGAGTCCAAAGAGGAACGCAAAGAGGTTGAAGAGAAGGTTTAGCTCTGTTTTATTATTCCCCTCCTCCGAGAGGAGGCGAGGATGCGCCGAGCGAAGCGACGGCGCAGACGGGGTGGCGCGAAGCGCCAGCCCGATAGGGCGAAGCCTCAATAAAAGCTCGGCGAGACGTTCCGGCCAAACTGACCACCCCGGCGCTGCGCGCCACCCCTCCTCTCGGAGGAGAGGAATAATCAGCAAGCTGCTGCTGTCTCTGCTTATCGCAGCCACACCTGTTTCGCTTGCGGCCGACCGCCAGCACGTCAAGGAACTCGGCCAGAAGTTCATCTGTGTTTGCGGCACGTGCAATCAGATGCTGACCACGTGCAATCACTTCGGGTGTCCAAGCTCGGGTCCGATGTTGGCGGAACTTGCCGCGCAGATCGATGAAGGCAACAGCGATGAATCCATCATCGCGCGTTTCGCCGAGAAGTACGGTCTGACGGTGCTGTCGTCGCCGCCGGCTGCCGGCTTCAATCTGACTGCGTGGGTCATGCCGTTCATCGCACTTGCCTTTGGAGCTCTGCTGGTCGTTTACTTCGTCCGCCAGTTTCGCGCAAAATGGGCTTCCGTTCCGGCTGACGTCGACGTCACAAAGTATCAGCAAAAGGTCGAAGAAGAACTGAAGAAATTTATTCCGGAAGACTGATGCTCTATTTATTCTGCGGCATCCTCAGTGGAGCGGTTCTTGCGGCCATATGTGCACCGCTGTTCCGCAAAGAGGAGACGTTGGAATCCGCAATTATCGAAGAGACCGAGTGGGATCTACTTCAACGCAAGAAGGAGGTCATTCTCGGCAATATTCAGGATCTCGATTTCGAATACAAATGCGGCAAACTTTCTGCGGAGGATTACCAAAAGGTCCGTGCCGAAATGAATGCCGAAGCCGCCGTAGTCTTTCAGCAAATCGAGACCCTCGAATCGTCCAAAGATCTCGACGCGTTGATCCGCCGGGAGATTTCGGCGCGCAAGGATCGGTCCACAACCACTTGCCCTTCCTGTGCCAGCAAGAATCCAAACACAAATAAGTTTTGTGCAGACTGCGGGGCTAAACTGAAGCGTTGATGACGTTGCTGTTGCTCTTCCTGCAAGTCGAGGGAACGCGAACTGTCGATGTCCCCAACGCAATGGGTGCGCACACGTGGTTTATCATCCTCGCAGTCGGCGCATTTCTGCTTTGGAGCCTCAGTTACTCGATCGAGCTTCACAAAGAAGCGCTGGCTCGAAAGAAAGGCCGGGAGGATCTTGTCCGCCGCAAGGAAGAACTGATCGATCAGATCGCCAACCTGGAGACGCAAAAAGAATCGGGTGCGATCGCAGAGAAAAAATACAAACAGGATCTGAAGGATTTGAAGTTTCATCTGGCGAAGGTGTTGGAGAAGCTGGGGACTAAAGTGTAGCCTCTCCCTCTGGGAGAGGCCGGCGCCAGCGAGCGGCCGAAGGCCGCAACGAATAAAAGCGCCGGGTGAGGGTTGAAGGAGTCGGCAAATCTTGCACCCTCACCCGACGCGCTTCGCGCGTCGCTCTCTCCCAGAGGGAGAGGGTGATCTGCTCACATGCCCGATACATTCGCACTCGAATCCGAGGACATCCGCAAAACATTTGGCCATTTCACCGCGCTGGCAGGCGTGACGCTCGGCGTCAAGCGTGGCGAGTTCCTGGCCTTGTTCGGACGCAATGGCGCCGGCAAGACCACGTTTTTGAAAATCGCCGCCACACTCGTTCGCCAGTCGCAGGGCAAGCTTCGCGTCGAGGGCATCGATACTCGCGAAGAACCCGAGAAGGCGCGGCGCCACATCGGATTTCTTTCCCACAACACATATCTCTATCGTGATCTGAATCCCGTCGAAAACCTCCGCTTCTTCTCACGTCTATACGGAATGCCGGATTCGGAAGAACGCATCCTGGCGCTGCTCGACCGTGTCGGACTCCGGCGGCGCGCTTCCGATCCGGTCCGCGCATTCTCGCGAGGGCTGCATCAGAGGCTTGGCATTGCTCGCGTGATGCTTCACGATCCGTCGGTCATTCTGCTGGACGAACCCTACACTGGGCTCGACGCCAATGCCGTCGAAATCCTGAACCAAATTCTCGACCAGGCCGCAAGCGCCGGGAAGACGATCATCCTCACGTCGCACGACCTCGAACAGGGCTTGCGGGCAGCGACACGGGCCGCCATCATCGATCGCGGAAAAATCGTGTTCGACACCGGCGCTAAAGATCCCGCGATCCGTGACGCCTACTCTGCTTACATCCGCCTCGGAGCTGGCCGATGAGTCCGGTCATTGCCATCGTCTTCAAGGACATCGTTATTGAAATGCGCAGCAAAGAATCCGTCAGTTCGATGCTGATGTTCGGCGTGCTTGTTCTGACGATATTCAGTTTCGCGTTCGAACCAAGCAGTATCGAACGATCGCTCATTGCTCCCGGCACCTTATGGGTGGCATTTTCGTTTGCCGCCATTCTTGGCCTGAACCGCTCTCTGGCAATGGAAATCGATAACGATTGCCTGCAGGGGCTGCTGCTCGCACCCGTGGACCGTGGCAATCTTTATATTGGAAAGGTGGCAAGCAACTTCACGTTCATGATGATCGCTGAAGTGATTGTTTTGCCGATCTTCGTCATCTTCAATAATCTTAAGTTCAATCTCCAGTTCCTGGAGATTGCCGGTATTGCCGTTCTCGGCACTTTCGCCATCGCCGCGATCGGCTCGATCCTGTCGACGATTTCTGCAAATACACGCATGAAAGAAGTGATGCTTCCAGTGCTTCAAATCCCGCTGACGGTTCCCGTCGTGATTTCTTCCGTTGAAGCCACCAGCATGGTGCTGAGCGGCGACACCAAGGGAATTTCCTCTTGGCTATATCTTTTAGCGGGGTTTAGTATTGTTTACCTGACCGTGTCCTACCTCGTGTTTGAGTTCGTCGTGGAGGAGTGAAATGCGCTCGAAGATACTCGGAGTACTTGTCCTCGTACTGATGATTGCGAACCTCTATATGATTTTCGTCTTTGCTCCAAACGAAGCCACCATGGGCGTGATCCAGCGCATCTTTTATTTTCATCTGCCTTTCGGAGTTTCGTCCTATTTGTCGGCCTACTTGTTGGGTTTCGCAAGCATCATGTATCTCATCAAACATGATTTGAAATGGGACCGTCTGGGAGCCTCTGCCGGCGAAATGGGAATCCTGTTTACCAGCATGTCGATCATGAGCGGCTCCCTGTGGGCAAAGCCGGTATGGGGTATCTGGTGGACTTGGGACGCGCGACTGACACTTCAATTCCTCCTCGGTCTGATTTTTCTTTCATATTTAATGCTCCGCGCTTATTTACCCGAACGCGAGAAGAAAGCCGCGCTGGGCGCCGTCTTCGGAATCCTTGCCATGGTGGACGTCCCATTCAACTATCTATCGATTCGCTGGTGGCGTACCCAGCATCCCCAACCCGTCATCCTTGGCGGCGGTCTGGATTGGGATATGTGGAAGGTGATGATGGTTTCATTTTGCGCTTTCGCCGCGTTATATGCTTACCTGCTCGACCGGCGCATGGCCATCGCCCGAGTCGAAGAAGAAGTCGAGTACCTCGAACACGCGATCCTGGCCCATGACTAATCTTTTCGTCGCGTACACGCTCGCTTTCATCATTATCTTCATCTTTACCTGGCTACTGATTTCCCGCCAAAGCCGCCTCGAGAAAAAACTCGACGAGCTTAAGCAACGCCTTAAAGAAAAATCTTGAGGGAAACATTCCCCTCCTCGCAGAGGAGGGGAGGCTGCGCCACAAAGAAAATGCCGCGAAGCCACCGCAGCGGCGCAGACGAGGTGGCGCGAAGCGCGAGCCCGGCAGGGCGAAGCCTCAATAGAAGACCGGCAACAACGCTTAGCCGAGCTGACCACCCCGGCGCTGCGCGCCACCCCTCCTCGGCGAGGAGGGGAATATTCGGTTGCGGCTTTGCCGCGCTAAGCCTTTTGTGTACCTTTCCGATTTGTTCGGCAGAGCCGGTGAACTTGCATTGGCGAGCCCTCACCCACTGGTCAGGGCTGTCATTTTGATGCCGCTAATCTGCACGTCATAACCAAACGGGTCGGCAATGTGAAAGCTGTGTTCGGTATCTTCGCGGGGATTGTCGAAGCCCAGCCGCTTCAGTTCGGCCAGTACTTTATCTCGATCGTAATCAGCAATCGTGTACGCGATATGGTTCACTACGGCCTGGCTTTTCGGCCGCGGCTGGCCGTTCGCTGGAGGCGCATTGAGATTACGCGTACGGCAGATGATGAAGGTCAGCGGCACATCTTTGGCGGTGACACCGTAGGGCTTCTCTCCCTTCTTCCCGAATGGCAGAGTGACCTCGTTATCCTTGAGCCCGACTTGATCGAGGTTGAAGACCTTTGAATACCAGTCGCCAGCCTGCTTGAAATTGGGGCAGGTGTAAGAGATATGGTTGACCAGCGCGATTTTCAGGCCGGGCTGACCTGCAGGCGCTTTCTGAGCAGCACTGGCGGCACGAACGGAGGTCGCTGCTACAGTCAATACTTCGATAAGCCGGCGGCGGCTGATCTTGCCCTGCTCGAACTCTTGAAGCTTCGTTGCGACGAAACCTAGCATAGCGATTCTCCTTTTGCTTAAATAAAGGGGTTCTCCGCCTCGATCGAGGCGAGCTGTACCGGGTAGTTGAAGGGATCCAGAACGTTGACGCTTCCGCTGCGCCCAGTCGGGTTCAGTCCCTGGGCTTTGAGCGTTGCATTCACGCGCGCATCGTCCCAATTGGGAATCGTATAACAAATGTGATCGACGACCGATTTTGCCGGCGCCGTATTCGCATTCTCGTTAGCGTTCCGCGCGATGAAATAGTTGCCGCCACTGCGGGGGCCGAACGCCAGATTGGCCCTCGACTTTTGATCGTCTTTCGCGTTTTGCATGCCCAGCACGCTCGTGTAGAAATCGCGCGCCTTGCGGTAGTCCGGACAGGCATAGGAAATATGGTTGACCGCGATCATCTTGAAGCCCTGTGAGGGCGCCGCATTCGCGGCTTCTTCACCAGCCGCGTAGACGGTCGCCGCAAGCGCTACGGTCTCACAAAATTGACGCCGGTTGATCTTGCCGCCCTCGAAATCTTGCACCAGATCGGCGATGAAACGTTCCATGTTTGGACCTCCTGCTTTGAAGTTCTCTCATCCTACGCCGATTGGCGAAAAACCGAAATGTGATTTGACGTGGAATCAGTGAACGGTGTCTTTGCCGCGAGCAGGCGGAACAGGATTATTCCAAACACGTCGAATATCTCTATCACAAGCTGTTTGCACATCCCTATCGAGTGGATTGGAATACCCGGCCATCAGGATTACCAGAGCCTATCCAACTCGCTACGCAACCCGATGGTCGGCCAGGCGTTCGCCACACTGAAACAAAGACGCGAAGATGGAGATGATCGACCGTGCGGGTCACCTGCTGGGATTAGAGCATCTTGCGCGCTCGGCCGAGCTCATCGAAGAGTTCTTAGAAGATTAAGCAATTATTCATTTGCCAATTCATTCACACCTTCCGCAGAGGAGAATAATAATTCCTCCCTTTACGATCGAATCTGTTGGAACGCGTCAACGATCTCGCTGCCGGTGGTGAACCACACCCGGTCGTGTTGCTTGAAATACGCGATGGCTTTCTTCAGATATGGCGTACGCCAGGGTTCGCCCATCAGAAATGGGTGTAACGGAATGCCCATAACGCGGGCGGTTTTCTGGCTATCGGCGTAAAGCGTGTCGAATTGGTCCGTCAGTGCCTTTAGGTATTGATCGCCGGTGTAGCCCATCCGGTTAATGAGGGACATGTCGTTGATGTCCATGCCGTAGGGAACGGCGAAGAGTCTTCCCTTTTTAACCTTCATTCCGAACGGCTGATCGTCATTGTTCCAGTCGCCGACGTAATTGACTCCTTCTTCTGCGAGTAGATCCAGGGTATTGAAAGTCTCCGCGAGTCCGGGTCCAAGCCATCCGCGGGGGCGTTTTCCAGTTGCGCGTTCAATGGTGCGCAGAGTCGTCTGGATGACTTCCCTCTCCTCATCTAAAGCGAGCTTTGCCAGGTCACGGCTGTTGGTTAGTCCGTGACCCATCAATTCCCAGCCTCGTCTCTTCATTTCTTCGACCGCTTTGGGAAACACGTCGCAGACGTATGCGTTCAAGGCCACGGTCGCGCGAATCCCTGCTTCACCGAGCACGTCCGCAATTCTCCACAGACCTACACGCATGCCATAATCGCGCCAGGCATAGTTGATGACATCGGGAACGCGGTTGCCGGCATTGGGCGAGATGGCGGCGCCGGCAGGCGAATCAAACTGCCACACCTCGACATTAGGAATGATCCAAACCGCGAGCGTTTTCCCTCCCGGCCATGTGAACGGTTTTCGCTCGAAGATGAAGGTATCATCATAGCGATCCGGTCTTCGGATTGGAGTATTTCTTTTTTCCTGGGCCCGCGCTGCGAGTACTCCAGCTCCGAGCATCCCCAAAGTGCTGCCCAAAAACTCGCGACGGTTCGGTTCCCTCGAGCTCATGGCATACCTCCTGTGGCTGAAATGGTTTCCGCCATTCTGGCCCTATTGCTATTTGGAAATCAACTCCGGATAGGTCTCGACAAGTTTATCCGGCAATTCTGTCTTGACCGGGATATCCAATTGGGCGCGCATCATGACGGCATTGGCGACCGCCTTTGCGCCGGGGTGGTTGTTGAAGAAGATATAGGCGCGCTGGATGTCCTTGTTTTCCAGGACCGATTTGAGTTGAACCACGTATGGCTGCAGCTCTTCCCGAGTGTAAAGGTAATCGTATCGCTCGTCGCGATGCTGGTGACGCCACCACTTATCGAATTTACGTCCGTGGAAGCGAACATAAAGTAAGCGGCTACCCGGAATTGCAATATCCTGGCGAATGGAGTCTTTGAATTTCGGCTCGTCGATGAAAGTGGGGGCGGCGCCGGCGTCGTGCAGGTCTGGAAGCACATCTGTCCACGAGCGGTGCCGCAGCTCTACAGCCTTTGGGTAATCCTGAAAGATGTCAAGCAACGCCGTCAGGCGGTTCATCGTTTCCGTCGTGTGTTTAAAGCTTGCGGGAAACTGAAACAACAAGCATCCAAGCTTCTCCGCCTCGGCCAATGGCGCGATGCCCGACTTGAAATTCTCGACTTCCAAGGTAGTCCATTCGGTTTTGCCGTGAGTGAATTGCTGCCACACCTTCACCGTGAACTCGAAGTCGTCCGGCGTGCGTTTTGCCCAGCTTTCCGCTGTCTTCGCTCCGCAGGGACGATAGAAGGTGGAATTGATCTCGACGGCATTGAAGTAACGCGCGTAGAACTTCAACTCGTCGGCTTTCTTGAAGGGATAAAAAACGCCCGTCCATGAACCGGGGCCTGTATTCAGCGGATAACTCCAGCCACTGGTACCGACGCGTAGAATTCCCGTGGAATCCCGAGGTTCGTCAAAGAGATTGCTCGTTGGTGAATCTCGTTACGCCGGCTTTTTGCCGGCGGGTTTAAATGGCTCGGCGGGCGCGGGTTTTTGCGGCTTATCCAAAACCATCAATGTGATGAAAGCCACGCACATGAGGACATCGGTAACGATGACAAATAGAGTGAAATTATCCATAAGCTTCTTCAGCTATCATAGCGGGCGTGAATTAAATTGTGAAGCCGCCTGGTTCATCCGGATCTTTCACGCCCAGTTCCGGATCGCCCTCCGTCAGTTCGTCATTACCCACGGGAGTGAAGAAGGCCTCGACCAATTCTTCCGCACGTGGCGCATCTTCGGACCTCACGAAAATGCGAACTTCGTCGAGATCGCTTTTCGTCGGCCAGGGCGTGGACACCACGTCGCCTTGCAGCGTGCAGTCGATACCATTGTTTTCGAGCATCTCTTCGATCATCTGCGCCTCGGCGGGTCCGCTGACGGCAATCATTTTGAGAGGCTCGTCTTCCGGCAAATGCTTTTCATTCCTCATGCCATTTTCCTTAGCCGCTTCGTTTCTCACCAATTAGCTCTGCATAGGTTCGACGGACAAAATCCGTTTCCGAATACCCCAATTTTTCCCCAAGCTTCGTAATGTCCGCGTCGGACGGTCCTTCGACTTCCAAATAATTGCCGGCTTCGGTTTCATCGAGCGAAATTTCGAACCCATTCTTTTCAAAGACCGTCCGGTGCTTCGAATATTCCGTGCGAATTTTAAAACCGCTCTGCTCGAACATGGGGAGCAAAATGTCGGCGTCTTCGATGCGGCATTCGATCTCTTCGCGATGCTTCAATTTTGAAGCCGCGGAAATCGGTCCCTTGTATGTGAGGGTTCGCCCCGAAGGAGTCTTGCGGATGCGAAATACCTTTCCCGCCTTCTGCAAATTGCCGTCGTGGTCATCGAGAAGATAATTTTTTTCGAGGTGACGGCCGACCGTGACCCGAAAACCCAACTTTCTAAGTTTCTCTGTAATAATCTTCGTATCTTTGACGGCAAACTTTATCTCAATTTCTTCCATGGAGCCGCCTCTCAAACGCACGGAGGACGTCATCAGAGAATAGGACAAACAGAATCTTCTTCAAGGAAGGCGCGGATTCGCTGGAAATGAATGACACACATTCGTCGATCATTGCTTCCGCCGCCTCCTCCGGCGGGAAACCGCCTACCCCGGTTCCGAGTGCGGGAAACGCGACGCTGCCGATGCCCAGTTCACGCGCGCGCATGAGGGCATTCTTGGTCGCCTGGCGGATTTTGGATTGATCGGTTCGGAGATCCTGCCCCATAACTGCGGCATGGATGACATACCTGGCTGGAAGGGCGCCGCCGTTTGTAACAACGGCTTCACCAACTTGGAGCGGACCTTTCGCGACCGCTTCGCGCTCGATCTCAAGGCCGCCCGCTCGCTTGAGTGCGCCTGCTACTCCAGAACCCATCCAAAGATGATTATTCGCCGCGTTCACCACGGCATCCACCTTCGCTTGGCTGATATCTCCGCGCTCGGTTTCCAGGGAAGCTTGCCCGATGGTAATCACCATACTTTGATTATACGCCCGCATAAATTCTGCTAGAATTCGCCGCTATGCGCGTCCCGATTGCAATCCTGCTGATCGTGTTTATTCCAGTATCTGTTTCCGCGTGGGGCGAAAAAGGTCACCTGATGATCAATCAGCTTGCAATGGATGTTGCGGCCCCCAAGCTGCCGGAATTCATGAATGCTGCTCGCGAGCAAATCATCTACAACGGATTCGAGCCTGATCGCTGGCGCCGCGAAGAGCAAACGCCGATGAATAATGCGCAGGAGGTCGACCATTTTTTCGATTCGGAAAAATGGGGCGCAATTTCGACAATTCCTTCGGACCGCTATTTGTTTCTCCAGCAGCTTGTCGAAAGAAAAGGTGATCTCAAGATCGGCTACGTTCCTTATGCAATCATCGAAAACTACGGGCGTTTGGTTAATGCGTTTCGATTCTGGCGCAACGCAAAGACTCCTAGTGACCGTCAATCGGCAAGCGCCAACGCGATCTATGTTGCCGGAGTCTTGGGCCACTATGTCGGCGACGCCTCGCAGCCGATGCATTTGACCATCCATCACCACGGCTGGGCGGCAACGGTTTCTAACCCAAAACGCCTTACGAGGGACACTGGCATTCACAGCCGATACGAAGCGGCCTATGTGAACACCGCAATTGATGCCAATACCGTCCGGCGCACGGTTCGCTCGCCACAGCGCCTCGCGAATGTGTGGGATTCCATCAAGCAGTATCTATCGCAGACATTCCTCGAAGTCGTCCCACTGTATGAGCTCGAAAGGGCCGGCGAGTTCAATCCTGACCGGCCCCGCGCCAAAGGCACGGATTTCATTAGCGCAGAACTCGCGCGCGCGGGCACGATGTTGGCTGCACTTTGGTACACGGCCTGGCTGGAAAGCGCCGAGCCCCCGCGCACACCACCGCCAAGTAAATGATCACTGCCCGCGACGTCATCCAAAAGACGAGAGACCGGCAAAAGCTGACGTCGTCAGAAATCTCTTCCTTCCTACGCGGTTACATGTCGTCGCAGATTACGGATTATCATGTCGCTGCTTGGCTCATGGCCGTTTATCTGAACGGCATGAGCACGGATGAGACGCTTGCGCTCACGCGCGAAATGAGAGACTCGGGGAAGGTTTTGGATTTGTCCGCGATCCCTGGGAAGAAAATCGACAAGCACAGCACCGGAGGCGTTGGCGACAAGACCTCCATGATGCTCGCACCCATTGCGGCCGCCTGCGGTGTTACCGTGCCGATGATCACGGGCCGCGCGCTTGGACACACCGGCGGAACACTGGACAAACTCGAGTCGATTCCCGGTTTTAATCCGAAACCCTCTCCGGGAAAGGTCATCGAGATATTGAAGAGTACCGGCGCTGCCATTATGGGGCAAACAGATGATCTGGCTCCGGCAGACCGGCGCATCTACGCACTGCGTGATGTGACGGCGACTGTCGAGTCGATTCCGCTGATCACCGCCAGCATTTTGAGTAAGAAACTTGCCGAAGGAATCGACGGCCTGGTGATGGATGTCAAGGCCGGTTCGGGGGCATTTATGCCGACGCTGAAGGCTGCAACAAGCCTTTCGCGTTCCATCGTCGATGTCTGCCGCGCGATGAAAACGAAAATCGTCGTGTTGATCACCGATATGGAACAGCCGCTCGGGCGCGCCATTGGAAACGCTCTGGAGATCCGCGAATGCATCGAATTCTTAAATGGCCAGACTCCTGAGGATCTCGAGACCGTCACGATCGCCCTCGCGGCCCATATGATTCGTTTGGGCGGACAGGCGCGGTCGCTTGATCACGCCTCGAAGCTTGCATACCAATCGGTCGCGAGAGGCGAAGCTGCGCGTCGGTTCCGGCAGATCATCCGCGCTCAAGGCGGCGACGAACGGGTCGTGGATAATCCGGATCTGTTGCCGCGAGCCGCAAACACAACGGGTTTTCGCGCGAAGACATCGGGTTTCGTCACGCGCTGCGATGCGAAATTCCTGGGCCTGGCATCAAACGCGCTTGGGGCTGGGCGTCATCGCGTTGAGGATCATGTTGATCTTGCAGTGGGCATCTATTTAGACAAAAAGCTTGGTGACCGCGTGGTTAAAGGCGAGGTGCTTTGCCGGATTCATTGGAATGACGAAAGACGTTTCAGCGGTGCAATGCCGCTGATTGAACAAGCGTATCAAATCGAGAGTAAGCCTCCACGACGGCGTCCGCTGATCCACGCCGTGCTTAAAGGGTAGGGATGAAATTCGAACTCGTAGAACAGGCTAAAAAATATTTGCTCGACAAGATAGGCGCC
>Ga0209803_1001501_pt1 | contig 15229 bp, 10 predicted proteins | sample GraSoiAngelo_138_FD_185895 | JGI IMG/M metagenome (GOLD analysis project Ga0209803, IMG submission 185895) | Grasslands soil microbial communities from the Angelo Coastal Reserve, California, USA - 14_0929_09_40cm (SPAdes) (version 2) | ecosystem: Environmental > Terrestrial > Soil > Grasslands ...
AAAGGGGATTTCTCGGACCCGCACAAGCTCCTGGACCCGAACGCTCAGGCATTCGCTGATCGTTATCAGTCGTACAGCGCCACGCCGGGTGGGTTCAACTTCAAGGCGTTCAACTCGACCACGGTGCTCCGCTGGGAGTACCGGCCCGGGTCGACCCTGTTCGTGGTATGGACCCAGGGACGTGGGGACTTCGCACCGGCCATGGGCCCGCGATCGCTTTCGGGCGATTTCCAGGACCTGTTCGGGCTGCATCCCAACAACACGTTTCTCGTGAAGGCGTCCTACTGGATCAACTGGTAGGGTGTCAGTGGGCTGCGACGCCGTCCAGCACCAGCCTCACCGCCGCGTCTTTCCAGCGCTCGCGTAGCGCCGGCTCGTCGGCACCGAGCGGCGGCGCGCTGGTCGCGATCAACGACTCGAGGCCGAGGTACGCGACCATCAGCACGAGGGCCTGAGCGGCCGCGAGGTGGGGGTCGATGTCGTCGCGCACCCGCCCCCGGCCCTGACCCTCGGCAAGAAGCACCACGAGCTGCTTGATGGCTGGCGCAAAGGGACGGGCGTCCGACCGCCCGGCCGAGGTGAGCAGCAGCACCAGATCGGGATGGCCGGCGAGGAAGTCGAACTGCAGCGCGAGCGCGGTGCCAATGCGGTCGAGGGGATCCCGACCGGGGACGGGGAGATCGCTGAGCGCCCTCTCGAGGTGCGCGGCGCCCTGGCTGAGCACGGCGGTAAACAGGCCGCGCTTCGAGTGGAAATAGTAAAACAGCAGCTGCTTGTTCACGCCGGCGCGGCGCGCAATCCGGGCGACCCGCGCGCCTTCGAAGCCGTACCGGGAAAACTCTTCGCCGGCTGCGGCGATAATGCGTAACGCTCTGTTGTTGCTTAGCTTAGGTTTCAAAGAGTCATTTCATCAACCGCACGGTTGAGGAAATATACCAGCCCGACGCTCGAACGCCAGGTCTCTGGGAATCCGCGCCAGCCCGTCCTTGAGGAAGTGGATCAACAATCGGTTCACCTCGTCGGGCGCTTCTTCCTGGACCGAGTGACCGGCCCGCGCCACACTCAGAAAGGCCGCGCCAGGAATGCCACCAGCGAGCGCTCGCCCCAGCCTGATCGGTATCAGGCGGTCGGCTTCTCCCCACAGCACCAGCGTTGGCGCCGCGATGTGGTCCAGTCTGCCCGCGAGCGCATCGAATCGGAACTGGCGCAACACGGCACGCAGGGCCCGCCCGTACTCGGGATCCGCCACCGGGGCATAGTACTGGTCCACGTCCGCATCGCTGACCTTGCCCGGGTCGGCGTAGGTGGCCTTGAGGAAGCGCTCGGTGAACCCCCGGCTGCGGAACGCGAACAGCAGGGGACCAACGACAGGCCAGCGTCCCACGCGGAATAGCGGCGGCTCCCGGGCGCCAAGCCCGGCCGAACCGATGAGCACCAGACCACGTACGCGCTCGGGGTGCGCGATCGCGACTTCGGCGGCGATGGCCCCGCCCATCGAGTGCCCGATGAGCACGGCGTCCGCGACGTGCAGGGAGTCGAGCAGCGCCACCACGAGACGGGCGTACGAGGCGTTGTCGTAGCCCGTGGCGGGTTTGTCGGAGAAGCCGAAGCCGCGGTTGTCGAACGCGATGACCCGGTAGCCCGCTGCGACGATGGGTGCGAGGTTCTTGCGCCACGCGTACATCGAGGCGCCGAGCCCGTGGAGGAAGACGACGGGCGTGCCGCGTCCCGTGTCGATGTAGCGCAGGTTGGTACCGTCGACCGTGAGGCGCCGCGCCGTGAAGCCGGTCCCCGCGGGAAACCGCGCGGCCTCCGGGATCGTGGAGGAGCGGCACGCCGCGCCCGCAAGCCAGCACGCCAGCCCGCACCGGACCACCCGCTTCACGCGAGACTCCGTAGCGCCGCGCGCACCACCGCCAGAAGCGCCGGATGTGAGCTCCACATCGCGGCCAGGCCCTCCCCCGCCCCGCTGGCGACGACTACCTGGCCCTCGTCGATGAGCAGGATCGTGGGCGTGTCCGGCGGGGCGGCACCCGCCACGAGGGTCTCCGCCTCGACGGGCACATCGCCCGCGACCCGCAGGTCGAGGGTCGCGCGCTCCCGGGCGCGGCGCCAGGCGGGCAGCGACGGTCGCAGCAGCTCGGCGGCGAGCACGCCCTCCACCCGGCGCTCGGCTCGCGCCACGAGCTGCATGACCAGATTGGCGGTCGCGCGGACCCCCGCGGCCGTGCGGCTCTCGGGCTCGACAGGCTCGCTGGAGTCACGCAGGGCTTGGCTCAACCGGTCGAGGGCCCGACCCTGCTCGGCGGCGAGCTGGGCGATGAGCGCCCGGGGATCGACGGCGCGGTAGCGCGCCGGTCGACCGGGGAGACGGGTCGCGGCGGCGCGCTCGGCGAGCCCCTCCAGCGCGCCATAGGTGTTGGCGCGCGCCGTGCGGGTGGCGTGGGCGACCGCGTACCCCGTGGATGGTCCCAGCCGCAGCAGGGCGCCGTACACCTGCGACTCGGTGGGCGTGAACCCGAAGGGAGTGAGATCCAACGATCCCGGCATCTTAGTAGTAGTATACGCTACTACTGGCACATCCTGCTAGACGATCTCGACCGGAATGCCGAGCAGTCGGGAGATCAGTCCGAGCCGAAAGGTGGCGTCGGTTTGGCGCTGCGCGGGGCTCTTGCCGGCACCTTCGAGCGGGAAGTAATGCGCGGTGAGGGGACTCGTCGCCTTGGGCATGGTCCGCAGGCTTTTTGGGCTCCAGATGCCCCGGTCGTCGCACTCGCTGAACAGGCGCGCCAGCACCCGGTTCGCGCTCGGGATCTGGCGCACCAGCCCGAGCCGCGCCAGCAGCTCGAGCCAGTAGAGCGCAAACGGGATGTCGCTGACGTGGCCCTGCGCGTCGGACCGCAGCGGGTCACCCAGGAGCTCGAAGACGGGCTTGAGGGGCTTCCGGCCGGCGAGCACCGCGAACGCCCGGCGCGGGGCGGGCACCGAGAAATACTGGCCCAACCGCTCGATGAACCCCGCCCGCTCGCGCTGCACGGGGGGAAGGAACGCGAGCATCTCGATGGCGAAGACGCTCGGCGGATGGGCGAGCGGGTCGAGCACGGTCTTCCCCTGGGCCTTCTTGAACGGCTTTTCGGCGAGCTCGCTGCGCAGGTACAGCGAAATACTGCTCGCGATCGTGTGGGCCGTACCGCGCACTCGCGGATCGTCGCTGTGGCCGCCGCGCGCCAGGCTGCACGCGGCGGCCTCGCGGCCCAGCCTGCGCGCCCAGCGCCCCAGCCCGAGGTCGGTGCGGGCGGGCTTGTGAAACTCGACCAGCAGCTCCAGCGCCCGCTGCGCGACGCTCTTGTCGGGATCGTCGGGCTCGATGCGCGAGAGCAGCTGGAACAGGAACCGGTCCGCGTCCCGGAACACCCGCTCGCCCGGCGGCCAGCCCAGCTCGATCAGCCGCCGGTACTGGTACACCGTCCCCGGTTCGGTCCAGCCATAGGCCTTGGACGCCGCCGGCGCCAGCAAATTGCCGCCCCACAGACCGTTGGCCTTCTGTTTCCGGGCGATCGCCTGGGCGGGCTTATAGTCGAGCACGGCCTGGCGCAGCAACGCCAGGCGCTCGGGATCCCGCTCCGCTTCGGGCACGACCTCGGCATAGGCCCGGTACACGAGCGGCGGGCTCGCCGCCTCCACCAACCACGACAGCGGCAGCCGATGCGACGGGGGGATTTCCAGGCGCTCGCTCCGAGGTGCGGGGGGTGCGACTGTCAAAAAGCGGGCGCAAACTTATGCAGGGACGTACCATTAGGCCAGAGGCAGCCGCACCGGCGCACTCCAATTCCGTAAGCTGCTATTTCCTATGATATTACAGCACCACGCCGAGTGCAATTGACTGCACTCAAGGGCGCCCTGCTCGAGGTCGCTGGAATTCCGAGCCCGGGAGCCATTGCGGCAGCGTCGGCGTGTTCGCGACAGCGAGCGCCACGCGCAGCGTCACGCGCACCTCCTGCGCCATGCCGTCGTATCGGAAGGTCGGCTGGTATTCGTCACCCGGCTGGTGATAGCGCTCCCGGTTGTAGCGCTCGGCCTGGTCCTTGCCCCACCCGGCGGGCCGGCCGAGGAAGTCCACCCCAGGCTCGATCGACAGCGCCGGGACACCCGCTCGGGCGAACGGGAAGTGGTCCGACCGGTAGAACGATCCGCGGACATCGGGCTGGTGCACGACCGTCAACGACTCCGCTCGCGCCGCCTGCTCGAACACGGGCCCCAGCGTCGAGCGGTCGAGGCCCAAAGCGTCGATGTCCCGCGTCGCCCCCCGCACGTTCACCACGTCGAGGTTGAGGACGGCGGCGGTGCGCTCGAGCGGGACGAGCGGATCGCGCACGTACGCCTCGCTTCCGAGCAAGCCGCTCTCCTCGGCCGTGGTGGCGACGAATAGCAGCGTGCGCCGCGGCCGGGCCTGGCTCTGCACCAGCGCCCCGGCGGCACCGAGCATCGCCGCCACGCCGGAGGCATTGTCCTCCGCGCCGTTGTAGATCGAGTCGCCATTCATGGCAGGGCCGATTCCCTTATGGTCCCAATGCGCGGTGAACACGACGACCTCGCGACTCAGTGCGGGGTCGCTCCCGGGCAGCCGCGCGACGACGTTCTCCGACTGCACGTGCCGCACGGCACTCGCGAGCTCGAGCGCGACGTGCACGCCGGTCGAGACCGGGCGAAAGTCGCGCCGTGCGGCCGCCCGCGTCAGCGAGTCGAGGCTCAACCCGGCCTGCGCCAAGGCGGCCTGAGCGGCGTCGTGCGTCACCCACCCGGCGAAGGCGATGCTTTGCGCCGCGGGGCGATCGAGCTTGAACTGCTCCACCGACCAGGAGCCCCGCACCACGTCCCATCCGTACGTGGCGCTCTCCGTCGTGTGCACCAGCAACGCGCCCAGGGCGCCGCGGCGCGCCGCCTCTTCCAGCTTGTAGGTCCAGCGCCCGTAGTAGGTCAGGGCGCGGCCGTTGAAAATCGTGGAGTCCTGGAGACCGGGGTCGTTGACGAGCATGAGGAGCACTTTGCCCCGCACGTCCGTGTCCTTGTAGTCGTCCCAGCGCCACTCCGCGGCCTGGATCCCGTAACCCACGAAGACAACGTCGCCGTCCGTCACGATGTGGCTCTCGGGGCGCTCCGCCCAGGCGACGAAGTCGTCGAGGTACTTGAGCGCGTGTGGCGCGCCGCCCCTGCCCCACACTAGCGACGGGTGCGGCGTCATCCCCACGAGTGCCACCGGCTGGAAGTACGATCCGTCGGCGGCGCCGGGCTCGAGGCCCATCGCTTCGAACTGCGCCGCTACGTACGTGACGGCCAGCCGTCCGCCGCGGGTGGCCGGCGCCCGCCCCTCGAGCAGGTCGTCGGCGAGATACTTCAAGTGCGCGTCCATCGCCGCGGCGCTGGGAGCAAACAGGGCGGGGGCGGGAGCGGCGGCGGGACTCGGGAGCGACGCCGTGGTGGCGCACGCCGCGGCCGCGGCGGCGACGAGAGTGACGCTGCGCATCGGGAAGCGATCCTCGTGACGGGGGTCGGAAGAAAATCCGCTTGATCCACCTTCGGCAAGGGGTCATCTTTCGCCCATGCTCCAGGCGCTGCGCTCCCGGCGCGTCGAGAAACTACCCGACCACGTCCGGCTTGCCGGACGGGTGTTGTTCCTCACCTCGGACGCCGGCCTGGTGCGGCGTCAGCTCGAGGGGGAAGACCTCACATGGCGTCCCGGAGTTGCGCTGCGCGACGACATCTCGACCGATGAAATCACCCCCGCCTACATCTGCTATTACTACGACGAGACGCTGGGCGATTTCCCCTACCTGGGCCTCAAGTGCGGCGACGAGTTTCCGATCACCCGCGGCGCGGTGAAGCGCGGCGGATTCGTCGCCTCGGTGAGCGGCAAGCGGCGCGGGAAGGGCTCCTCGCGCGAGCAGTCCCCCTACGCGGAGATGTGTGCGGGGATCAGGCTCGTGGTCGCGGAGAATATCGAGCGCATTTACAAGGAGAACTGCCAGAACCTGGGCGTGCTCACCACCACCGACTTCTCCCTCCTCGACACGGTGCGGCGCGGGGACCCGATCCCGCTCAGCGCCTTCACTGCGGGTGAGGGTGAGATCACGCGGGGCATCATCGAGTACGGCGGCCTGTTCAACTTCAACGTCGGCCGGCTGCAGGGGAAGGTCGTGCTCACACCCCCCGCCACGCCGCCGCGCCCGATGACGCTGGGCGAGAAGATCCTCGCCCGCCATTGGGTGGTGGACCCCTCGCGCGGCAAGGTGGGGGTGCCGGCGGTGCAGCCGGGAGACGAAGGATTCGTCGTCACCGACATCCGCTTCAGTCACGAATACGTGACACCCATGGCCGCGATCTTCTTCGAACAGCTCGTGGGCCACGACGAGAAGGTGCACGACCCCGGTTCCATCCTCATGTTCCGCGACCACCTCACGTTCCTGGGCGAGGCGATGACCCCGGAGCGCGTGAAGGAGGGCCTGCTCGACGTGGCCCTCCAACTCGAAAAGAAGCAGCGCGCCTTCGCGGAGAAGCAGGGGATCAAGCTGTACGGCGAGCTGCGGCTCGGCCACCATGGCTCGGAGGCGATCTGTCACTCGAAAATCCTCGAGGGCCACGCCGAGCCCGGCATGATCATCATCGGCAGCGATTCCCACACCCCGCACGCCGGTGCGGTCGGGTGCGTCGCGTTCGGCGTCGGCACGACGGCGATCTTCAACTCCTGGATCACCAAGGACGTGCGCCTCACGGTACCGGAGACCGTCAGGGTCGTGGTGCGGGGGCGGAAGCCCGACAACGTGACGGCAAAGGACTTCATGCTCGAGATCCTGCGCCATCCCTACGTGAAGAGCGGGCAGGCGATCGGCAAGCTGGTGGAATACTGTGGCGATGCTGTCGAGTCGCTGTCGGTCGATGAGCGGGCCACGATGACCAACATGACGGCCGAGGTGGGCGGGTTCACCGGCTATGTCGCGCCCGACGAGAAGACCGTCGAGTACTTGATGGCGTACCGGAGCATGTCACATGCTCAAGCGGAGCGGCTGTGCGCCGGCGGTTGCAGTGATCCGGACGCCGAGTACTGCGAAGTGATCGAGATCGACGCGAGCGCGATCCGGCCCATGATCGCGCTGCCCGGCGATCCGGGAAACGGACGCACCATCGAGCAGTCGGAGCGTGTCCGGGTGGACATCGCCTACGCCGGATCCTGCACCGCCGGCAAGAAAGCGGACATGGACATGTACGCGCGCGTGCTCGGGCAGGCGGCTGCCCGCGGCGAGCGAGTGGCGCCCTGGGTGCGGTTCTACATCCAGTGCGGCTCGCAGGACGTGAAGCGTTACTGTGAGGAGCGGGGCTACCTCGAGCTGTTCCGGAAGGTGGGGGCGACGTTCCTCGAGCCTTCGTGCGGCGCGTGCATCAACGCGGGTCCGGGTGTCTCGCAGACGCGGGACGAAGTGACGATCAGCGCGATCAACCGCAACTTCCCGGGCCGCTCCGGTCCGGGCCAGCTCTACCTCGCCAATCCTTATACGGTCGCCGCGTCGGCGATCGCTGGCTACATCACCGAATGGCAGGAGGGGATGGTGCTCGCCGGGCGCCTGGCCTGACGGCCGGGCCTACTGGCCGCCGCTCGTCCCCGACAGGCCGGGCGTGGCGGGCGGCTCGGCGCCGTTTTTCGGTCGCAGCGAGCCGCGCTGATACACACTGCGTGGGTTCCACAGCACCCACGACGTAATGCCGAGGTCTTCGGCCGCCCGGATCTGCTCGCGGATCTCGAACGGCGTGTAGCGCGGCAGCCTGCGTCCCAGCGTGAAGGCTTGGAGGAACGGCCGGATCTCGGCCGAGCCGGGCAGGGGGCGAGACCGGTGCAGTGCGTCGGTGAGGGCGCTGCGCACGATGTGATACGGCTGGCCGTTGGGCCACGCGTATCCGAAGGCGCCGCGATAGTAATGGCTCGGATACACCATCGGCAGCACCACGTCGGCCACGCGCACGAAATCTTCCCACACCTGTCCGATACCGAGATCGCCCGTCGTCACCGAAGCGGTAAGGCCGAAGATGTCGAACGTGACGGGCACGCCGAGCGGCCGGAGCCGCTCCTTCATGAGCGCCACGTGAGCACGCACCGCGTCTCGCTGGGTCTCACCCGGGCGGTGGGCGGGGAAGATCGCGGTGGCCATGCGCTCCCGCGGCTCGTCGGGGAAGCGCACGTAGTCGAACTGCACCTCCTGGAAGCCGAGGCGCACCGCCTCGCGCGCCAGCTCCGCCGAGTAGATCCACACCGAATCGTTGTACGCGTCGACCCACGCGATATGGATCCGGTCGCGCCACAGGCCACCCGTGTCACGCTCCTTGACCGACCAGGCGGGCTTGCGCTCGGCGAGCAGCGGGTCCTTGGCCACCACGATGCGCGCGATCGCATAGATGCCGTGCGCCGCGAGCGTGTCGAGCCGGGCGCGGGCGTCTTTGGCACGCACACAGGTGTTGGCGCCGATCTGCTGGGCCGTCGGCACGGACGACGGGTACAGCAGGCAGCCGGTGTCGTCCTTCACATCGATGACGAAGGCGTTCACCTCGGTTTCATCCGCCAGCCGCACCAGCTGCCACAGCTTCGGCGACCCGAACGCCCAGGCGTTCACGTACAATGCCTTGATGTTGGCGGCGCGCGGGAGCAGCACGTCTTCCTGCTGCACATAGTGGATTTCGACGGGGCGGAGCAGCACCTTCACTTCGTCCGCCGCCGTTGTGGTCACGACCGCGGTCGCCTGGTCGAGCGAGTCGCGTGTCGCGCCGTCCTGCGCAAAAAGGCCGCGACTCGAGATGAGCGCGGCCAGCAAGAGCACGCCTGCCTGCCGGACCACAACCATAGGGGGCTACACGATAGGAATGGCGTGGGAATCGGACAAGAGACCTGAGTCACATCACTTGGTGGTCAGCTGTAAGCTGTTGAACAGTAACGGGTAAGTGGCGATGCTCTGACCCCGGTACTGCGGCCGGAAGCCGAACAGCACGACGCGGCCCTGTCCCAGCCTCACCTCGACCAACGCCGCCCGCCCGGCTACGCGGTCGGGGTGCAACACCCACCCCGACAAGAGCACCTTGTCGGGATCCGTCGGGTACCGACCGACGACACGGACCGCGCTCGAGTCGAGCACTTCGAACGCCGGGCCGCCCTCGTACCAGGCGATACTCTGGGCCGGCATGCCGCGCGCGATCGGATCGCTCGGGTCGAGCTCCAGGCGGAAGATCGACCCAGGAGCGTAGAACTCGTCGTCGGCCACGCCTTCGAGCACGTTGCGAACCGGGAGCAGCAGCTGTTGGACCGCGAAGCGACTCGCGTCGTTGAGGGCGACCAGCGTGCCCCCGTCCTGCGCGAACTGGCGCAGCGCCTTCACGCCGTCTTCGCCCAGGCCGCCCGGGTACGGAGCGGGATACTCACGGGGAACGCCGTCGAGCAGCTCGTGCGGCGACTGGTCGGGCAGAACGATGATATCGAACGCCGCGCGGAGCTTCCCCGCCCGTACGACGGAGTCGACTATCGAGGTGTACGGCACCTTCCAGGTGTCGAACACCCAGCGCGTCCAGCCCTCGTCGATCGGCGCGGCGTACGAGCGGTACAGCCCCACGCGGGGGGCATCAGGCCCGGCGAAGTGGGCGTAGCTCGGGCTCGCGGTCGGGGGCTCGACGGGGGCCGAGAGACCGATGCGGAGCGAGTCGTGGGCGAGGACGGCCGACACCCCCATCAAGAGCGGCAGCGTGTGGGCGGTGACGTCGTACGGCGGGAGCGGTGGGCCGCCGGGATAAAGCCGCAGGTCGGGATACCGTTGGGGCTCGAGCAGGGTTTTCGCGAACGCGGCATACGGTTGCCGTAGCACCACGACATAGCTTCCCGCGGGGAAACGCTGTCCGCCGAGTGCGATGGGGTGCAGCGCCGTGCGGATCTCGACCTGGCCGCGGCGCAGGATGCCGAGCAGGGTCACGAGGCCGAGGGAGTCCTGATGCTGGCGAGGAATGACGTACGCGTACGGCCAGCCGCGCCAGCCCCGCACCGCCCGCGTCCCGACCGTGAGAAAATTCGCGAGCCACCGGTCGCGGTAGCGCGCCGCGTTCTGGAGCAGCGCGTAGGCGCCGTCGGTCTGGTAGCTCACGATGTCGCGCAGCGTCCAACGCCCGCCCGGCCACGGATGGCCGAAGTTCCACGACCGCTCCCGCGGGTCGAAGCCGCGCGCGCGTGTGGCCAGCCGCTCGAAGGGCACTTCGACGGGCGACGCGAGATTCGCGCTGGCCGCCTCGGACAGGATGCGGACGCCGCCGTGGTAATGCTGGTAAGAGCGGGCCGGTGTCCAGGCGTCGTAGATCGCGCTGATGGCGATGCCCGTCTTCCCTTCGCCCGCCAGCTCCCACGCCATCGCCGTACCGAGCGCATTCACGCCGTCCACCAGCAGGGGGTCGACGTTAGGCTCGATCGGGTCGAGGTAGGGCGGCAGGAACAGGCGCGATCCGTCGCTGTCCTGCTGATGGATGTCGTGCACGATCTGCGGATGCCACACGTTGTGGATCGAGTCCACGACCAGCTGCGTCTCGATCTGCGTGAACGCGTACCAGTCGCGGTTGTTGTCGTGCCCGACGTAGGCGTGATAGAGCTCGGGTGGGTCGCTGCCCTCGGCCGGGGTGCCGAGCGTGCGGCCGTACCAGTGGGCGACGATCGTGACCCCGTCGGGATTGAGCGACGGTACGAGCCAGAGAATCACGTTGTCGAGGATCGCCCGGGTGGCGGCGCCCGTGTCGCTCGCGAGCCGGTAGGCGAGCAGGGCGGGCGTAAAGTGTCCGCCGACTTCGTTGGAGTGAATCCCCGACGTGATGAGGACGATGGTCTTCCCGGTCCGCAGCGCCTCCTCCACGTCCTGCGGGCGCTTGGGGGCGCGAGGGTCGGCGAGCCTCGCGTTGAGCTCCCGATAACGATCCAGCAGCCGCAGGTTCTGGGGGCTCGAGATCGCAAGCGCGACGAACGGCGCGCCCAGGGTGGTCCGCCCCAGTTCGTGGTAACGGATCCGGTCGCTCGCCTTCGCGAGCGCCTGGTAATAGCGAACCAGCGTCGGCCAGTCGGCCAGCTTGCGATCCTCGCCCGGCTCGAAGCCGAGCACGGCACGCGGCGGGGGGATGCGGGGCGCGGCGGCGGGGGCGGGCCGACGGCTGGCCGGAGCCGGCCGTCGGGACGGGGACGGGCGGTGTTGCGCCCAGGCCGGCGCGAGCGCACCGGCGACGAGCGCGCAGCACGCGAGGAGCGGGATATGCCTCATGGGGGGCCCAAGATATCGAGGCGCGCCCCGTCTGACCACCGCCGTCAGGGAAGCTTGTGCAGCTCCACGCGACGGTTTTGCGCCCGCCCGCCGGCGGTGCTGTTGGGCGCGATGTAGCCCGACGCGCCGTATCCCTTGGCCAGCATGCGCACCGGCGGCACACCCTTGCGCGCCAGGTAGAACCGTACGGCGGCGGCGCGCGCCTGCGACAGCCGCAGGTTCGAGAACTTCGTCCCGGTGCTGTCTGTGTATCCCGCCACTTCGATCCGGATCTCGGGGTTCGCCAGGAGCGACGCCGCAACGGCGTCGAGCACCAGGTACGAGTCGCGCGTCAGCACCGACCGACCCGTCTCGAAGTTCACTCCGCGCAGGATCAACGTCGGCCGCGGCGCCGGCGCCCCCGGCGCGGTCGGTCGCGCCGCTTCGGGCGCGAACAGCACCAGACAGCCGTTCGCATCCACCTGGCTTCCCGGCGGCGCCGGCGGGCACTTCGCGGGCGCGGGCGCGGCGGCCGCGGCCGGGGCCCTGACGGCCTCGACCGGGAGCGGACAGCCCGTCGCGTCGACTTTGGTGCCGGGGGGCGTGTTGGGACACTGGTCTATGCCGTCCGGCACGCCGTCCAGGTCGGAATCGAGCGGGCACCCGTTGGCGTCCACCGTGGCGCCCTTGGGTGTGTTGGGACACTTGTCGAGGCCGTCCGGCACGCCGTCGCCATCGGAGTCCGTGGGGCACCCCTTGGCGTCCACCGCGCCACCCGCGGGCGTGTTGGGGCACTGATCGATGCCGTCGGGCACCCCGTCGCCGTCGGAATCGATCGGGCAGCCCTTCGCGTCGACCTTGGCGCCGCTCGGCGTGTTGGGACACTGGTCGAGCCCGTCGGGGACCCCGTCGCCGTCGGCGTCGGTGGGACAGCCGGTGGCGTCGACATGCGCGCCGGCCGGAGTGCCCGGGCATTTGTCGAGCCCGTCAGGCACGCCGTCGCCATCCGAATCGAGCGGGCAGCCGCGCGCGTCGACCACCGCACCGGCGGGTGTGCCCGGGCAGGCGTCTTTGTCGTCGGGCACGCCGTCGCCGTCGGAGTCCTTGCGGACGGTCCCGAGATGCAGCACCGAGAGGCCGACGGTGCCGAGATAGTGGGTCACCGACTTGAACCCGAAGTTCGACTGCGTGTTCGGGGTGACGATCGTCCGGCCCTCGACACGCAGGGCGATGCGATTGGTGAGGAACAGGCGGATCCCGGCGCCGCCGTGCACGGCATTGTCGGTGAAGTGGTACGGGGCGCGCGTACCGAAATCGAGCAGCGAATACCCGCCGAGCGCGTAGACCGTGAGCCGAGGCAAGCGCAACGCGTTGACTACGAGCGACGCGCCCGCGATCAAAGGCTGCAGCGTGTTGGCCGTCCCGCCCGGCGGGGTCACCGTGTACTCGGGCTGGAACAGCGCGTCCCCTTCGATGCCGACGACGTTGCCCAGGAAATAGCCCAGGCGGACACCGCCGCCCGGTTTCTCCCCGAGGCCGAACGCTGGGTCGTAGCGCGTATAGGAGGCGAACGCTCCGGCCTCGAACTGCCCGGCGCGCTGGGCCGCGAGGGCGCCCGCTGCGAGCGCGAGCGTGCCCGTCAGCAACGCGATTCGTCTCATGGCAGCTGGTGCAGCTCGACGCGCCGGTTCTGCGCCCGTCCCGCCGCTGTCGTGTTGGGTGCGATCGGATTCGCGGGTCCGTAGCCTTTCGCCACCATGCGGCTGGGCGCGACGCCGCGCGTCGCGAGATACGCCTGCACCGCCTCGGCGCGCGCCTGCGACAGGCGGGCGTTGGTCGCGGCGGCGCCGGTGTTGTCCGTGTAACCGGCGATCTCGATGCGGATGTCGGGATTCGCCTGCAGCGACTGTGCGACGATGTCGAGCACCGTGAACGACTCCGGCTTGAGCGCCGACTTGCCGGTTTCGAAGATCACGCCGCGCAGGATCACCGGCGTGCGCTCGGGAGTGAACAGGATCGGACACCCGGACGCATCCACGCGCGTGCCACGCGGCGTGTTGGGACACTTGTCCTTGCTGTCGTCGACCCCGTCGCCATCCGAGTCCTTGAACCGCTGGCAGCCCACGCTGTCGACTTCCACGCCGGGCGGGGTGTTGGGGCACTTGTCGATGCCGTCCGGCACGCCGTCCATGTCCGAGTCGAGCGGACAGCCGACCTTGTCCACCACGGCGCCGGCCGGCGTGTTGGGACATTGATCGATGCCGTCGAACACTCCATCGCCGTCCGCGTCGGAGGGACAGCCTCGGGAGTCGACCGTGGCGCCGGCGGGCGTGTCGGGGCACTGATCGATGCCGTCGGGCACGCCGTCGTGATCCGAGTCGATGGGGCATCCGGTCGCATCGACGTGAGCGCCGCGCGGGGTGTTGGGGCAACGGTCGAGACCATCGAGCACGCCGTCGCCATCGGAGTCCGATGGGCAGCCACGCGCGTCGACCGTGGCCCCGGCGGGCGTGCGGGGACAGGCGTCGCGGCTATCCGGCACGCCGTCACCGTCGGAGTCGATCGCCGGGCCGCCGCCGGCAAAGATCGACAGCCCGACCGACCCGACGACATGACCGGCCCACGTGGCGCCGGCGAAGGCGCTGTTCGGCGCGTAGATGCCGCGCACCTCCAGCCGCAGCGCGGCGCGATCGCCCAGGAACACCCGGTCGCCCAGTCCGCCGTGGATCGCGTTGTCGGTGAAGCGGTAGGGTGAGGCCTGCTCGAAGTCGAGGCGGGAATAGCCGCCCAGCACGTAGACCACGTTTCGGGCGCCGCCGAAATTCAGGACGAGGCTCGCGGCCCCGACGGCGAGTGTGGCGGATGCGCCGCCCGTGCGCGGCGTGAGGCTCTGGTAGCTGCCGTCGAGCTCCGCGCTCACGACGTTATTGAAGAAGTACGCGAGGCGGCCTCCACCGCCGACCTGGTTCTCCAGATCGAACAGCTGGTCGTAGCGTGCCATCGAGGCGAAGGCCCCGAGCTCGAACTGGTGTGCGCGCTGGGCGCCGAGGCCCGCCGGAGCGCCGGCCAGCACCGTTGCCGAGACGAGGACGATCGCGAGCGTGCGCACCGGCGGCCGATCCTTCCTGAGGTCGCACTACGGTAACAATTCGGCCTCCGGTTTGAAACCCCGGAGGCCGTTGCGCGTGACGCACATCACGCCTACTAGCGCCCGTTTTCCCCGCGGACGAAGCGCACGGCCCTGGCGAGGTGGTCGGCCAGCGCCGCCAGCTCGGTGGCGCCGCGCGCCAGCCCCTCGATCGCCTGGAGCTGCTCGGCGGCGGCGGCCGCGACCGCCTCCGCTTCCTGGGTGGACGCGTGGGCGCCGCCCTTCGCCTGCTCGAGCGACCGACCGATCGTGCCCGCCCGCTCCCGGATGCCGTGCGCCAGGTCCGCCACCCGCTTGCCGGCGCGCGCCGTGCCGGAGGCCCCCTCGGCGATGCGGGTCAGGTCCTGGACCCAGTCGGTCGAGCCCTGGACCACCTCGGCCAGGTCGCCCCGGATGCGCTCGAGCAGTTGTGCCGCGCGGTCCAGCGCGCGGCGCGTCTCCTGCGCCGACTTGCCGACGTTGCGGGCCTCGCGACCGCTCTCCTCGGCGAGCTTGTGGACCTCGTCGGCCACGACCGCGAAGCCGCGGCCGTGCACGCCGGCGCGGGCCGCCTCGATGGTCGCGTTGAGCGCCAGCAGGTTCGTCTGGTTCGCGATGAACCCGATCGTTTCCGAGAACTTCTCGACCTGCTCCGCGACGTCGCGCAAGCGGCGCACTTCGCGCGCGCTTTCTTCGGTGGTCACGCCGAGGTCCGCGAGTCGGCGCGCCGCCGCCTGCGTGGCGAGCCGGATCTTCTCCGTCGTCTGCTCCATCTGCGCTCCCGACGCGCGGGTCTCGTCGCCCG
>Ga0209803_1001503_pt1 | contig 15225 bp, 16 predicted proteins | sample GraSoiAngelo_138_FD_185895 | JGI IMG/M metagenome (GOLD analysis project Ga0209803, IMG submission 185895) | Grasslands soil microbial communities from the Angelo Coastal Reserve, California, USA - 14_0929_09_40cm (SPAdes) (version 2) | ecosystem: Environmental > Terrestrial > Soil > Grasslands ...
GGCTCGCCGCGTCTTCCTCGTGTACTGCTCAAAGCCAGTCATCATCGCCAGGGTCCTCTGTTTCATTTCTCAGACACTCTAACTTGACCGGTTGTGGAAAGCGGAGAGCTTAATCAGAGTCTCCCTAAGCTTCTTAGCTCGGAGTGAGTAGCCGCGGGTCCCTCTCCTGATGGCCTTTGAGCTACCCTCTCTCGGTACTTCGTCGGAGCTGCTATGGAGTCAACCTACTTGGTTTAACTCAACTCTCCCCGTAACAAGAATGCTTAAGCGCGCCGGTCTTTCAATTGCACCGCGAAACAATGAAGGCCAAGAGCATCGAAATTTCAATCGCCTGGGACGGCCCAACAGAATCCAAATCGCGAGTCAGGGCGTCAAAAATACCGAGGGACATTGGCCGAGATCTGGAAGGAAAGAGATGCGAGTTTTTGTCGCGGGTGCGAGCGGAGCCGTCGGCAAGCGTTTGATTCCCGAACTAGTGAAGGCGGGTCACAAGGTGATTGGCATGACCCGGTCTGCCGAGAAACGGGAGCTAGTGCAATCGATGGGCGCGGACCACGTTGCGGCCGATGCGCTGGATCGACAAGCTGTTCTGCGCGAGGTTCGGCGTGCGCGGCCGGACGTTGTCGTGCATGAAATGACGGCTATACCGAAGGTTCTGGATCTTCGCAGCTTCGATCGGGAGTTCGCTCTAACGAACAGATTGCGAACCGAAGGCACCGACAATCTACTGGAGGCTGCTCAAGCGGCAGGTGCTCGCAGATTCGTGGCCCAGAGCTATGCCGGATGGCCATATGCGCGCGTAGGGGGCAGATCAAAACGGAGGAGGATCCACTCGATCCCGATCCACCCGCCGCATTTCGCACGAGTCTCGCGGCAATCCGGCATCTCGAAGCTACGGTCACGCAAACTCCCGGTATCGAGGGAATTGCGCTGCGCTACGGCTCGTTCTACGGTCCGGGCACGAGTGGCGAGTGGATGCTGGACCAAGTTCGTAAGCACCGCCTGCCTATCGTCGGCACGGGAGCTGCTGTGTGGTCGTTCATTCACGTGGATGATGTGGCCACAGCTACCCTAGCGGCAGTCGAAGATGGCGATCCGGGTATCTATAACATCGTGGATGATGAACCGGCCACAGTTTCCGAGTGGCTGCCCGAGCTGGCAAGAATAGTCCATGCAAAACCACCGATGCGCATTCCTGTGTGGATTGCCAGGTTCGCGATCGGCGAGGCTGGCGTGATCCTGATGACCGAGGCGCGAGGTGCATCAAACCAGAAGGCGAAAAGCAGACTAGGGTGGGAGCCGCGATGGAGAACCTGGCGGGACGGATTCCGACATGAAGTGGAATTAGAACAACGAAGGGTAGCCGCGTGACGGTGCTATCCGTGCCGTGGTGGCTGATGCGTCATTCGAGCGGGGGCCTTCGAGGGCAAGCTTGACCAAGTCAGAGCTGCATTAGGCGTTCTCTGCGAAGACTTGGGAACGCGTTAATGCACAAAGCAGAGAAGGTATTTCTACTGCTAAAGTCGTAAAGACTTCTTTGCCGGAAAGCGCACTCGATGTTACGTCCTCTTTCCGAATCTGAAAATATTCTCGCGAGGAATTGTCACACATACAATCAGCCGTTTTACTGACGGCTGAGGCCGCCGATCTGCGGCCGAAAGCGTTGCTAGGAGGAAGCCTACCAAGTGCGCGCTGTTCTGGAACAACTCGCCGGAGAGCTGGCAGCCGGACAGTTCAGCGGAAGGGAGACTCTCCTGCAACGACAGGCAAACAAGGTCAGGAGATCATACGCGAAAGGAAACATGTCCGTTCGATGACCGAATCAGATCGGAAGTGGTGCGAGTTGCTCTTGGCCGCACGCGCCCAGAAGATCGCCGCGCGGCTAACCGCAAGATGCTCGCAGGCCTGAGCCAGACCGAGCGCCGGCAATTGGACATCCTTTGCGGCGCATCATTCGCAACTGTGAGGAACCAATCGATACCGACGAATGGCGACGCGTAGGGCCCCCGTTTTCCAGTGGCGTCTTCGACTCGCGCGTCACGTAGCGGCCCCTGCTGCATCAGGAGATGACGAAATGGATCCCCAACCCCGCAACACGTTCAATGTCGCCGTCATCGGCGCCGGGCTGAGCGGCCTCTGCCTCGCCCAGTCGCTGAAGAAGAGCGGAATCGACGTCCATGTGTACGAACGCGACGACTCTGCCGAAACACGAGGACAGGGCTACAGAATCACGTTGGACGAGCGAGGGATTCGCGCCCTGGAAGTTTGCCTGCCTGACAGCCTCTTCGCATTGTTCGAGGCGACGTCCGGAGCCCCCGGTGGCTTCTTTCGCTTTACGAGGCGAGATTTGCGGGAGATTTTCCGGCTCACTTTCACAGCATCAAGGGCCCAAAGCCGATACCTGCCACGCCAGGCCGACCGGTCGACACTGCGTCAAATTCTTTTGTGTGGTCTCGAGGATCAGGTGTCTTTTGGCAAGCAGTGCACGCGTGTCGAGGCCACGGCCCTCGGGGCGACGGCCCACTTTGCGGATGACACGTCCGCGGCTGCAACGGTTCTGGTCGGCGCGGACGGGGCCGGCTCGCAGGTCCGGCCGTCGCTCCTGCCGAATGCTCAGCCGGTCTCGCTCGGGTACAGTGCGATCTATGGAAGGACGAATCTCAACACAACAGATCATCCACTAGTTCCTGGGAGGCTAGAGACGAGTGGTGTCCTGGCGATTGGATCGCCCGGCAAGACGTTCTTTTTCACGACGATGGCATTCCGGGAGCGGCCCCGTGATGCGTTCCGCCGTTTCATGTGTAAGCCTCCTGGCCGCGATCAAGGCGACTACGTCATGTGGGCGATTTCATTTCCAGATGCGTCGCTTCCCGCCGCTACCGCGCGGGGGGGATCCGACGCGCTGTTGCAATTTGCGAAGGAACAGGCGCGCGAATTCCACGTGGCTTTGCGGCAGATGGTCGACGCCTCTGAACCGGGCGAAACCCTTCTGGTACCGCTACGCATGACTCCAGTAAAAGGCTGGAGCTCGAACTCCCTCACGCTCATGGGTGACGCCGTGCACTTGATGCCGCCCACCGGCTCACACGGCGGGAACAATGCGCTTCGAGACGCCGCACTCCTCGGGCGTGCTCTGCAGGAAGCGGCGCAAGGCGCGATCCCCGTCGGAGATGCGCTAGCCAGATATCAGCAGGAAATGCTCGCGTATAGCTCGCGAGAAGTGCGGGCGGCTCTGCGAATGCTGCGACTGTCCCTCACCCGAAATCCCCTGATCAGGGTGCCACTGCTGAAAGTACTGCCGGTGCTGCATCCGGTGTTCCAGGGGAGCGATTGACCTGTCGCCGTGAAGCGCTCGACCCCGAAAGGTGACTCAAGTGACCACTGACAATTCCCAGAAAGCGCAGCCATCACCCGCCCTGAAGCGTCTCGAGAAACTCGTCGGAACGTGGACGATTGCGGGCCGCACGTTGGATTCCGACGTGGACAACATCAAAGGCCGTGTCGTCATTAACTGGCTCGCAGGAGGATTCTTTCTCGAGCAGCGGGGCGAGATGGAATTCATGGGGACGCGGATTGAGAGTCTCGAGATCGTCTACTACGATCCCACGGCCGACACTTTCCCATCGACGGTTTACGCAAGCATAGGCGGCACTCCACTGCCTTACAGGTTTGACGTTCGGGGCAACGCAGTGACACATTCAGAATATAGCGCTACGTTTTACCGGAAACTTCAGCGACGACGGACACCCCCTTACAGGAGGGTGGCGACCCGACGGGGGCACAAACGCCGAGCGCAACGTCGCTTATGACGTGGTCATGACACGAGTTCGGTAGCTCCACGTTTCAGTGTGGCCGCTGCCACAAGTGATCGCGGGAGGGCGTCGACATGCCGCGAGACACGACGCGCAGGAAATGTGGCACAGGAGAGGCTCTGAGAATCGGAGTCGTTGGAGCCGGAATCAGCGGATTAACGTTCGCAGCGGCGATGCGCCGTCTCTCGCCCGCGACGAATGTGGAACTGTATGAACGTGATGAGAGCGCCACTAGTCGCCGCCAAGGCTACAGTCTCGGTCTCAAGGGCGATGCCGGACTAACGGTGAAAACGCTCCTCTCTATGATCTGTTGGCCAAAGAGGCAATCACCATTACGAACTTTGTCATCTGTGACCAACGTGGCGCTCGATTGCTTGAACTACCTGCGACGGGAAGGGTGAAGCGCTTGACCCAACGGGTGAGGCGCCAGTCTCTCAGGCACACCTTGCTTGGGGCAATCAGCGACACCCCCATTCATTTTGGCATGGCTGGTACTGGCTATCGTCAAAACAGTGACGCCATTGAAGCACAATTCATGAACCGTCAGAGTGTGCGGACCGACTACCTGATTGCATGCGAAGGCGTGGCGTCGCCCATTCGTCAACAGGTGATCGGCGACGCGAAGCGCTATCTTGGTCTAACCGCAATCGTGGGTGATGCACCAATCAAGATTGAGCACTCATTGCTGGAAGGCGGGTACTTCATGTCGCTCGGCGACGACGGTTCATCTGTCTTCTGCTATCGCGAAACAGACAGCATTCACCTCTCGTACACCGTTCATGTCGCTGAAGATGCACTCCGCACGCACACGCCGGCGGCTTTGCTGCGACGTCTGCAACAAGCAACACAAGCCTGGCATGCACCAATTCCGGCGGTTGCCATTGGGATTGACCCATCCACGGTCGTCGCGCGTGGCTACTATGACAAAGAGCCGACCACACGCGTGCGCGACGGGAGGGTCTGCCTGATTGGCGATGCCGCGCATCCCATGTGTCCCTTTCAGGGACAGGGCGCCAACATGGCCATGGTGGATGGCCTCAAACTGGCCCAGCTGTTTGCGGATCTGGTCGCGAGGCCCGCAGAGGCGGAGTTGAACGCCGAGGCGCTCGAACGGGATATTGTTAGCCGCGGCCGCAAGGCAGTGCTCGCTTCGCGAAGGGCCGCGAAACAATTCCACGCGACGCATCGCTTTAGCCAGCGAGTTCGTAACGCCGGCTTTCGGTTCAGCAATACCGTCATCAAGATTGTTCACAACATGAGCGCCGTCTAACAGGCGAAGCCGCGGGAGTCAGTCATGCAATGCCTCCAACCATCATTCGCAAATCGGCTGCTGCTGCATGGTTAACCTTAAATGGAGGAGACAGATGAATATTCTATTGTGGGTCCTGCAAATAGCGTTGGCGTTGTTATGCATCGCAGGGGGCACCTTCAAGATTTTCAAGATTGAGCAGCTCCAGAAGAATGTTGCCTCGATGCGCGCGCTTCCCCGGGGCCTTTGGGCGTTCCTGGGAGCCTTCGAGTGTTTGGCCGGGTTGGGCCTGACTTTGCCAGGCGCGACTAACGTGCTACCCGTCCTGACCCCTATCGCGGCGGCCGCCGTGGCCGCGGAATCGGTCTTAATCAGCGCGTTTTATGTCTATTACGGCGACTTTTCCCCCATGATTTATAGCGTGGCAATGGCGATCATGGCGGCGTTCATTTCCTATGGAAGGTTCGCGCTGAAGCCATTCTAGGGTTAGGTGCGTTCGTGGGAGCCATGGCGCTGACATTCCTCGTCGCCTCGTTGGTGCATCTGGGATTGCGTCTCCCGCTCGGATCTGCCACGTTGACAGAACCCCGGATCATCCCCGCCGCGGTCGTCGAAGGTATCTGCGGCCTTGCGTTAATGCGTGCGGCGTGGAGCTTGTTCAGCCGGCAGCCCGGGGCCTGGCTGGCCACCGTTGTCGGGTTACTCGTCGCAGTTGCCGGAGTCGCGCTGGGCATCTTTGCCCTCGCGCTGGGCCGGGGACGCGTACGGCAGCAGGCCGGAGATCAAGGTCTGATACGTGGGCACCACGTGCTGACGAAGCCTTTCAAGGTATCGGAGTTGCTGAGGTCTATGCGCCAGGCGTGGAGGAGTTGGGATCGATCCGAACAAGGACCTGGAGAAAGAACCCGAAAGGTGACTCAATATGACCACTCACAATTCCCAGAAAGCACAGCCATCACCCGCCTTGAAGCGTCTCGAGAAACTCGTGGGAACGTGGACGATTGCGGGCCGCACGTTGGATTCCGACGTGGACAACATCAAAGGCCGTGTCGTCATTAACTGGCTCGCAGGAGGATTCTTTCTCGAGCAGCGGGGCGAGATGGAATTCATGGGGACGCGGATTGAGAGTCTCGAGATCGTCTACTACGATCCCACGGCCGACACTTTCCCATCGACGGTTTACGCAAGCATAGGCGGCACTCCACTGCCTTACAGGTTTGACGTTCGGGGCAACGCAGTGACACATTCAGAATATAGCGCTACGTTTTACCGGAAACTTCAGCGACGACGGACACCCCCTTACAGGAGGGTGGCGACCCGACGGGGGCACAAACGCCGAGCGCAACGTCGCTTATGACGTGGTCATGACACGAGTTCGGTAGCTCCACGTTTCAGTGTGGCCGCTGCCACAAGTGATCGCGGGAGGGCGTCGACATGCCGCGAGACACGACGCGCAGGAAATGTGGCACAGGAGAGGCTCTGAGAATCGGAGTCGTTGGAGCCGGAATCAGCGGATTAACGTTCGCAGCGGCGATGCGCCGTCTCTCGCCCGCGACGAATGTGGAACTGTATGAACGTGATGAGAGCGCCACTAGTCGCCGCCAAGGCTACAGTCTCGGTCTCAAGGGCGATGCCGGACTAACGGTGAAAACGCTCCTCTCTATGATCTGTTGGCCAAAGAGGCAATCACCATTACGAACTTTGTCATCTGTGACCAACGTGGCGCTCGATTGCTTGAACTACCTGCGACGGGAAGGGTGAAGCGCTTGACCCAACGGGTGAGGCGCCAGTCTCTCAGGCACACCTTGCTTGGGGCAATCAGCGACACCCCCATTCATTTTGGCATGGCTGGTACTGGCTATCGTCAAAACAGTGACGCCATTGAAGCACAATTCATGAACCGTCAGAGTGTGCGGACCGACTACCTGATTGCATGCGAAGGCGTGGCGTCGCCCATTCGTCAACAGGTGATCGGCGACGCGAAGCGCTATCTTGGTCTAACCGCAATCGTGGGTGATGCACCAATCAAGATTGAGCACTCATTGCTGGAAGGCGGGTACTTCATGTCGCTCGGCGACGACGGTTCATCTGTCTTCTGCTATCGCGAAACAGACAGCATTCACCTCTCGTACACCGTTCATGTCGCTGAAGATGCACTCCGCACGCACACGCCGGCGGCTTTGCTGCGACGTCTGCAACAAGCAACACAAGCCTGGCATGCACCAATTCCGGCGGTTGCCATTGGGATTGACCCATCCACGGTCGTCGCGCGTGGCTACTATGACAAAGAGCCGACCACACGCGTGCGCGACGGGAGGGTCTGCCTGATTGGCGATGCCGCGCATCCCATGTGTCCCTTTCAGGGACAGGGCGCCAACATGGCCATGGTGGATGGCCTCAAACTGGCCCAGCTGTTTGCGGATCTGGTCGCGAGGCCCGCAGAGGCGGAGTTGAACGCCGAGGCGCTCGAACGGGATATTGTTAGCCGCGGCCGCAAGGCAGTGCTCGCTTCGCGAAGGGCCGCGAAACAATTCCACGCGACGCATCGCTTTAGCCAGCGAGTTCGTAACGCCGGCTTTCGGTTCAGCAATACCGTCATCAAGATTGTTCACAACATGAGCGCCGTCTAACAGGCGAAGCCGCGGGAGTCAGTCATGCAATGCCTCCAACCATCATTCGCAAATCGGCTGCTGCTGCATGGTTAACCTTAAATGGAGGAGACAGATGAATATTCTATTGTGGGTCCTGCAAATAGCGTTGGCGTTGTTATGCATCGCAGGGGGCACCTTCAAGATTTTCAAGATTGAGCAGCTCCAGAAGAATGTTGCCTCGATGCGCGCGCTTCCCCGGGGCCTTTGGGCGTTCCTGGGAGCCTTCGAGTGTTTGGCCGGGTTGGGCCTGACTTTGCCAGGCGCGACTAACGTGCTACCCGTCCTGACCCCTATCGCGGCGGCCGCCGTGGCCGCGGAATCGGTCTTAATCAGCGCGTTTTATGTCTATTACGGCGACTTTTCCCCCATGATTTATAGCGTGGCAATGGCGATCATGGCGGCGTTCATTTCCTATGGAAGGTTCGCGCTGAAGCCATTCTAGGGTTAGGTGCGTTCGTGGGAGCCATGGCGCTGACATTCCTCGTCGCCTCGTTGGTGCATCTGGGATTGCGTCTCCCGCTCGGATCTGCCACGTTGACAGAACCCCGGATCATCCCCGCCGCGGTCGTCGAAGGTATCTGCGGCCTTGCGTTAATGCGTGCGGCGTGGAGCTTGTTCAGCCGGCAGCCCGGGGCCTGGCTGGCCACCGTTGTCGGGTTACTCGTCGCAGTTGCCGGAGTCGCGCTGGGCATCTTTGCCCTCGCGCTGGGCCGGGGACGCGTACGGCAGCAGGCCGGAGATCAAGGTCTGATACGTGGGCACCACGTGCTGACGAAGCCTTTCAAGGTATCGGAGTTGCTGAGGTCTATGCGCCAGGCGTGGAGGAGTTGGGATCGATCCGAACAAGGACCTGGAGAAAGAACCCGAAAGGTGACTCAATATGACCACTCACAATTCCCAGAAAGCACAGCCATCACCCGCCTTGAAGCGTCTCGAGAAACTCGTGGGAACGTGGACGATTGCGGGCCGCACGTTGGATTCCGACGTGGACAACATCAAAGGCCGTGTCGTCATTAACTGGCTCGCAGGAGGATTCTTTCTCGAGCAGCGGGGCGAGATGGAATTCATGGGGGCGCGGATTGAGAGTCTCGAGATCGTCTACTACGATCCCACGGCCGACATTTTCCCATCGACGGTTTACGCAAGCATGGGCGGCACTCCACTGCCTTACAGTTGGGACGTTCGGGACAACGCAGTGACACATTCAGGATACGGCGCTACCTTTACCGGCAACTTCAGCGACGACGGACACACCCTCACAGGAGGGTGGCGACCCGACGGGAGCACAGACGCTGAGAGCAACGTCGCATACGACGTGGTCATGACGCGAGTTGGGTAGCTCCATCGGAGCTCGAATGAGCAAGAGCGGAGTAACTAATAGAGCCGAGTTGAAGGTGCCCGGACGTGAGTAACTACGCCGAATTGACGTCAGCGCTTGCTTCAACACAACGAACACTTGGGAACGCGTTAATGCACAACGCAGAGAAGGTATTTTACTGCTAAAGTCGTAGAGCCTTCCCCGACGGAAAGCACGCTCGATGTTACCTCTTCTCTCCAAATCTGAAATTATTCTCGCGAAGAATTGTCACACCACAACCAACCGCTTTACTGGAGGGGAGGCGGCCTGTCTGGGCCCGAAAGCGTTGTTAAGAGGAGGAGCAAGCGAACAACCATGGCGACTGCAACCCTAACCCGAACTGACGAACAGGTGCAGACTGATGTGCTGGCTGAGCTGAAGTGGAATGCTCAGGTCCAGCCTAACGAGATTGGCGTGGCCGTGAAAAACGGTGTGGTCACGCTGACCGGCTGGGTGGACTCCTACCTGAAGAAATGGAGTGCCGAGGAAGCAGCCCACCGCGTGAATGGCGTCAAGGCAGTAGCCAACGACATCGAGGTCCGGCTGCCCAATTCCTCCGAGCGCACGGACGCAGACATCGCCCTGGCTGCGGTTCGTGCGTTGGAGTGGGATGCGGGAGTGCCGTCCGACAAGGTCAAAGCCACGGTGTCGAAGGGTTGGGTGACGCTCCGAGGCGAGGTCGAGTGGCAATACCAAAAGCTGGACGCCGAGCAGGTCATTCGTCGCCTCATGGGTATCAAGGGAGTCACCAATCTTGTTACCGTCAAGCCGTGTCTCACTCATGACGAAAGAAACGTTGCCATCGTGCGCGCCAGTTATGAGGCATACGTCAGCAAGAATCGTTCGGCGCTCGAACCGCTCATCGCCGATGACTTCCACTTTACCAGTCCGCTTGACAATCGCATCGACCGGGTGACGTATTTCACGCACTGCTGGCCGAACAGTGAACAGATAGAGGGGTTCGAGTTCATCCACCTCCTGCCCCATGGCGACCGAGTTTTCGTGACCTATGAAGGACGTGCGGTTGGTGGCAGGCGGTTTCGCAATACAGAGATTCTCACTCTTCGCGGTGGTCAGATCATCGAAGCCGAGGTTTATTTTGGATGGTCGATACCACATGAGGCAAAGCCCGGAGATTTTATCCAGAAAGGCTAGACCACACTCCGAATCTGAAAGTGTTCTCGCGAGGAATTGTCATACACACAGCAGGCCGCTTAACTGGAGGTGAGGCCGCCTGTCTGGGCCGAAAGCGTTGCTAAGAGGACGAACAAGCGAACAACCATGGCGACTGCAAGCCTAACCCGAACTGACGAACGGGTGCAGACTGATGGGCGCCCGGGATCGCCGCGGTGGAAAACCGAATCACGATCGAAGCCTAAGAGCCGCTCATGGAGTCTGCTGCCAGCCTTGCGGAGTTTCATTCCCCAGCGCGCCACGAAACTCGCCATAGGTCATCTTAACTAACGTTTGAGTTTCTACCATGTCACTGGACCGCGAAAAGTTCCACAAGCCAGTGAAAATCCTCCGGAAGTTGCTGAAGAAATTCCCAAGAAGACCACTACCTGAACACGTTCATCGGCTGCGCACGCACACACGGCGGCTTGACGCGGTGTTGCGAGGGCTCATGCTCACCTCCAGACGAAATGAGCGACGGCTCGTGGAGGCTATTGCTCGCCTCCGCAAACGAGCGGGAAAGGTGCGTGATATGGATGTGCTTGCCGGGTTCGTCTGTACGCTGCGTGTGTCTGGAGAAAACGACTGTCGGATTCAACTACTGGAGCATCTTGGCGCCCAACGATTTCGACGTGCTCGTAAGCTCTACAACCTGGTGCGGGTGGATGGGCACGAAATGCAGCGACGCTTGAAGCGATGCCTCACGGACATGGATCGAGCCTTGGAGAATCGAAATGTGTCCATGAATGCGTTGGCTCTTTCGCATCGGCTCTCGGCCGAACTGGCCAGTCCGCCGCGGCTGGATGCAGGCAACTTGCACGACTACCGCAAGAAAGTCAAAGAACTGTACTATTTGCTCCAATTCTTGAACCATGGCAATGCCCACTTTGCCGAGACACTGGGAAGAGTGAAAGATGCCATCGGCGAATGGCATGACTGGGAGGAACTCGCTGCGATTGCAGGCAAGCTGCTCGATCATCGTCCGGCGTGCAATCTAGTGGAGGAGATTCAGTCCATCCGCCAAGCCAAATTCGAGCACGCTCTCGCAATCGCGAATGAGATGCGTACAAAGTACCTTAGCGGTACCTTGAAGCCAAGAAGCAATCGCCGCCGGAGGCAGAGACAATCTGGCACAGAGTTGGGCAGGCCCATGCTGGTTCCACGTTCCGCAATCGCGTCTTAGTCGCCCGTACCGCGTGAGACGGGGGCATGGCGAAGAGGAAGATCAAAGTGCTGCACAGTTCGCGGCGGTCGGCAGACAGCCAGTTGCACGTCATCTTCGAAACGCCACGGGGATGTAGAAACAAAGTTTAAGTGCGACGGCAGAGCGGCCGTCTGAAGCTCTCGAAGATGCCGGAAGGAATTGATTTTCCTTACCATTTCGGCTTCATTCCGGGCACGCTTGCGGAAGACGGCGATCTGATGGACGTATTGGTCCTCATCGATGAGCTGAACTTTTCAGGCTGTGAAGGGGACTGCACAATGGTAGGTGTGATGCAGGGCGGAACAGAGGACGAAGCGACAGAAGAACTATCAGAATGACCGGCTGATTGCTACATCCGCCTCCTGCCTGGTTGGGAGCAGATTCGAGTCAGCGAGAGTTATCGGTATGTCTTTTTTCCGCTGTGCTTAATCGACGAGTCAGTTTCGGCGGTCTGCGACCGTGACGCACGGCTGTTGTCACAGGTACGTAGGTCAGCTGTGTCCCGGCATCCACGCATCGGAGGAGGAGCCCACCGCGGCTCATATCTCCGCGGCCAACAAATTCAACAGGAAAAAACAACCGCTCCCCAAGGATCTCGAGAAGTGGATCAATGTATTTCGGTGTCGCAATGCTGCCAAGGAGGACGATTTGGCAATCAGTAGCCAACTCGGAAAGACTCTGCAAATCGCGGTCGAGAGGAACACGGTAACGCGCACTCGCAGGGTCCACATCACCGCAACAAATGTCCCGTACCTGTTTAAGGGTAACACGTGTCTCCGGCGGGATCAGGCCGCCGCACGCGGTAATAATGTAAGTGCCGGGGAAATTGCGAGGAACTCTGGCAAAAGTCCGGGCGTAGGCCAATTTGCCGCGGAAATAAAGGCCGCTGATGAAGCAGAAGAGTTCGCCGAGCGTCACACCCTCTCTGCGCAGGCGCCTTTGCAATTCGGGCAATTCGGACTGCGCACAGTCACTCAGGATTTGACCAGCCCGAATTCCCGTGACATTTGCGGGCGAGAGGAGAAAAACCCTGCCTGGGCCGGAATCCGCCGGCACAGTCTGGTCTCCAACATCGTCAGGAGCGCGAAGGTTATATGGCTTGGCACGCGGACCGTTGTTCCTGCCGCCGCTCTTCCGACTAGACATTGTTCTGCCCTACTGATGGAGTTCTGCATTATGGAGTTCTGCATTGATGATGTGTCGGAGCGTGGAAAGGATGCGAGGCCCAGTGGTGGCCGGATCTGAGACAATCAATGAAGGACGGGAGTGATGATTCGTAAACTCAAATCGGGGGAGTACCGACTCTACTCGCGGAAGAAGGATCCCAAGACGGGAAAGCGCCGTAATCTGGGCACATTTAAGTCACGCAGGGAAGCAGAAGCCCACGAGCGTGCCGTGCAGTACTTCAAACGACACCATTAGCTCTACCTCAGGTAGAGATCAATGAGGACCGGAATCTGGCTCTCAAACACTGCGGGTGGCGTATCACGGCGCCTCTGAACATATGCGGTGCATGGCTTCGGGCAGCTTTGCGGCGGCACCACACTATCTCGGGCATATCAGGCACCGTTCGTGGAGACCCGCAGTGCAACTTTGGGGGGCAAATAGGCTGACTGGGCTTGTTTTTACGCCTTCTGCGTGATCTAAGCCATTGAAAATAACGGGGGCGGGCAACCTGGAAGCGGTCTGTTAGACAGCCACCCGGAATTTCGAGGTGATTTGTGAGCGCCTGAACCAGGTTTCGCCGAGAAGAGCCTTGATGTCAAAGGCAAGGCTTTGAGAGCCATTCCGTACCAAGAATTCGACCTAAGGCGCGAATGGAAGGAAGGCATGAAATCAACGAAATATGTGATCGTCGGCGGGGGAATGGTTGCTGGCTACGCCGCAAAAGAACTTGTGAATCGCGGCTTAAAGTCCGGTGAACTGGCAATTGTCTCATCCGAAAATGCCTTGCCTTATGAACGCCCTCCGTTGTCCAAGGGTTTTCTGGCTGGTAAGGACACCGAAGCCAGCATTCTGATTAACAGTTTGGAGTTCTACCACAATCACGGAATCCACGTGAAACTGGGGATGGCGATTGAGAGTGTTGACGCAAAGCACAAGCGTGTGAGAACCCATTCGGGGGAGGACTTTGCATTCGATAGTTTGCTGCTTGCGACCGGTGCCCGGGCTCGAAGCATGGACTATCCGGGAAGGGAACTCAGGGATGTTTTCTATTTGCGCTCTCTCGAGGACTCCAGGAACCTCCGAGCGAGTGCCGCAACCGCCAAGGCGGCTGTCGTTATTGGGGGAGGGTTCATCGGGATGGAAGTGGCGGCTGTGCTCGCCCAGAAGGACATTCAGACCACAATGATTATCCGGGACGACCGAGTGTGGAGTCGATTCTTCACCCCGGAGATGTCGACGTTCTTCGAGCGCTACTACTCTACCCACGGAGTGCGGCTCGTAAAGGAAGCCAGCATCGCAGCCTTGGAGGGCAAGGGAACGGTCCATCCCGTGTTACTGGTCGATGGACGCAGGATCCCAAGCGATCTGGTTGTTGCCGGCATCGGTGCAATCCCCAATACAGAGCTTTTGGCAAAGAGCGGCATTGCACTGGATAACGGCGTTGTTGTCAACGAATACCTGGAAGCGAGCGAGCCTGGTGTATGTGCGGCGGGAGATGCCGCAAATTATCCTGATCTGATTTTCGAAAAGCGCCGGCGCGTGGAGCACTGGGACAATGCGATTTCTCAGGGCCAGCACTGGGCGGGAATTGTACTGGGAGACCGGCAGCCATTTATTCATGTGCCTTACTTTTTCTCCGATGTTTTCAACCTCTCCTATGAATTTTGGGGTGACTCGAGCGGGGCAACGCAAACAGTCGTTCGAGGCGATACAAACGCCTCGGCCTTTAGTGTTTGGTGGCTGAAGAAAAACCAGGTCGTTGCCGCATTTACGATGAATCATCGGGAAGAAGAGCGCGAGATCGCACCGGAATGGATCAGGAACAAGCAGACGGTTTCCCCGCAGCGCCTCACAGATCAAACCCGCTCAATCCGGGAAGCCGTACAGAGACCATCTTGATCGCGACGCGCGATCGAGCGGTCCTGGCTTTCGCATGGCAATGGATATTGGTTAGCGACTCCTAAACTGTGCCGAACGCTGTCCTCTCTCGGCATCAAGCATGGTCTTTGCAGATTCGGATCGATGTCCAACTCGACACGCAGTCCACTTCGCTCCGCCAGTCCTTCGACATAAAGACGCAGAGCAGAGGGGAGTCCGCCTCGTCCAGCAGAGGCGGATGCAGCAGATGCGACTTCGTTCGGAGTGCGCGCGACACCAAGAGACAGATGGTGTGTCTGCCAGTTCCACCACTTCCGCACAAGGGCGCAATTTCCTACGTAGAGGCTGTCTGAATTATAGCAAACAGCGTTTTCGCCGAATACCCGATAGACGCACACGAATAGTGAAGTGAAGACAATTTTCGGTAGTGGGCTACTTTGAATTAGGACCATTCTTCCAACTGCCTTTTATCAAAGTAGCCCACTACCCAATTTTCTGTGGCAGCCAGTCCGTTTGGTTACCACAGAAGCGAGGAGCACAAATATGCCAAAGATCATCGTGGCGTAAACTGGCTAAGATCGTAAATCCCAAGCTGCTTCTCTATTTCCTCCACACGCGGCACCATGCCTTCAAACCCCTCCTTGCCGAAGAGTTGATGCTCTCTCTTCTCGAAGTCCTCCCCCAGCGCGTCATATTCATTGCGAGAAACGATCTTGTGCAACGCCGGAAAGAGA
>Ga0209803_1001504_pt1 | contig 15221 bp, 12 predicted proteins | sample GraSoiAngelo_138_FD_185895 | JGI IMG/M metagenome (GOLD analysis project Ga0209803, IMG submission 185895) | Grasslands soil microbial communities from the Angelo Coastal Reserve, California, USA - 14_0929_09_40cm (SPAdes) (version 2) | ecosystem: Environmental > Terrestrial > Soil > Grasslands ...
GCAAGACATGTTCGCGCGTCTGCGGCATCGGGCCATCGTTCGCGGCCACCACCAGGATGGCCCCGTCCATCTGCGCCGCTCCCGTGATCATGTTCTTGATGTAGTCCGCGTGCCCCGGGCAGTCGATGTGGGCGTAGTGCCGCTTGTCCGTCTCGTACTCCACGTGCGCCACCGCGATCGTGATCCCCCGCTCCCGCTCTTCCGGCGCGTTATCGATCGACCCGTACTCCCGCACCGCGATCTTCTGGTTCTTCGTGTGCAGCACCTTCGTGATCGCCGCCGTCAACGTCGTCTTGCCGTGGTCGATGTGCCCGATCGTCCCGATGTTCACGTGCGGCTTCGTCCGCTCGTACTTCGCCTTCGCCATGATCTGCGTTCCTCCGGTCTCGCGAGTTCTAGCGGGAGCCGACGCGCTGAGCCGGCTTACCGGCGACCTTCGCCATGATCTCCTCGGCAACGGCGGTCGGCACTTCTTCATAGCGCGCGAACTGCATGGTGGAGGTCGCGCGCCCCTGTGACATCGATCGCAAATCCGTCACATAGCCGAACATTTGGCCGAGCGGCACGTTGGCCCGGATGACCTGCGAGGTCCCGCGCGCCTCCATGGAGACGATGCGGCCCCGGCGGCTGTTGAGGTCGCCGACGACGGCGCCCATGTACTCCTCGGGCGTCACGACCTCGACGTCCATGATGGGTTCGAGCAGAACAGGTTTGGCCTTGCGGCAGGCTTCCTTCACGCCCATGGAGCCGGCGATCTTGAAGGCCATCTCCGAGGAATCGACCTCGTGATACGACCCGTCGGTCAGCCGCACCCGCACGTCCACCATCGGATAGCCGGCGAGCACGCCTGTTTCCAGCGCCTCCCGCACGCCCTTCTCGACCGGGGCGATGTATTCCTTGGGAATCGACCCACCCACGATCTTGTTCTCGAAGACGATGCCCTCACCGGGCTCGGCGGGCTCGACCTCGAGCTCCACGTCGCCGTACTGGCCGCGGCCGCCGGTCTGGCGCACGAACTTGCCCTGGGCCTCGGCCCGGCGGCGAATGGTCTCACGGTAGGCGACCTGCGGCTTGCCGACGTTGGCCTCCACACGGAACTCGCGAAGGAGGCGGTCCACGATGATCTCGAGATGCAGCTCACCCATGCCGTGGATGAGCGTCTGGGACGTCTCCTGCTCGGTCGTGACCCGGAACGTCGGGTCCTCGAGGGCCAGCCGCGACAGCGAGATCCCGAGCTTCTCCTCGTCGGCCTTCGTCTTCGGCTCGATGGCCACCGCGATGACGGGATCGGGAAAGCTCATCGACTCCAGCACGATGGGCTTGTCGGGGTCGCACAGCGTGTCGCCGGTCGTGGTCGCTTTGAGACCGATGACGGCGGCGATGTCACCGGCGGCCACGCCGTCGATCTCCTCGCGCTTGTTGGCGTGCATCCGGAGCAGACGGCCGACCCGCTCCTTCTTGTCCTTGGTCGAGTTGTAAACCGCGGAGCCGGACGGCAGCTGTCCCGAGTAGACGCGCAGGAACACGAGCTGGCCGACGTGCTGATCGTTCATGATCTTGAAGGCGAGCGCCGCAAACGGCTCGTTGTCGGCGGCCTTGCGCACCTCGGTCTCGCGCGTCTCCGGGTTGATGCCCTGCATGGCCGGAATCTCGAGCGGTGAGGGCAGGAAGTCGATGACGGCATCGAGCAGCGCCTGCACGCCCTTGTTCTTGAAGGAGGCGCCGCACAGGACCGGGAAGAGCGTCATGGCGATCGTGCCCTTGCGCACGGCCTTCTTCAGCTCGTCGGCGGTGATCGCCTCGCCGTGCACGTACTTCTCCATCAGATGCTCGTCGACCTCGGCCAGCCCTTCGATCATCTTCTCCCGGTACTCTTTCACCTGATCGCGCAGATCGGCCGGAATCGCGACCTGCTTGTACTCCTTGCCGAGTGTCTCGTCGTCCTCGTCCCAGACCAGCGCCTTCTCGTTGATGAGGTCGATCAGCCCGACGTACTCGTCCTCGCGCCCGATCGGGATCTGCACCGGGACCGGATGAGCACCCAGCCGCTGGCGCAGCATGTCCAGGCAGCGGTAGTAGTCCGCGCCGATGCGATCCATCTTGTTCACGTACACGATGCGGGGCACCCGGTACTTGTCGGCCTGGCGCCACACGGTCTCGGTCTGCGGCTCCACGCCGGAGACGGCGTCGAGAATGGCGACCGCCCCATCGAGCACGCGGAGCGAGCGTTCGACCTCGACCGTGAAGTCCACGTGGCCGGGCGTATCGATGATGTTGACCCGGCAGTCGCGCCAGAAGCACGTGGTGGCGGCCGAGGTGATGGTGATACCACGCTCCTGCTCCTGCACCATCCAGTCCATGGTGGCGGTGCCCTCATGGACCTCGCCGATCTTGTACGACCGCCCCGTGTAATAGAGGATGCGCTCGGTGGTGGTCGTCTTGCCGGCATCGATGTGCGCCATGATGCCGATGTTGCGCGTTTTTTCTAATGAAAACTGCCGCTGCACTATGTCGCCCCTTTTTGTTCGGCTACACATGCGAAGAGGGGGGTCAGCACGTGGCCCCCCTCTTCGTCGTTCCCCCGTTTACCAGCGGTAATGAGCGAAGGCCTTGTTGGCCTCCGCCATCTTGTGGGTGTCCTCTCGCTTCTTCACGGCGGAGCCGCGATTGTTGGCCGCGTCCAGCAGCTCGGCCGCCAGCTTGTCCGACATGCTCCGCTCGGGCCGACGGCGCGCGGCGACGATCATCCAGCGCATGGCCAGGGACGTCCGCCGCTCCGGCCGCACCTCCACCGGCACCTGATAGGTGGAGCCGCCCACGCGGCGCGACTTCACCTCGACGGCCGGCTTCACGTTGTCGATGGCCGTCTTGAACATCTTGATGCCTTCCTGCTTGGACCGGTCCTCGACGGCCGCGATGGCGTCGTACATGATGCGCTCGGCCGTCGACTTCTTGCCCCGCAGCATCATGATGTTGATGAACTTCGTCACCAGCCGGCTCCCGAACTTCGGATCCGGAAGCACTTCCCGCTTGGCCGCCCCGGCGCGCCGCATGGCCTACGCGGCTCCCTTGGGCGCCTTGGCGCCGTACTTCGACCGGCTCTGCTTGCGGCCGGCCACGCCGGCCGTATCCAGCGTGCCGCGAATGATGTGGTAGCGGATACCGGGAAGGTCCTTCACACGGCCACCCCGGATCATCACGATCGAGTGCTCCTGGAGATTGTGGCCGACCCCCGGGATGTACGACGTCACTTCCAGGCCGTTGGTGAGCCGCACGCGGGCCACCTTGCGCAAGGCCGAGTTCGGCTTCTTCGGTGTGGTCGTGTACACGCGAATGCACACGCCCCGCTTCTGAGGACACGCCTGCATCGCCGGCGTCTTCGACTTCTTCCGCATGGCCTCTCGGCCCTTACGCACGAGCTGATTAATGGTCGGCATGGCTCTCCTGACGCCAAACCTGCCGGGTCCGGCGACAAAACTCTAACTTTATATCTGAAACACCCTGTGATGTCAAAGTTTCAGGCCTCACCACACCTCATCCGGCAGCAGCCACCGAGCCGTCCGACTCCTCGGTACCGTCACTCGGCGGCGGCCCGAGCGTGAGGACCTGGTCGAGCGGCTTCACCGCCTCGCCGCCCGGCGTGAGCACCTCCACCCGCGTGTAGTTGTTGAGTCCGGTGCCGGCCGGAATCAGCCGCCCGACGATGACGTTCTCCTTCAGACCGCGCAGATCGTCGGTCTTGCCGGAGATCGCGGCCTCCGTCAGCACGCGCGTGGTCTCCTGGAACGACGCCGCCGAAATGAAGCTGTCGGTCGACAGCGACGCCTTGGTGATGCCGAGCAGCACGGGCTTGGCCGTGGCCGGCCGCTTGCCCTGGCCGATCACGCGCTCGTTCTCCTCCTGGAAGACGAACTTGTCCACCAGCTCGCCCACGACGAAATCGGTGTCGCCGACCTCCTCGATGCGGACACGACGGAGCATCTGGCGCACGATGATCTCGATGTGCTTGTCGTTGATCGTCACGCCCTGCAGTCGATAGACCTCCTGGACCTCGTTCACGAGGTACTTCTGGAGCTCGCGATCGCCGAGGACGGCCAGGTAGTCGTGCGGATTCGGCGAGCCGTCCATGAGCGGCTCACCGGCCTTCACCCGGTCGCCCTCGTGAACGCTGATGTGCTTGCCGCGCGGGATCAGGTACTCCTTGGTCTCGCCGTTGTCGGCCCGGATGACGATCTTGCGCATGCCCTTGACGAACCCGCCCATCTCGACACGGCCATCGATCTCGGTGATGACCGCCTGCTCCTTCGGCTTGCGCGCCTCGAACAGCTCGGCCACGCGCGGCAGACCGCCGGTGATGTCCTTGGTCTTGGTCGTCTCACGCGGGATCTTCGCGATGATGTCGGCCGCGAAGATCTCCGCCCCGTCGGGAACGGTGAGATTGGAGCCCACCGGCAACGGATAGCGATGCCGTTCACCCGTCTCCGTGCCCGCCTGGCCGCGGATGATCACGCCGGGCTGGAGCCGCCCGTCCGGATCTTCGATGACGACCTTGCGAGCCAGACCGGTGACCTCGTCGAACTCCTCGCGCACGGTCACGTTCTCGACGATGTCCTGGTATTCGACCCGTCCGGTGAACTCGGTGAGGATCGGGTTGGTGAACGGGTCCCACTCGACGAGCACCGTGCGCGGCTTGACCTTCTGGTCCAGCTTGACCTTGATCTTGGCGCCGTACACGACGGGGTAGCGCTCGCGCTCCCGCCCGCGCTCGTCCACGACGCCGATCTCGCCGTTACGGTTGGTCGCCACCAGGTCCCCATCGCGGTTCTGCACCGTACGCAGGTTGTGGTAGCGGACGGTGCCCGCGCCCTTCGCTTCGTGCTTGGAGGCCTCGACGACGCGGCTGGCCGTTCCTCCGATGTGGAACGTCCGCATCGTGAGCTGGGTGCCCGGCTCGCCGATGGACTGCGCGGCGATGATGCCGACCGCCTCGCCCAGCTCGGCCAGGCGGCCCGAGCCGAGGTTGCGGCCGTAACACATCACGCACACGCCGCGCTTCGTCTCGCAGATGAGCGTGGACCGGATACGGACGCGCTCGATACCGGCGTCCTCGATCTTCTGGGCCAGCTCCTCGGTGATCTCGCCGTTGACCTGCGCGATGATCTCGTTCGACAGCGGATCGCGGATGTCCTCGGCGGCCACGCGGCCGACGATGCGGTCGCGCAACGACTGGATGATGTCACCGCCCTCGACGAGCGGCGTGGCCTCGATGTACTTCACGGTGCCGCAGTCGTACTCGCTGACGATCACGTCCTGGGACACGTCGACCAGGCGCCGGGTCAGATAGCCGGAGTCGGCCGTCTTCAACGCCGTGTCGGCCAATCCCTTGCGGGCGCCGTGAGTCGAGGTGAAGTACTCCAGCACCGTGAGGCCTTCGCGGAAGTTCGACGTGATGGGCGTTTCGATGATCTCGCCCGAGGGCTTGGCCATGAGGCCTCGCATGCCGGCCAGCTGGCGGATCTGCTGGCGGGAGCCGCGGGCGCCCGAGTCGGCCATCATGTAGATGGGGTTGAACTCGCCACCCTGCTCACCCGCCTCGAGCTCGCGGAACATCTCCTCGGAGATGAGCTCGGTGGTGTGGGCCCAGATGTCGACGACCTTGTTATAGCGCTCACCGTTGGTGATGACACCGTCCTGGTACTGCTGCTCGACCTCGTTGACCAGCCGCCGGGCCTCGGTGATGTGACGCTCCTTCGACGACGGGATGTGCATGTCGTCGATGCCGATCGACAGCCCCGACAGCGTGGCGTAGCGGAAGCCGAGGTCCTTCAGCTCGTCCAGGAACTGCACCGTGACCTCGTTGCCGAGCGTGTTCATGCAGCGGCCGACCAGCGCGGTGACCTCCTTCTTCTTCAGCTCGCGGTTCTCGAAACGCAACGCCTCGGGCACGATCTCGTTGAAGATCGTGCGGCCGACCGTGGTCTCGATGATCTCGCCCCGCCAGCGCAGGCGGATGCGAGCCTGCAGGTCGACGTCCTCGTTGTCGTAAGCGATCCGGACCTCCTCGGCGTCGGCGAACAGCCGGCCTTCGCCGCGGACCGGGTGCTCGGGCGTGGAGAGGCGCTCCTTGGTCAGGTAGTAGATGCCGAGGACCATGTCCTGCGTGGGCACCGCGATCGGCGCGCCGTTCGACGGCGACAGGATGTTGTTGGCCGACAGCATCAGCACCTGGGCCTCGAGCTGCGCCTCCATGGACAGCGGGATGTGGACCGCCATCTGATCGCCGTCGAAGTCGGCGTTGAAGGCCGTGCAGACCAGCGGGTGGATCTCGATGGCCTTGCCCTCAACCAGGATCGGCTCGAAGGCCTGGATGCCGAGGCGGTGGAGCGTCGGCGCACGATTCAGGAGTATCGGGTGCTCCTTGATGACGTCGTCGAGGATGTCCCACACCTCCGGCCGCTCCTTCTCGACGTACTTCTTGGCGGCCTTGATGGACGACGCGATGCCGCGCTCCTCGAGCTTGCGGAGGATGAACGGCTTGAACAGCTCGAGCGCCATCTTCTTGGGGAGCCCGCACTGGTAGAGCTTGAGGTACGGGCCGACCACGATGACCGAGCGCCCGGAGTAGTCCACCCGCTTGCCGAGCAGGTTCTGGCGGAAGCGTCCCTGCTTGCCCTTGAGCGTGTCGGACAGCGACTTCAGGGGGCGGTTGTTGGGGCCCGTGATGATGCGGCCGCGCCGGCCGTTGTCGAACAGCGCGTCCACGGCTTCCTGGAGCATCCGCTTCTCGTTGCGGATGATGATCTCGGGGGCCTTGAGGTCCATCAGCCGCTTCAGCCGGTTGTTCCGGTTGATCACGCGGCGATAGAGGTCGTTGAGATCCGAGGTCGCGAAGCGTCCGCCATCAAGGGGCACCAGGGGGCGCAGCTCGGGCGGGATCACGGGGACGACCTCGAGGATCATCCAGTCCGGCTGGTTACCGGATTTTAGAAACGCCTCGATGACCTTGAGGCGCTTCACGATCTTCTTCCGCTTCTGGACCGAGGTCTCTCCCAGCATCTGAGCGCGCAGGTCGCGGGCGAGGGCGTCGAGGTCGAGGTCGCGCAGGAGCTCGCGAATGGCCTCGGCGCCCATGCCGACCTTGAGGCTGTCGGGGCCGTGCTCGTCGATCGTCTTGCGCGCCTTGTCCACGGAGACGAGATCCTTCTTCTTGATGGCCGGGATCTTCGACTCGAGAGCCACGTGCTCCTCGAAGTAGAGGATCTTCTCCAGCTCGCGCAGTGACATGTCGAGGAGCTGCCCGATGCGCGAGGGCAGGCCCTTGAAGAACCACACGTGGCTGACCGGCGAGGCCAGCTCGATGTGGCCCATGCGCTCGCGGCGCACGCGGGCGCGCGTGACCTCGACGCCGCACTTGTCGCAGACGACGCCGGCGAACTTCATGCGCTTGTACTTGCCGCAGGCGCACTCGTAGTCCTTGGTCGGGCCGAAGATGCGCGCGCAGAACAGGCCGTCGCGCTCCGGCTTGAAGGTCCGGTAGTTGATGGTCTCCGGCTTCTTCACCTCGCCGTGCGACCAGTCGCGGATCTTCTGGGGCGCGGCCAGCTTGATGCGAATCGCGTCAAACGTGATGGGCTTCGCATGCCGATCGAGGATGCCCCACAGGTCCTTGGTGGGCTTCTCCTCTCTGATCAGGCTGCCGAAAGGCCGATCCGTCAGCATTCAGTCTTCTCCTTTGTCGAGGGGGCTCAGGACGCCTTCTTCCCGTCCTTGGTCACCAGTTCGACGTCGAGGGCCAGGCTCTGGAGCTCCTTCACCAGCACGTTGAACGACTCCGGTGTGCCGGGCTCGAGGAAGTTCTCGCCTTTGACGATCGCCTCGTAGATGCGGTTACGCCCCTCCACATCGTCGGACTTCACGGTCAGCATCTCCTGGAGCGTGTGCGCGGCCCCGTAGGCCTCCAGCGCCCACACTTCCATTTCGCCGAACCGCTGCCCGCCGAACTGCGCCTTGCCGCCCAGCGGCTGCTGGGTGACCAGCGAGTACGGCCCGATCGAGCGGGCGTGCATCTTGTCGTCGACCAGATGGGCCAGCTTCATGATGTAGATCTGGCCGACCGTCACCTCCTGGTGGAACCTCTTGCCGGTTCGTCCGTCGTGAAGCATGGTCTTGCCCGACTGCGGCAGCTTGGCCTCCCTCAGGTGCTCCTTGATCTCCTCCTCGGTCGCCCCATCGAACACGGGGCTGGCGACCCACAAACCGAGCGCGCGGGCCGCCCAGCCGAGGTGGGTTTCCAGGATCTGTCCCACGTTCATCCGGGACGGCACGCCGAGCGGGTTCAGCACGATCTCGACGGGCGTGCCGTCGGGCAGGTACGGCATGTCCTCCTCGGGCATGATCTTGGACACCACGCCCTTGTTGCCGTGGCGGCCGGCCATCTTGTCGCCGACCGACAGCTTGCGCTTCACGGCGACGTACACCTTGACCATCTTGATCACGCCGGGCGGCAGGTCGTCGCCGCGGCGCAGACGGCCGATGCGGTCTTCCAGCATCGAGTCGTAGATGGCGATCTGCTCTTCGGCCAGCTCCTCGATGCGGCGGATCATCTGGGCCAGGCCCTCGTCCTCCTTCACCTTGATCTTCTTCAGCTCGTTCCAGGAGAAGTTGTCGAGGTCGGGCCGCTCGACGCGATCACCCTTCTTGGTCACACGCCGGACCTTGTTGGTCGGATCGAACAGATCGGCCACCGAGGTCTTGCCCACGAGGAGGTTCTTCAGCTTCTGGTCGCGCTCCATCTCGACCATGGCGATCTCGTCCTGGTAATCCTTCTCCAGGCGCGCGATCTCCTCTTCCTCGATCGACTTGGCGCGCTCGTCCTTGTCGACGCCGCGCCGCGAGAACACCTTGACGTCGACCACGGTGCCTTCGATGCCGGGCGGCACCATCAGTGAGGTGTCGCGGACGTCGCCGGCCTTCTCACCGAAGATCGCGCGGAGCAGTTTCTCCTCGGGCGTGAGCTGCGTCTCGCCCTTCGGCGTGATCTTGCCGACCAGGATATCGCCGGCCTTGACCTTGGCCCCGATGCGCACGATACCCGAATCGTCCAGGTCCTTGAGGGCCTCTTCGGAGACGTTCGGGATGTCGCGCGTGATCTCTTCCTTGCCCAGCTTCGTGTCGCGGGCCTGGATCTCGAATTCCTCGATGTGGATCGAGGTGAAGCGGTCGTCCTTCACGAGCCGCTCGGAGACCAGGATCGCGTCCTCGAAGTTGTAGCCGCCCCACGGCATGAAGGCGACGAGAACGTTGCGGCCGAGCGCCAGCTCGCCCTGGTCGGTGCCCGGCCCGTCGGCCACGACGTCGCCCTGGGACACCCGCTGGCCCTTCCGCACGACCGGCTTCTGGTTGATGCACGTGTTCTGATTCGACCGCCGGTACTTGGTCAGGTTGTAGATGTCGAGCGGCAGGTCCTGAACGGGATCCGCCTTCTTCGAGCGGCTCTCGGCCCGGACCACGATGCGATCGGCCGACACGTACTCGACCACGCCGGGGCGCTTGGCCACGATGACGGCGCCGGAGTCGCGCGCCACCACGTGCTCCATGCCGGTGCCGACCAGCGGCGCCTCCGGCTGCAGCAGCGGGACCGCCTGCCGCTGCATGTTGGAGCCCATGAGGGCACGGTTGGCGTCGTCGTTCTCGAGGAACGGGATGAGCGAGGCCGCCACCGACACGAGCTGCTTGGGTGACACGTCCATGTAATGCAGCTCTTCCGGGGCCACCATCCGGAACTCACCGCCCTTGCGCGCCGACACCCGCTCCTGTACGAACTTGCCGGTGCGGTCGATCTCGGCGTTGGCCTGGGCGATGACGAACTTCTCCTCCTTCAACGCGGTCAGGAACTCGATCTCGTCGGTGACGCGGCCCTCGGTCACCCGCCGGTACGGCGTCTCGATGAAGCCGAACTCGTTGGTGCGGGCGTACGTCGAGAGCGACGAGATGAGGCCGATGTTCGGGCCTTCCGGCGTCTCGATCGGGCAGATGCGGCCGTAGTGGGTCGGGTGCACGTCGCGCACTTCGAACCCGGCGCGCTCGCGGGACAAGCCGCGCGGTCCCAACGCCGACAGCCGGCGCTTGTGGGTCAGCTCGGCCAGCGGATTGGTCTGGTCCATGAACTGCGACAGCTGGGACGAGCCGAAGAACTCCTTCACGACGGCCGACACCGGCTTGGCGTTGATCAGGTCGTGGGGCATGAGGGCGGCGATGTCGGAGATCGACATACGCTCCTTCACGGCCCGCTCCATGCGGGTGAGGCCGACGCGGAACTGGTTCTCCAGCAGCTCACCGACCGAGCGCACGCGCCGGTTGCCGAGGTGGTCGATGTCGTCGGTGGGCTTGCTGCCGAGCTTGACGGCCAGCAGGTGCCGAATGACGGACACCACGTCCTCGCTCCGCAACGTCTTGGCGTTGGCGGATGCGCTGATGCCCAGCTTCTCGTTGACCATGAATCGCCCGACGCGGGCCAGGTCGTAGCGACGCGCGTCCATGAACATGCCGCGGAAGAGCGCGCGCGCGGAATCGATGGTCGGTGGATCGCCCGGCCGCAGCCGGCGGTAGATCTCGACCAGCGCCTCGTCGGGATTCTTGAAGTGGTCCTTGGCCAGGGTCTCGTAGATCGAGCTGTCGACCTTGCCGGGGCTGATCACCAGCAGCTTGAACGGCGCCACCCGCCGGCTCATCACCGACGAGAGCACGGTCGAGGTGATCTCGGCGTTCGGCTCGAGGACGACCTCGCCGCTCTCGGTGTCGACGATGCGGGACGCGGAGTGGCGGCCGACCAACGCCTCGGCGCGGACGGCGATCTTCTCGACGCCGGCCTCGAGCAGCTTCTCGACGAGCTTGGTGTTCAGGACCTTGCCGGCCGCGACCAGCGGCTCGCGGTGCCGCGGCGGCTTGACGTCCTCGGCCACCTTCGCGCCGACGTGGGCCTCGGGGTTGAACTTCACCCAGGCGTTGCCTTCCTCGAACGACAGCACCTCTTCCGTCTCGTAGAAGTGGCTGAGGATCTCCTCGTCGGAGAGGATGTGGTTCTTCTCGAGGAACCAGAACGCGCGGAGGAACGCGGTGGCCAGCATCTTCCGGCGCCGATCCACGCGCACGTGGAGCACGTCGTTGGCGTCGAAGTCGAACTCGACCCACGAGCCCCGGTAGGGGATGACGCGGGCCGAGAAGAGCGACTTGCCGGAGGCCAGGGTCTTGCCCTTGTCGTCGTCGAAGAAGACGCCGGCCGAGCGCTGGAGCTGACTCACCACCACGCGCTCGGTGCCGTTGATGATGAACGTGCCCTTGTCGGTCATGAGCGGCAGCTCGCCCAGGTAGACTTCCTGGCCCCGCTGCTCACGAATCGTCTTCGTCTTGGCTTCCTTGTCGTGATCGAAGACGACGAGACGGAGGGTGACCTTGAGCGGAATGGCGAACGTCATGCCGCGATCGTGACACTCCTCCACCGTGTACTTCGGATCGCCGAAGTGATAGGAGTCGAACTCCAGCAGGGCGTTGTCGTTGTAGTCGGCGATCGGAAACACGGACTTGAAGACGGCCTGCAGGCCGATGTCCTCACGCCGCTCGACCTCGATGTCCTTCTGGAGGAACGTCTGGTACGACCGCTTCTGCACCTCGATGAGGTTCGGGATCTCCACGATCGACGGGATCTTGCCGAAGTCCTTGCGGCTGCGGCGCCCGCACTGAATGGTCCCTGCCATGGCTTCTCCTGAGGATTAAGGGTTTCGCCCCGATCACATCGCCGCCCCGGAATCGGCGTCTACTTGACCTGGACGGTCGCGCCCTGCTCCTCGAGCTTCTTCTTCATTTCTTCGGCCTCGGCCTTGGCGATCCTCTCCTTCACCGCCTTGGGCGCGCCGTCGACCAGGTCCTTGGCCTCCTTGAGGCCGAGACCGGTCAACTCGCGCACCACCTTGATGACCTGGATCTTCTTCTCACCGGCGGCCATCAGAACCACGTCGAAGTCGGTCTTCTCCTCGACGGCCGCGGCCCCGCCGCCGGCGCCACCCGCCGCTCCCGGCATGGCCGCAACGGCCACGGGCGCTGCCGCCGACACGCCCCACTTCTCCTGGAGCAGCTTCGAGAGCTTCGCGGCGTCGAGCAGCGAGAGCTTGTCGAGTTGTTCGGCGATTTCTTCGATCGTGGCCATGGCCTCTCCTTTGTAATGGGTGCGGGCACCCGGGCTGTCGCTTCTGTTCAACTGAGGGGGGCAACGCCCCCCTCGTTCTCCCCCGGCGCGCCCCGCCGCGATATTCCCTTACCGCTTCATCGACCGCGTCGCGCGCCGCGCGACCACGGCCCCATCACTCCGCTATGCGTGTCCGTTCGAGTCGGCGGCCGCTTCGGCGGCGGCCTGGGCCCCGCGCTGCTGCAGGACGTAGGCGATCTCGCGTTGCGGGGCCGCGAGCAAGCCGACTAGCTGGGCCAGCGGTCCCTGGAGCGCGGCGAGCAGCTGGCTGCGCAGCGCGTCTCGCGAGGGCAGATCGGCCAGCGCCTTCAGTCCGGCCGGTTCCAGGACCTGACCATCGGCGTAGCCCGCCTTGATCGTGAGCGCCTGATTCGCTTTCGTGAACGCCTGGAGCGCTTTGGCCACGGCCACCGGGTCACTGTTCGAGACGATCATCCCGGTCGGGCCGTTGAGGTGACGGGCCAGCGCGCTCAGATCCGTCGCGTCGACGGCGATCTTGGCCAGCCGGTTCTTCACGACCTTGTAGTGCGCGGACACGGCCCGCAGTTGCTTGCGCAGATCGGACAGCTGCCGCACGGTCAGGCCCCGGTACTCGGTGAGCACGACCGTCTTCACGCCGTCCAGGCGCTGCTTGAGCTCGTCGACCGCCTTGACCTTGGCTTCCGTGGGCACGCTCAGGCTCCTTGCTTCTTGAACAGGTTGGCCGTCCGCACGGGATCGATCTTGATGCCGGGGCTCATCGTGCTGGACAGCGTGAGCGTCCGGAGATACGTGCCCTTGGCCGCCGCGGGCTTGGCGCGAACGATCGCCTCGATCACGGCCAGCGCGTTGGCGACGATGTTCTCGGGGCTGAACGAACGCTTACCGACCGGCACGTGGACGTTACCCGCCTTGTCGACGCGGAACTCGACCTTCCCCGCCTTGGCTTCGCGCACCGCCCGTCCCACGTCGAAGGTGACCGTGCCGAGCTTGGGGTTCGGCATGAGGCCGCGTGGACCCAGTACCTTGCCGAGGCGTCCGACCTGACCCATGAGGTCCGGCGTGGCGATCGCCGTGTCGAACTCCATGAAGCCGCCCTGGACCTTCTCGACGAGATCCTCGGCGCCGATCACATCCGCCCCCGCCTCGCGCGCCTCCCGCTCCTTCTCGCCTTTGGCGAAGACGGCAACCCGGACGGACTTGCCGATGCCGTGAGGCAGGACGACGGCGCCGCGCACCATCTGATCGGCGTGCTTGGGATCGACGCCGAGCCGGAGCGACAGATCGACGGACTCGTCGAACTTCGCGCCCGGCATCGCCTTCAGCGCGCCGACCGCCTCCTCCACCGTGTGTTCACGCTCCGGCTCGATTTTGGCCGTCGCCGTCGCGTACCGCTTGCCACCCTTCTTCGTGAGAACCGTCGCCATGGCTTGCGCTCCTGATCGTTAGACGACGTCGATGCCCATGCTGCGGGCGGTGCCTTCGACGATCCGCATCGCGGCGTCGATGTTCTCGGTGTTGAGGTCCACCAGCTTCGTCTGCGCGATCTCCCGGACCTGCTGGCGGCTCACCTTACCGATCTTGTCCTTGTGAGGAACCGCCGACGCTTTGGCGATCCCGGCCGCCCGCTTGAGGAGGACCGCGGCCGGCGGCGTCTTCACCACGAACGTGAACGACCGATCCTGATAGATGGTCACCACGACCGGAAGGATCAGACCTTCCTGCCCCTGGGTCTGGGCATTGAACCCCTTGCAGAACTCCATGATGTTCACGCCGTGCTGTCCGAGCGCCGGGCCGACCGGCGGCGAGGGATTCCCCTTCCCCGCCGGGATCTGCAACTTGACGACGGCCTGGACCTTTTTCACAGTCGTTCCACCTGGTAGTACTCGAGCTCGACCGGCGTGGGACGTCCGAAGACAGGTACCACCACCTTCATACGGCCCCGCTCCGGGTTGATGTCCTCGACGGTCCCCTGGAAGTTCACGAACGGTCCGTCGATGACCCGCACCTTGTCGCCACGCTGGAAGACCGACTTCGGCTTGGGCTTCTCCGCGCCGGCTTCCATCTGACGCAGGATCTCGTCGACCTGATCCTGACTGAGCGCCACCGGCCGCGTGCCCGAGCCGACGAAGCCGGTCACCTTGGGCGTCGCGCGCACGAGCTGCCAGGTCTCGTCGCTCAGCTCCATTTCGACGAGCACGTAGCCGGGGAAGAACTTCTGCTCGGTCTCCCGCTTCTGCTTGTTGCGCACCTCGACCACTTTCTCGGTTGGCACCAGGACGCGCGAGACCTTCTCGCCCATCCCGAAGATCTTGGCGCGCGACTGGATGGCCTCGGCCACCTTGTTCTCGAAGCCCGAGTAGGTATGTACGACGAACCACTGCTTGGTCGTCGTGGCCGTCCCCTCTGCGCTCATCTCAGGATCCTTTCCACGACTCTCGCCAGCCCGATGTCGACCGCACCCAGGAAGAACGCGAGCACGACCGTCACCACGATCACCACGGTCGTCGAGTTCACGAGCTCCTGCCGGCTGGGCCAGGTCACCTTACGGAATTCGACGAGGACTTCGCGGATGAATTCTCGTGCCCGCGTCAGGAAGCCCATGTCACTGCCCTCGGTCCAATATATGGTGGCAGGGGTGGAGGGATTCGAACCCCCATCCCCCGGATTTGGAGTCCGGTGCTCTAGCCGTTAGAGCTACACCCCTCCGCCCGGCGACTACTTCGTCTCCTTGTGCGGCGTGTGCTTGCGACACCACCGGCAATACTTCTTCAGCTCCATGCGGTCCGGATGCGTCCGCTTGTTCTTCGTCGTCGAATAGTTCCGCCGCTGACACGTGGTGCATGCGAGCGAGATGATGTCGCGCATGGCCGTCCACTATTCCTGAATCTCGGTGACGACGCCGGCGCCCACCGTGCGGCCCCCTTCGCGGATCGCGAACCGCAACTCCTTCTCCATCGCGATCGGCTGGATCAGCTCGATCGCCAGCGTCACGTTGTCC
>Ga0209803_1001515_pt1 | contig 15166 bp, 12 predicted proteins | sample GraSoiAngelo_138_FD_185895 | JGI IMG/M metagenome (GOLD analysis project Ga0209803, IMG submission 185895) | Grasslands soil microbial communities from the Angelo Coastal Reserve, California, USA - 14_0929_09_40cm (SPAdes) (version 2) | ecosystem: Environmental > Terrestrial > Soil > Grasslands ...
CGTTCTCACAGTCTTCATCGTCGGCCTCATGTCCGGCCGAACGCCAGAGTACTTGGGAATGAAAATAACTGCGCGTGACGTTAAGCTGGTGATGATCGCGTTTCTGGTCCACCCAGTCATCATCCTCATCCCAACGGTCCTTGCCTTTTCAACTGGGGCTGCGAGCGCGATTGGCGTTGGGACGAACTCGGTAGGGTTCACCCAGATATTCTACGAGTTTACTTCCGCGGCGGCCAACAATGGAAGCGACTTTCTCGGAGCATCCGCAAACACTCCATTCTTCAATGTCTCAACAGGCATTGTCATGTTGTTGGGGCGTTTCGCGCCCATCGGACTACTACTCGCTCTAGGGGGATCTATGATCAATAGAAAGAGACTCACAACAAATGTCGGTGTGAGGACAGACAGCTTTCTCTTCTCAATCGTCATTGTGGGAAGCATACTTGTCCTCGTCCTTCTCACCTTCTTCCCGTTTCTCGCGCTGGGCCCGATTCGAGAGTTCTTCCAAGGACGTGTAAACGGATTCTAGGGAAGAACAATGGCGACAAGATTCAGCAGAATGCTGTTGGTCCGACGACCGGCGCTGGTTTCGAGGAGAGTGTTTATCGATTCGCTTGTTCGCCTGAACCCGCTTAGACTGATCACAAACCCGGTAATGTTGATCGTGGAGATCACCTTCCTCATCGTGGCAGCCATGGCACTCTACCCCGAAGGATTTCCCAGGTTTGCAACCCCCTCCCTCCAGTCATTCTACGGGGAGGTTGCCTTGATTCTCCTGATCACTGTCTGGTTCAGCACTTTGTCCGATGCGCTCGCAGAGAGTCAGGCGAAGAATACTGCGAACAGCCTTCGAAGACTCGAGATGGAGGTATCCAGCAAGAGAATTCTCATGGAAGAAGGTTCTAGACGAATCGTTCCTACTCCCTCAAGAGAGCTTCGCAAGGGTGACCTTATTCTTCTCGAGAAGAGTGACACTGTTCCCATTGACGCACAGGTCCTTGAGGGAATCGCGATGGTTGACGAGTCTCTCCTAACAGGAGAGTCAACTGCGGTTCGAAAGGCACCGGGAGATGATGTCATCGGAGGCTCGCAGGTTCTCAGCGACACGCTTACGGCGAAGGTGACGGTCAACCCTGATGAGACGTTCATCAACCAAATGATTAGAATGGTTGAGTCCTCCAAGAGGCCCAGGACCCCGAACGAGCAAGCAGTAACAATTGTCCTGATCGGACTCACGGCGATTTTTACGATCCTTATCGGGGCTCTGCTAGGCGTGTCTCTGGTTCTGAGTCTCGCAGCGGACCTTTCGGTCCTGATAGCGCTCTACGTCTGCCTCTTGCCTACGACGATAGGAGCACTTCTACCCTCGATAGGATTGTCCGGCATTTCCAGGCTCTATAGGGAAAAGATAGTTGCTAAGTCTGGTCGGGCAGTCGAGACAGCGGGAGATACTGATGTTATTCTTCTCGACAAAACCGGGACCATCACAATCGGTAACAGGCAGGCGGTCGAATTTCTACCATTCCCCGGATTCACCGAGAAAGATGTGGGTGAAGCCGCCTTCCTAGCTTCGTGGCATGATGACACTCCCGAGGGTAGAAGCCTGATCAGGCTGGCCTACGAGAATGGGTTCGTTCCAAAGGAAATGAACGCTCTCGATGCATCTGAGGTGTACGAGTTCAGCGCGAGCACCCGCACTAGTGGTGTCAAACTGGCTGGAGGTACCGGGTTCATGTTGCCAAAGAGCGGGGGGACTGGCCGAGAGAGGGGAAGGCTGAGGAGAAAATTTGAACCCCACGTGGAAGGCGGCGTCCCGATCGGATCTGACGAGATAGAAATCATCAAAGGGGCTCCTGATGCCGTCAAGAAAATTGTAAAATCTGTTCCCGCTGACTACGACAAGATCGTTCAGTACATTTCTGCAGCTGGAGACACCGCTCTGGCGCTTTCGAGAAATCGAGAGGCGATCGGGATTGTAAGGTTGAGAGACGTTCTCAAGCCCGATATCAGGGAAAAGATCATGGCGGTCAAGGTGATGGGCATCAGGCCGGTTATGATAACCGGCGATCAACCACTCACTGCCAAGAGCATAGCGGCGGAGGTGGGAATTGACGAGTACCAACCGGAGGCGAAACCTGAGGACAAGTATCACATCGTCAAGCGGGAACAGGCCGATACTAGAATTGTTGCAATGATAGGGGACGGGACCAATGATGCCCCTGCCTTAGCAATGGCCGACGTAGGTTTGGCGATGAACTCTGGGACCCAAGCGGCGAAGGAGGCCGCTAACATGGTTGATCTCGAGTCGAACCCGGCCAAGATCATCGAAGTCGTGATGCTTGGAAAACAATTGCTTATGACCCGAGGCGCCGTGACTACATTTAGTATCGCGAACGATGTAGCGAAATATTTCGCGATCATGCCCGTCTTGTTTGCATCAACCATCCCAGAGCTGAAGGCGTTGAATGTTCTCGGGCTTGGGCTGAACACTGCCGTTCTCTCGGCCCTTATCTTCAACGCGATCATCATTCCCCTCTTGATTCCCCTAGCGATGAGAGGTGTCACGTTCAAGCCCTCGGGAACCATGACCCTTTTCCTGAAAAACACGGTGATCTATGGAGTTGGTGGAGTTATCATCCCCTTTGTAGGAATCAAGCTGATAGACGTGGGAATATCGCTGCTCTAGGAGAGAAAAACCCATGATGAAAGTTAGGCGCGAACTCCGGCGAAATTATGGCCCTGCAATAAGATTGGCATTAATATCGCTGATTCTCTGCGGGCTCGTGTTTCCCCTCGTCATAACGGGCTTTGCCCAGCTAATCTTTCCATCCCAGGCAAATGGAAGCTTAGTTCAGTTTCACGGTAAGACCGTGGGCTCAAATCTTATCGCGCAGAATTTCAGCATGCCGATCTTCTTTCATCCCCGAAACGATTCTGCCTCGGGGGTGGACCCTGACATCACAGTCCAGGACGCCTATTCTCAGATCCCGAGGATAAGCTCTGCCACCGGCATTTCAGTGGACGGGCTACAACAAATCGTCAACCAGAACGAGGAGGGCACGTTTTGGACCTTCGGCACTCCGTACGTTAATGTTCTAAGGCTAAACCTAGCTCTCATCAAATCGGGCAGTTCAGCTTACAACAGTTTCTCGTAGTTTCGGACTCAAGCCTCGGATGAGATTGTTTACTCGATGAAGGATTAGGGAATCGCTGTGACAGAAACCCGGTTTCCTCAGATAGCTCCCGAGCTTGACCTCACAAACCTTTTCGGATTCGTTTCGGCACATCCGTTGAGGGTTGTCATACGGTACTTAGGTTTCCGTCTCTAAAGTTAACTGCAAAAATCGTCACCTTGATCATACTTTCGACCGGTTCTTGGATATTCTCGCATGCCCAGTCCTCAACTGCCTCTCCAGTGACAACGATCCTAACCGGTCTCAGTTTCCCCCTCTCTCTGAACTTTGCCCCTGACGGACGCATTTTCTTCAACGAAAAAAACACAGGCAACGTACGTGTCATTCAACAGAATGGATCACTTTTGTCAACTCCCTTCGCTACCATTTCGCCAATATTCACGGACGGCGAGTCGGGACTATTGGGCATAGCTTTGGATCCATCCTTCACCACCAACGGGTATCTCTACTTCTACCATACCTATCGTGACAGCCAATCCTACACACACGGTCACATCGTCCGCTACACAGCAGCAGGTAACATTGGGACGAGCCCGACGAACATCTTCGATGTCGTAAGCGGTGCTCCGAACACTCCTCCTTATCATAACGGTGGCTACATCAAGTTTGGACCTGATGGCAAACTATACGCACAGGTCGGCGAATTCCACGAAGGTTCGCCAGCACAAGACCCATCGTCCACAACTGGTAAGATGCTTCGCATGAACTCCGACGGGTCCGTTCCTTCCGACAACCCCTTCCCCGGAAGCCTTGTCTATGCTTTGGGCATCCGGAATGCTTTCGGCTTTGACTTTGACGCGTCAAATGACAGACTCATTGCCACCGAGGCGGGTCCAAGCAGCGATGATGAGATCAACATCATCGTTAAGGGCGGAAACTATGGTTGGCCGACGTGCCTCGGAGTATGCCACAACCCGTCATTCATAGATCCAATCGTCAACTTCAATCCAGTCGTCACACCCACCGGGATCGCGACAGTTGCTCCCAACGTCTATTATTTTGGCGAATGGAACACGGGGAACACGGGAAACCTCGAACGCCTTGAACTCTCTATGAACGGATCAGTAGTTTCAATGAGCCAGGTTTACACGCAAAGCGGAGGAATTATCGGGGTTGAAAAGGGACCCAATGGGAAACTGTACTTCACCTCTCCAAACGGAATCTACACTTACGACATTCAATCGCCAGTCTCACCGATGCCCAATTCCCTTTCCATAATCCTCGCGATCACTGTGTCAATAATCGCAACGGCAGTGTTAGGCTATTTGGCGATCCGTTATCGGGGCAGACACTCCGCTCAACCTGTTGCTAGAACGCAACAGGATCCATGACAGTTCGGCTCCTCTCGAAATGAAATTAGTGGGTAGCAGCTACATGAGCTTCTGGTATAGCACGAAGTATGCTGTTGCCATGAAGACGAAGCTTAGCAGCATGCCGAACCCTAGAAAGCCGTATGCTCGGCTGGGCCGGTATGCGTTGCGTGTGCTCGTGAACATCATGTACAACCCTACGATTCCCAGAGCATAGAGCAGGGCCACGAACACTCCTTCGGCCGGAGTCTGGTTGTTGATGTCGTGAGGATAGACAAAGCCGAGACCTTGCTGGACGTTCAAGAGACTCACCGAGGTGCCGGCGCCGACTAAGATGAAAAGTCCGCCAGCGAGGACAAAGACGGTGAAGGCGAGGATCAGGAAGGAGGCTACAGGCAATAGCGGCCTACTGGATCCGGGTGCAAGTTTAACGAAACTCATCCGGAATGCCAGGTTGTTTAGAGATCTCTTCAGTTTGAAGAGTCCTGTTCTGAAACCCATCGCTGGTCCACGTTAAGTGGGGGAAGGGCCATCGCCGATTATAAGCCCTGCTTTCCGGTTCTGTCAACTCTTCGGTTGTTCGAGGACTAGACTTGCTCTCATCGACTCTGAGGATTACCGTCGTCGTCGGATTCCCCTTCATTGCTTCACCTGAGAGCCCTTGCGCCTCAGAGACACATAGTCTCTTTTCGGCAGGGAACGGTCGAACCTCAACCGCCCCCTCACGCCCGTAGCGTGGTAGCTTGGCCCATTGCACGGCAAGGATTTTACAGTGGCCAACCAACCGGCTATCCCGGTCTAGACCCGTCACCTGGTCGGAGTCACTCCCCTCATCCCAGTGTGACAAGCTCATACGACGACCGCCTAACAGTGCAATGGGCCGCATCGTGAACATAACAGTTAGAGAGGACCGAAGCTACCACCAAACAACAACGGAAGAGTTGACAGAGCCTGCTTTCCCAAATTGCATGCGCGAGTCTGAAACCGTTTTTATAGCGCGTTTGGTCATGAGCCCTCGCGAGGCTTCCGCACCGATTTGTGTCCGCAGAGAATTTTGTGCTCCAAGTGCGGCGAACTCCTCTACACTGGGCTTGAGCTGGAGACCCCTGGCGAGATCATTCAGCGCAACGGAGGCTACTGTCCAAAGTGCGGTAAGAAGCTGGGGTTTGACACTGAAAACTTGAAGATTATTCCAGAGACCCCTGTTCCTGGTCCCTAGTTCCCTCGCATTCTTTTTTCTACCAGCACTCAATTACCGGGCAGATCACGAGAAGTCAGGCATTGGCAAGAAGAACCCAAGTCTACGAGTACCATAGAAAGCATGGTAACATCGTCGAGTATGCGGGCTTTGACCTTCCAGTCTGGTTCGAAGGCATAATCCCGGAATGCCGTAGTGTTAGAAACAACTGTGGAATATTCGATGTCTCCCACATGGGACGAGTTCTAGTGGAAGGAAAAGGCGCCGAGTCATTCCTCAACAATCTCACCACGAACGACGTGTCTAAGCTTGCCGTCGGAAGAGGACAGTATTCTCTCTTTTGCAATGCTAAGGGAGGAATTATGGATGATCTGACCGTCTTCAGAATCGGTAGCGTGCGGTATCTTGTTGTCTACAACGCCGGGAACCGTGACAAGAACTGGAACTGGCTTCTCAAAAACAAGACACGAACCGATGTGACCATTTCCGATGTTTCTGATGATGTTGCCATGTTCGCAGTTCAGGGTCCTCGCGCCGGGACGGTCCTCTGGAACCTGTCCGGTGTCAAGCTCGACGAAGTGGAAAAGTACGGGACGAAGGATGCGAAGGTTGCAGGGATTCCGTGCCTCCTGACACGTAGCGGATACACGGGTGAGGATGGTTTCGAGATCTACGTGTGGAATACCAGCGTGAAGGAACCATCAAGTGCGATGAGGGTCTGGGAGAAACTCTTGTTGGGTGGTAGAGAAGTCGGGATTTCTCCGGTCGGGTTGGGTGCGAGAGACGTTTTGAGACTTGAGGCGGGAATGTGTCTCTATGGGAATGATATTGATGAGAACACTTCCCCGGTTGAGGCGAGGCTCAACTGGGTTGTGCGTTTGGATAAGCCGGATTTTGTGGGTAAAGATGCGATCATACGCTTGAAGGAAAGAGGACCCAGCCGAGTGAGAGCTGGTTTCAAGATGAAGGAAAAAGGGATTCCGCGGCAAGGCCAGCACACTTTTGTGGATGCCGATGTGGTTGGCAAGGTGTCTAGCGGAACATTTTCTCCTACTCTCAGTCTTGGGATTGGAATGGGCTACGTCCCACCGTCTTTAGCCGCGATCGGAGAGAGATTCAGTGTTGGAATCAGAGATCGGAGGGTCCAAGCCGAAGTCGTCAAGCTTCCTTTCTACCAACGGCGATCAGAGGATCAGGTTGTGGTGCTTGGTGAAGAGATGGGATTGAAAGATTTCAGGAAAAAGTATAGCCCGTCTAGTCAGGCCACGGTCGCGACCGCAACCCATTGAGTCGATGGCGCGCTATTTCTCGAGGCCGTAGAATGTTTGTTCGAGCAGTTAGGCGGATTATGGTTTAGCCGGCCACTTCGAAGCTTCGGGCTTTGAGCTGGTCGCATTCGTGTAGCGTGCTGTGCTTTTCGCACAGGTCTCTGCTGCAGTGGGGGCAGTTTTCTACTGCTAATTTTTGGCAGTCGGTGCATACTGCGCCCCATACCAGTGCCATTTTTCATCTCTCCGGGAGTTCTCACCGTATTAGCGATCGTTACTAAAGCCGTTTGGACATTTCCTACTCAAAAAGATAAGTAAACCGGTACCTAACCTACAGGGACAAGTCTAACCGGGACAGATATTATCTGTAATCTTTCTTTACGAATAAAGGCTAACGTCGAGGCTTCTCTTTCTTCCCCTTCAACAACGCGTCAAGACTGACACCGTTGACCGTGAAAACACGATAACGCGTTCCCGGAAGGTCACCGTACGCTTTGCCCTCGGCACCACCAATGCCTTCGATCTCAACCTCGTCATGTTCGTCTATGAAGTTCAACGCCCCATCACCCGGAAGAAAAGCCGTCACAGTCTTTCCATTCTTAATGATCTGGGCCCTCACACATTTCCGAACTGCGCTGTTGGGCTGGCGGCATTCCACCCCAACCTTCTCTAGTACGATGGCTTTTCCCTGTGGCGCTCCTTGAAGCGGGTCGGATTTGTAATCCAATCCAAGCATTCGTCGCTTGTAGGGTGCATAGGCCCACCTGAACTCTTTCCGTCTCTTCCGGAGTTTCTGGGCTGCGAACAGCCCCCTAGACGCCTTAGCCATTCATTCACCGATTGGGGAGGCAAACGACTAGCTAGGTTGCTTTTTAGATTGACGGCAACCGGTTTCAGAGAGAATCGTCCCCTGTCAGGCAGGGAAAGACTCTGTTCTTGGTGAATCTGTGTCAATGCCGACGAGGCAACCTTAATTCTGAGAACCACTTGAGCGAAATGAGACATGGAGAAGAGAGAAACTATCGATGGAGTCTTGGTGGATTTCAAGGAAGATATTCTTATCATATCTCAAGAAGCCACGCCTGATCCCAAGTCGAACTTTCATTACACTCATGAGGCCCTGACCTTCAAATCAGCTTGTAAGGGGAAGATGCACGTCTTTGAGACCAAGAGCGCGCCACGAGCTTTGTGCCAAGTCCTCAGTTATCGGTGCGGACACGAATAGTCACTCAATCGTAGGTTGTCCTCTAGCTCGGATAACGGCTAGACGCCAAGAGAACTCGGTTATCTGGTCAGTCCAGACCGAGTAATCGCCCAGAATAAGCCCTGATCCGGAATCTGAAAGATCAGTCAAGCATTCGCTCCAAATTGTTCAGGAAGGATCTAGATTTCCGGTATCACGGATTTTCAAATAGCCCGTCTCGTGCCCTGAATCGCAATGTCCGCCCATTATCCATCCCAGACAGGAAATCTTGTCTAGAAAACAGATGGGGGGATAAGAGCAGAACACCTCGAGACGCCAGAGCGTCGAGAGGAAAAAATTGGGAGATTCCTACTACCTATCTCAATCGAGACCTTTACTGCACAACTACGTGGTCGATGTCGAAGTATCTCTTCACAAGTAAACGTGTCTTGTCGATAGTCCGGCCGTTCTTTCCGATAGCGATCGCCTTATCCTGAGCGTCCACCTCGACAACCACGATTTTCTTGTCCGGCCTTTCTGTTACTCGGATCTCTTTGATCCTTGCTGGCGAGAGGCTGTTCCGGATCAAGCCTTCAGGGGTCTCCGCATACTCCACGACCTCGATCTGCCGGCTTGTCATGCGACGCAGCTGGTTGATGTTCTTTCCTCCCTTTCCGATCGCGAGTCCCATGTCGCCGGGCTTTGCTACGAAGATGATGCGTCCGAGCTTCTCGTCGATCAAGCAGTCTTGGACGGTGGCGCCTGTGGTGGTCTCGAAGAGGGCCATGTACTTCATTTCTTCACTAGTCAGCTTGATCTTGGGCTGAAGCATCACTTGTTCTAAATCCTCCAAATGAAATGATGAAAAATATTCCTTGCATTCCCGAGTGAACGGTTCCACTCACGGATTAAACAATGCACGTTTACTTGCAGTCTCATGCCTTTCCACCAAATGTGGCTAGGAACCTGTTGAACCCTGCCCCGTCCTGCAATTCCAAGAAGGTCGACTTGAAAGCGTGGCCTTCCAGTCTGTCCTCTATAGAGATAACCATCTCCCTTCAAAACCCCAGCAAGATAAGCAATATTACTCATTATTCTTCTCAGCCAGCTTCAAGACCTCTGAATCACCGGGTTCTTTAACGACCATTGATGCGACTGGGAAGGGTTTCTCGCAGAGCGCTCCCAGGTCGAGGCTGCTGCCTTGGAAGACGTAGACTGGAACCTCGGACTGTTCCGCGTCATATACGATGTTCTCGCGAAAATCTGTTGGGCAATTGCTTGCGAGGATCAAGAGCTTTGCTCTCCCGAGGGAGGCGCTGGAGAGAGTGATCTTGCTTCCGAACTCGACCTTGCCGGTCTTAACGGCCATCCGGATCTGTTTGTTCACGTCCAACTGGTTCTACTTGCTCCCTTTCCGGGACATTGACATTGATACTTCTATGAGGCCTGTGCCCATTGGTACTTGTTGACCGACGATCACGTTTTCCGCGACGCCCCTTAGAGTGTCTACGATGCCCTTGACTGCAGCATCTACGATCGTGGGTATTGTGATCTCGAAGGCTGCCTTGGCAAGAGTGCTTGCTTTCTCCCCGCTGACACCGTGGCGTCCGACTTGCAGGACTTCGCCTGATGAGGTCATCATATCTGCCACCAGCATCACGTGTCGGATGTCCACATCTAGACCCTGTTCCTCCAGTACTCCTAGCGCTTCCTTGATTATTACGTTGCGGGCTGCTTCGATCCCGAGGACGACGGCTGTCTCGTTAATGTTATTGCTCACTGTCCGGCTTGTGTCAACGCCCGGGACTTCGAAGGCCAAAGCGAGGCTTGATCCTTCCGTCCGGACTATCCATTCTCCTTTTTCCTCGATAACAAGAGCTCTTCGGACCGCGGGCAAGCCTTTGACGTGATGGACCAGGAGTTTGCTGGCTAGGCGCCTGAACTGGGGGATCTCAAGCTCCTTCGACTTGATTTCTACATGGTATCCTTCGACTTTCACCTCGCAGTTCGGCGGTTTCACCGCATCTCGTACATCCTGGACTGTAATCTCTCTCTCCCGCATTGCTTGCGGGTTCAGCTTCACATCAATTCTCATCCGTGTGACATCGGATTCGAATGAGCTAGCAATATCCTCTAACGTAGCATGAGTGAGCTGTGTTGCTACCTCCTGGGCTTTCTCTCTGCTCGCCCGGTGTTTCGCATCCAAGAACACGGTCATGTTTGGGGTTGAGGGGATTTTGCGTGCGTCCACGATCTCAATGAGTCTTGGAAGTCCCAAGGTCACGTTTTGCTCTCGGACTCCGGCGAAGTGGAAGGTTCTGAGCGTCATCTGCGTACCAGGTTCGCCGATGGATTGTGCGGAAACGATTCCTGCCGCCTCGCCCGGCTCGACCAAAGCGCGTTTGTAATTCTCTATGGCCTCCAACACTGTCTCGTCAACAGCAGGCTTAGGCAGTTTCGCGTTTATCAGGCTCTGACGCAGCTTGTTGAGTATCAAGGGCGAGAGAGTATTGTTCGCCTTGTCCACCTCATCCTCGACGTATTCCTTGGTCGCGGCCGTTCCCTTCTTCATAGTAAGCCGGATGCGTTCTATGAGTCGATCGATGTTTACAGCCTTGCCGTGATCGCTCTTCGCCGTGTCCACACCATCCTCCCCGTAACGGACCTGGATTATGTTGCCCCGGGAATCCCTGACGGTTGAATCATATTCGACCCTGAGATGCTCCAGGGCGTTGATTAGGCGTCGTTGCATGTATCCGCTCTGCTGGGTCCGGACCGCCGTATCCACCAGTCCTTCTCTTCCTCCCATTGCATGGAAGAAAAATTCGATGGGTTCAAGCCCGTCTCGGTAAGAATTGTAGACGAATCCTCGAGCCGCCGCCCCAGCGTCTCCAGGTTTGAAAAATGATAATGCTCTCCCACGATATCCCCTTAGGATTCTTTTTCCTCGAATCGATTGTTGGCCGACGCTTGCGGTCATCTGGGATATGTTGAGCGTTGAGCCTCGGGCTCCTGCCCTGCTCATGATCACCCCACTGTTGTCCATCTGGAAGTACTGGTCGGCGAACTCACCCGCCACATCTCGCGCTCTAGAAAGCTCGTTCATGATGTAGAGCTCCAAAGATTCTTCCAACGACTGCCCCGGCAACCGTTCTAGCGTCTCTTTGCGGTAGCTGTCGATGTACTCGTTGACCTTCTCCTCCGCCTTGGCGATGGCTTTAGCGATCTTTTCCTTGGTGGCCGCGGGAATCTCGAGTTCGTCGAACGCGTATGTGAACCCTCGAAGAACCATGTATCGATCGAGAAGTTTTGTGACCGCGTTGAGGAACGTTCTTGCATCTTCCGCTCCATAGTCCTTAACTATACGGTGGAAGAGGCTCTCTGATTTTTCGGCACCGATAGACGCCTTGTCGATCACTCCTTGCTCAAGGACGCCATCTTTGATCACGATGAAGGCATCGTACGGGCAGTCGTGAAGAACTCCCTTGTCGCAGTCCGCGCACTTGTAGTAGCTTGACAGGTTGGATTTCGACACGAAATTGAAGCCTTTGGGGATGACGATGCTGAAGATCTGTTTGCCGGTCCATTTCTCTTCAGGTTTTGTCACTGCCGGTCCGGGCATAGGTCCCTCGAAGCCCGCAGCCGCCAGTAACTTCGAAACAGTTGGACGATCCAGAAGTGTTGACTTCTGTGTTAGAAGGAAGGCTGCGGTCAGTGAGTCTCGGATCGCTCCGATGATCGGTCCTCCGTATCTTGGGGAGAGGATCTGGTCCTGGACCTGCATGAGGAGGCGGGCCTCGGTCCGGGCCTCTTCGCCTTGTGGAACGTGGAGGTTCATCTCGTCACCGTCAAAGTCCGCGTTGTAGGGCGGACAGACGGTTGGGTTGAGCCTGAAGGTCTTGTAGGGGAGGACTCGGACGCGGTGTGCCATGATGGACATTCTGTGTAGGCTCGGTTGCCTGTTGAAGAGCACAATATCGCCATCTCTGAGATGTCTCTCGACCACGAAGCCGGGCTGGAGCGCTTCCGCGACAACTTTTCTATCTGTAACGAATTCGAGCCGGACCCGTCGGCCATCGGGACGGACAATGTATAGTGACCCTGGATAAGTGTCAGGGCCGTTGCTGATGAGTCGCTTCATCTCTTCGAGATTGTAGTCAGTGGCCTTCTCAGGAATCGTTAGGCGGCTTGCAACATCGAGGGGTACTCCTACTTCATTGATGTCTAGGTTCGGGTCGGGAGATACGACTGTTCGGGCTGAAAAATCAACTCGTTTGCCCGATAGGTTGCCTCTGAATCTTCCCTCTTTTCCTTTCAGTCGCTGAACGAGGGTCTTCAAGGCCCTTCCAGACCTGTGTCTCGCAGGGGGCAGGCCTGAAACCTCGTTGTCAAAGTATGTGGTTACGTGGTATTGGAGCAGTTCGTGGAGTTCTTGAATGATGTTGATGGGAACTCCGGATTCAAGCGCCTCTCGCAATTTCTGGTTGATCCTTATGATGTCGACGAGCTTGTGAGTCAGATCGTCCTCCGACCTGATGCCGGACTCTAGAGTTATCGAGGGTCTGACCGAGACGGGAGGGACGGGCATGACTTGAAGGACAGCCCACTCGGGCCGTGCGGCTTTGGGATCCATTCCGAGAAGAATCAAGTCATCGTCAGGAATTCTCTCAAGCCTCTCTCGGACCGTACTGGGGGTCAATCGCACCGCGCCTCCCTCGGCCACAATCTCGTGGAAGGTGGTGGGCTTGCCATGTTCGATTGGGTACTGTCTTTGCCCACAGTGAGGACACTGTTGGGCCTTCTTGGCGTCTTTGATGATCTCGTCCAGGAAGGCGTCAGGTACGGTGTTTAGGCGTAGTTTGAGATCGGCGTGGCGTACTTTGAATTTCTCGATCTTCTCTTCACTCAGCAGTATTCTGCCACAGTTTCGGCAGGTAATTGAGAGGAGTCGATGAATGAGTTTTGCGAAGCTGACATGGATAACAGGTTCTGCCAGCTCAATGTGGCCAAAGTGTCCGGGGCAAGCGGAGGCGGTGTTGCCGCAGGTCTTGCATTTTTGGCGGGGTTCAAGGGTCCCGAGCCTGCCGTCCATCAGTCCGGATACAATCGGGACTCCGTCCTCATCGTAGGTGTCCGCAGCCTGAACCTCCACCGCCGATAGTTTTCGAAGCTCTGAGGGTGATAATAGTGTGAATCGGATGCTCTGGATTACCTTGTGAGCTTCTTCCATTGTCGCGAGAGACATCGCTATGCTCTCTCTTCCAAGTTCAGTCGTGGTGCGATTCCGAGAGCCATCAGCTCTTGGACTAGGAGTTTGAACGCGTAGGATATTGCGACAGGGGAAATGACGGCTTTCTCAGCGTCGATGCGACAGATGTACTTGTTTTGCTTGATATCGTGATATGCGAGAGTGCCGCATGTCTCGCAAACGTAGGCGATGTATTTGTCAGATTCTTCTAGTAGCCTGTCTCGAAGTAGAGCGGATGCGCCGTGTCCGATGAGGCAGTCTCGTTCCATTTCTCCAAATCGTAATCCTCCTCCTCTGGCTCTGCCCTCGGTGGGTTGACGTGTGAGCATTTGGACTTGGCCTCTGGCTCGGGCGTGCATCTTGTCGGCTACCATATGGTGGAGTTTCTGGTAGTAGACGACGCCTATGAACAGGTCTGCGGCGAGCCGTTCACCCGTAATCCCGTTGTAGAGGGGTTCTCGTCCACTCTTCTCGAAGCCGAGTTTGGTCAACATGTCGCCGATAGCTTGGGGTCCGATGTTTTCGAAGGCTGTTCCGTCCATGATTTCTCCCATTTGGGATGCGAGTTTTCCGCCAAGTGTTTCTACGAACTGGCCTATTGTCATTCTTGATGGTATGGCGTGGGGATTGATTATGACGTCTGGAACGACTCCGTCGACTGTGAAGGGCATGTCTTCTTGTGGTACAAGGAGCCCTATCACTCCTTTCTGTCCATGGCGAGAGGCGAACTTGTCGCCTAGTTCTGGGACTCGCAGGTCTCTTACCTTTACCTTGACAAGCTTGCTTCCTTCAATGGATTCGGTTACGAAGACTTGGTCGATAGTTCCCTGTTCTGAGGGTCTCATCGTGACTGAAGAGTCTCGCTTCGTAGGGCCCTTTGCTTCGAACTCGCGGTATTCCTCCATGAATCTTGGCGGGCTTGTTCGTCCAACAAGAACTGTATTGCCTGTGGCTTCAGCTTCAGGAGAGATCATTCCATCTTCTTCTATGAGTCGGTAGTAGCGGTCCCCGCGGTATCCTCTGATCCCTGCTTCCGGGATTTCAAACTTGTCCCGCAGTCCTCCGAGGTACTGTCTGCTTTCAGCTTCGTAGATTCGGTAGAAGGTTGACCGGAAGAGGCCTCTGTCGACTGAGGATTTGTTGATGATGATCGCGTCTTCCATGTTGTAGCCTTGGAAAGATAGGATCGCTACGACCACGTTTTGTCCAGAGGGACGTTCGAGATAGTTGAATACCTCCATCGGTTTCGTCTGGACGATGGGTGTTTGTGGATAGTGGAGGAGATGGGATCGAGAGTCCACCCTGGTGAAGAAGTTGGTCGAGAAAACGCCCAAGGCTTGTTTCGCCATGGCTGATTCGTAAGCGTTACGTGGAGATTGGTTGTGCTCTGGGAACGGAATGAGGCTTGCTGCTATTCCAAGCATGACGTAAGGCGCAATCTCGAGGTGAGTGTGATCTTTTCTGAGGTCGTGTTCGTACATGGCGATCAGAGCGTTTTCTTCCTCGTCTGCATCCAACATCTCTACGACTCCTGATCTGACCAGGTCTTGCCAGGCGATTCGTCCCTGCTCGATCTGGACAAGGTGGTCTTCAGTCAATCGTGGTCTGCCGCCGTCAACCACGATGAGAGGACGCCGGACTCTTCCAGCGTCGCAATTGACGTGCAAATCGGCTCTTCCCCCCCTCGCTTCTGGGGGATGGAATGAGAAATTGACTTCGGCGCTCAGCTTTCCCTCGCGTCTGAGTTCTCGGAGTTCTCCGGCGA
>Ga0209803_1001518_pt1 | contig 15148 bp, 14 predicted proteins | sample GraSoiAngelo_138_FD_185895 | JGI IMG/M metagenome (GOLD analysis project Ga0209803, IMG submission 185895) | Grasslands soil microbial communities from the Angelo Coastal Reserve, California, USA - 14_0929_09_40cm (SPAdes) (version 2) | ecosystem: Environmental > Terrestrial > Soil > Grasslands ...
GCGCCGCTCGGCGATGCGCATTACGGCCCAGAGCGCTGCGCCGCGCTGGCCGACCTGATCGCCGAGATCCACGCCCTGAAGCGGGCCCGGAACGCCGTCGTCCTGGCCCACAACTACCAGCGCCCGGAGATCTTCACGGTGGCCGACTTCGTGGGCGACTCGCTCGAGCTGGCGCGCCAGGCGACCCGCGTCGACGCCGACACGATCGTCTTCTGCGGCGTCCACTTCATGGCGGAGACGGCCAAGATCCTGAACCCTGCACGGCGCGTGCTCCTCCCCGACCTGCGCGCCGGCTGCTCGCTCGCCGACAGCGTGACGGCCGAGGACCTGGCCGCGCGCAAGGCCGAGCTGCGCGCCGCCTATCCCGACCTGGCGGTGGTCGGCTACGTCAACACCACCGCGGAGGTGAAGGCCGAGTGCGACGCGTGCTGCACCTCCTCCAACGCCGTCCGCATCGTCGAGGCGCTCCCGAGCCAGCACATCCTCTTCGTCCCGGACCAGAACCTCGCCAACTACGTCCAGTCGCAGACCCGGAAGTCGATCATCGCCTGGGACGGCAACTGCTACGTCCACCACCAGATCACGCCCGAGCAGATCGCGGCGGTGCGGAAGGCGCTGCCGCACGTGCACGTGCTGGCGCACCCCGAATGTCGGGCCGACGTGCTGGCGCTCGCCGACGCCGTGCTCTCGACGAGCGGCATGGTGCGCTACGCGAAGGAGAGCCCCGCGCGCGAGTTCCTGATCGTGACCGAGTGCGGGCTCTCGGACCGCCTGCTGCTCGAGGTCCCGGAGAAGAAGTTCTACAAGAGCTGCAAGCTCTGCCAGTACATGAAGATGATCACCCTCGAGGGAACGCGTGATGCGCTCCGCGCCCTCGCCCCCGAGATCACCATCCCCGAGGACGTGCGGGTGCGGGCGGCGGCCGCGCTCGAGCGCATGCTCGAGCTGGGCGGGTGAGCCCGGCCGGCGGCGAGGCGCCGGCAGTCGCGGTCGACGTGGCGGTGTTTACGGTCCTCGACCGCGCGCTGCAGGTGCTGCTGGTGCGCCTCCGGCGCGGCGTGTTCGCGGGGCGCTGGGCGCTCCCGGGCGGCCGGGTGCACGCCGACGAGACGCTCGAGGGCGCTGCGCGCCGCCTGCTGGCGGCCGAGACCGGCGTGCGCGGCATCTACCTCGAGCAGCTGTACACCTTCGGTCACCCCGAGCGCGATCCCCATGGCCGGGTCGTGTCGGTGGCGTACTTCGCGCTCATCCCGCACGGCGGCCGCTTCCAGGGTCGGGCCCGCGAGCCGTTCCCGGACGCCGCCTGGTCCCCGGTGGCCCGCCTGCCGCCCCTCGGCTACGATCACCGTGCCGTGGTCCGCCGCGCCCTCGGCCGCCTGCGTGCCAAGCTCGCGTACACCAACCTCGTCTACACGCTCCTCCCGCCCAGTTTCACCCTCGGCGAGCTGCAGGAGATGTACGAGGCCATCCTCGGGCGCGGGCTCGACCGGCGCAACTTCCGCAAGAAGATCCTCTCGCTCGGGCTGCTCGCGGGCGCGGGCGGCGTGCGGCGCGGAGCGCACCGGCCCGCCGCGCTCTACGCCTTCCGCCGGCGCCGTCCGATGATGATCGAGATCCTCTAGTGTCCCGGACCCGAAGTCCGTTGCCAAAGTCGGGGGTGGATCGGCGGTGCTGGCAAGGCGCGACGACGAGGAATAGTTGGCGCTATTGCGAGGAGGAGCAACGCAGCCAGCGTCGTCGAGACGCCCCCGAATTTGGTGACGGACTTCGGGTTCGGGACACTAGCGAGGCTCAGGCCGCGGTCCGGCCCTCGCTCGGGGCCTGGGCGAGGCGCTGGCAGATGCGCATGACGCGGATGCGCGAGAGCTCGAAGTGAGCTGCGAGCGCGCGATGCGTCCAGCCCTCGGCACGCAGCCGGCAGATCTCCTCGTCGCGCTCCGCCTTCATGCGGCTCGCGAGGCCGCAGGACAGGATCGAGGCCTTCGAGATGCTGATGCCGAAGGTCTGCGCCACCACGCGCAGCGGGCGGCCTGCCCGGATCATCTGCACGATGTCGCACTCCGCCGGCGTCTCGCGGCGCCGGACGCCGTGACCGCCCGGCTGCCGCGCGTCGGCCAACGTCGGCGCGGACGCGTCGGGCAACGCCGGTGCGGGCGCGTCGCGCAGCAGCCGGCGGCGCAGGTTCGCGGCGTTGAGCCCGAGACCGTCGCACACGTTCTCGAAGGAGAAGGGCCAGCGGGGATCGGCGGTCTCGATCCACTGCCGCGCCTCCGCGGCGAGCGCCCCGCGCTGGTGTCGAGGCCCGACCTCGCCGATCAGGCAACGCATCGCGTCCTCGAGGACGGCGCGCATGAGCGCGCGCTCACCGGCGGCCGGACCCACCTCGGTCGCGACTGCGATTTCGTCCTGCTGGCCCAGATCAAACATATCGGTATTTTCTCCTCCGTCTTTGCGTGAGCATACTGCCCATTCCCGGGCAAATGCCTAGCGGAATGACGTGATGTATAAGGCCAAAAGTAGGTAGGTCCTGTCAACTAGGGTAAATAGGCCCCAGGTCATGCTTTTTCCACTTCGTCCTCCAGGAAGGGGACTCTCGCCCCTTGGGGTGAGCGATTGTTCACCCCCCCGGGCGTGAGCCCCCGCCCGGAGTGAACGGTCACTCACCCGTCCAGGGGCCGAAACGGCGACAGGCGGAGGGTGCCTGGCGTAGAATCCGCCGCTCGATGGCGGGCCTCTCCGGAAAGCCGCGGCACAAGGCGAGCGCCTGGCGACAGGTGGCCGCGCCACTCGCCGGCGATCGCTCGCTGCGCGGCCTCGCCGCGCTCAAGCGACTCAAGCCCGAGCAACGCGAAGCGCTGCAGCGGCGCCTCGAGGTGCGGGAGTATCGCCGCGCCGAGCTCATCTATCAGCCGGGGCAGGAGGCGCGCAGTCTCTACGTCGTGCTCGCGGGCGTGGCGCGCCTCTCGATCCCCTCGCCGAGCGGCCGCCGCGTGCTGCTGAACCTGCTGCCCGCGGGAGAGATCTTCGGCCACAGCGCCCTGGTCGAGGGCGGGCACCCGCACGTCTTCGAAGCGGCCGCGTACACCGACGTGCGCGCCGGGCGCATCGGCGCAGACGATTTCCTCGAGGTGCTCGCCGGCGAGCGCGCGCGCGAGGTCGGCGAGGTGATCTCCTTCGTCACCGAGCGCTGGATCACGCTCGTCATCCGGCTGGCGCGCTTCCTCGCGCAGGATCTCCGCGCCCGTGTCGCCTCGTCGTTGATCGAGGCCGCGCGCGGCTTCGGGGTGCAGGATGCGCGCGGCCACGTGCTCTCGCTGCGCATCACGCAGGACGCGCTCGCCGACCTCTCCGCCGGCAGCCTGCGCAAGGTGAACGCCGTGCTCCGGCGCTTCGAAGCCGAGGGGTTGATCGGGAAGGAGGAGGGCCGCATCGTGCTCCGGCAGCTCGGCACGCTCGAGGAGCTGGTGCTCGCGAGCTGAGCCGCGCCTACCGCGGCTTGCCCCTCCCCCGACGCTGGGATAGAAGGCGCCCGGGTCGAAGCCGCCGCCCGATGGCTACCGCGTCTCGCAGCCGCGCACCGGCAGCAACCAAGCAGCGCCCCCGGGTTCCGCTCGCGGCCCTGGCGGCCGCCGATGCGGCGCGCAGCTGGGGCGTACCCGTGCTGGCGCTCGCCGTCATCGCGCTCCTGACCGCGCTCGCCGCCGCCGGGGCGGTGGGGACCGCAGCCGCGCTCGCCGGCACGGTGGCCGCGGCGCTCGTGCTCCTCCTCTACATCGGCGAGCGCCCGCTCGTGACCCAGGCGCGTTCACCGCGCGAGCGGGGGCTGGGCGCCGGCCTGGCTCTCGTCTGGTTCGTCGCCTGCTACGGGCCCTTCCACGCCCGTCTCTTCCCGGGTACGCCGCTCCTCGACGGGGCGCAGGTGACGGCGGCGGGACGCGGGCTCCCGCTCCGCATCCCCGCGGCGGGGCGCTCGGCCGTCGACCTCGTCCTCGAGGGCCAGCTCGCCGAGAGCCCGAGCGGCAACGTGGCCCCGCCCGTCAACTACAGCCTGACCCTCGAGAGCGCGGGCGGCCCGCGCGTCATCAAGGGCACGTTCGAGGACCGCCTGAGCACGCGCCGCCTCGGGCGGCGCGGCACCGCCACCGTGCACCAGAGGCACAGCGCCGACGTGCGCGTCCTCGCCAATCCGGGGCGCGGCGACCTGACCGTGACGCACGTCGTCCTCGAGCCCGAGAGCGCGCAGCCGATCACGGTTTCCGCCTATCCCCACCCGCTCCCCGGCCCGCTCGTGCTCGGGCTCCTCGCTGCCGCGCTCCTGGCGGCCGTCATCGCCTTCGACCGCCTCGGCCCGGTGCCGGAGACCGATGGGGCGCTCACCCTCTCCACCGCCGCCGTGCTCGGCACGGCCCTCATTTTCTGGACGAGCAACGCCGTCCGCCCCGACTTCTCGGCCCTGATCGGGTCGATGATCTTCGGCGGGCCGCTCGGCTTCATCGCCGGCGCCGCCCTGTGGTGGATGGCCAAGCGCCTCATTGCCGGCCCCGCGCGCTGACGGCCGGGCGGACCGGCGCCGGCGGATCGTCCTCGCGGCGGCGCTGACCGTCGGCGTGGGTCTCATCGTCCTACTCGGCGTACTCGCCGATGGGCGGAAGTTGCTGCACACGGCCGCCGGCATCCACCCCGCGATGCTCGCCGCGCCGGTGCTGCTGACGCTCGCCTCCTACGCCGCCATGTCGCGCTCCTACCAGGGGATCGCGGAGGCGGCCGGCTGCCGCCTGAGCTTCCGCACCTGGCTGCGCATCACCTTCGTCTCCAACACGGTCAACTACCTGGTGACCAGCGCCGGGCTCTCGGGCTTCGCGGTGCGCATGTACCTCCTCTCGCAGCAGCGCATCCCGGCCGGACGCGCCGTGCTCATCTCGCTGGTGCAGACCTTCCTCACCAACTTCACCCTCCTCTGCTTCGTCGCGCTCGGGTTCGCGAGCCTGGTCCTCCGGCAGGCGGTTCCCGGCGTCGCGCTGGTGGCCGCGAGCGTCGCGCTGGCGCTGTTCACGGGGCTGCTCGCCTACGCGGTCGTGCTCATCTACCACCGCCAGCTCCGGCGGCGGACGCTCTTCTTCATCGCCGACGCCGGACATCGTGTCCTCCGCCGAGTGGTCCCGCGCTGGACGCCGGGCCGCGTGCGCCTGTGGCGCTTCCAGCACAACTTGAACCAGGGGCTCGAGTTCCTGCTCGCGCGCAAGGACCGCATGCTCGCGCCCGCGGGCTGGATCCTGCTCGACTGGGTGCTCACCATCGCCATCCTGTGGGCGGCGTTCCGCGCCGTGAACTACCCGATCGCGCCGGGGCTGGTGATCATCGGCTTCGCGGTCGGCATCGTCCTCTCGCTCGTGTCACTCGTACCGGGCGGGCTCGGCGTCATGGAGAGCGCGATGACGGCGGCCTTCGTCAGCCTCTCGGTGCCCTTCGAGCCCGCGCTGGTCGCGGTCCTCCTCTTCCGCGTCGCGTACTACGTGCTGCCGCTGCTCGTGAGCCTCTTCTTCTTCCACGGCATCTTCCTGCAGGCCGCGCACAGCGTCGCGGCGCGCTCCGGGTCGGCGCGATTTGACACTCCCCTCCCCCCGTCGATATGAACCCGCCCATGACCGGTGCGGAGGCTGCGCGCACGCCGGACTCCGGCGTGCGGGCGGCGCCCTTGCCGACCGGCGTCGTCGCCTTGCTCGACGGGCTCGGCGCCGTGGCGCTGCTCACGCGCGACGCCGTCCACGCCGCGCTCCGCCGTGCGCCCGAGTGGCGCACCATCGCCGAGCAGCTCGAGCAGGTCGGTTGGCGCTCGCTCTCCATCGTCAACCTGACCGCGTTCTTCACCGGCATGGTGCTGGCGCTCCAGCTCGGCACCTACATGGCGCGCTTCGGCGCGAAGATGTTCGTGTCGCGCATCGTGGGCATGGCGCTGGTGCGCGAGCTGGGTCCGGTGCTGACCGCGCTCATGATCGGCGGGCGGGTCGGCGCGGGCATCACCGCCGAGCTCGGCACGATGGCGGTCACCGATCAGATCGACGCCATCCGCGCCCTCGGCGCGAGCCCGATCCGGAACCTCGTCGTCCCCCGGCTGATCGCCGTCCTCGTCATGCTGCCCGTGCTCACCATCATCGGCGACCTGGTCGGCATCCTGGGCGGGCTCCTCCTCTCGGTGACCGAGCTCAACGTGAGCGGCGAGTTCTACGTCAACTCGCTCGTCCAGGTGCTCTACCTGCGCGACGTCTTCTCGGGCATCGGCAAGTCGTTCTTCTTCGCCTACTTCATCGGCATCATCGCGTGCCTGAACGGGCTCCACGTGACCGGCGGCGCCGACGGCGTTGGCCGCGCCACCACCCGCACCGTGGTGGCCGCCTCGATCACCGTCCTCATCTCGGATTTCTTCCTGACCAAGCTCTTCCTCCTCTCGTGAGCGAACGCCCCTACATCCGCTGCCGCGGCCTCGAGAAGGCCTTCGGCGCGAAGCCCGTGCTACGCGGGCTCACGCTCGACGTGCCCGCGGGCGAGACGCTCGTCGTGCTCGGCGGCAGCGGCTCGGGCAAGAGCGTGCTCTTGAAGCACATGAACGCGCTCCTCATGCCCGATGCCGGCGAGGTCGAGGTGGACGGCGTGGTCCTCCAGGGGCTCGACGAGGACGCGCTCGTGCCGGTGCGGCGCAACGTCGCCATGCTCTTCCAGCAGGGCGCGCTCTTCGACTCGCTCACGGTGGGCGAGAACATCGCCTATCCGCTGCGCGAGCATCGGCTGCTGCCGCCCGGCGCCATCCCCGGACGCGTCCGCCAAGCGCTCGAGATGGTCGACCTCGCCGGCAGCGAGCGCCTCATGCCGGCCGAGCTCTCGGGCGGGATGCGCAAGCGGGCCGCTCTGGCGCGCGCGCTCGTGCTCGAGCCACGCGCGCTCCTCTACGACGAGCCGACCACCGGCCTCGACCCCGTGGTCGCGGCCAAGATCAACCATCTGATCCGCGACGTGCAGCGCCGCCTCGGCGTGAGCTCGGTGGTGGTGACCCACGATCTCGGCAGCGCCTTCCTGGTCGCCGACCGGATCGCCTTCCTGCACGAGGGCCGCATCCGCTTCATCGGCACGCCCGACGAGGCGCGCGCCTCGCGCGACCCCTTCCTGCACGAGTTCCTGAACGCCGCCTGATGCAGACCACCAAGATCGGGCTCCTGGTCGCCATCGCCCTCGCCATCCTCATGGTGACCATCTTCTCGCTCAACCAGGAGCAGCCCTTCTGGGAGCGCAAGGCGCAGTACGAGGTGCACTTCTCGCGCACGGGCGGGCTCCAGACGGGCGCCCCGGTCAGCCTGAGCGGCGTGACCATAGGCACGGTAGCGGAGATGCGCTTCCCGCCCGATCCGGCCGCCAGCTACATCCAGGTGCTGATCAACGTGAAGGGGGACCTCGCGCCGCGCATCCGCGAGGACACGGTGGCCTCCATCCGCACGATCGGGCTCCTCGGCGACCGCTACATCGAGCTCTCGGCGGGCGCGCCGGAGTCGCCGCCGGTCCCGCCCGGCGGGCTCATCGCGTCGATCGACCCGATCGACATCGAGGCGCTCGCCGGCCAGGGCGGCGACATCGTGACCAACATCGTCGAGGTGACGGCGTCCTTGAAGGACGTCCTGGGCGCGATCCAGCGTGGCGAGGGGCTGCTGGGCGCCATGCTCCGCAACCGCGAGCTGGGCGAGGCGACGTTGGTCGACGTGCAACGCACCATGGCGAACGTGCAGGACACGACCGCGTCGCTCGAGAAGGTCCTCCAGCGCGTCGACCGCGGCGAGGGGCTGCTCGGGCAGCTCACCAGCGACACCAAGGAGGCGCGGGAGCTGCTCACCCACGTGCGCCGCTCCGCCCGCTCGCTCGACGCGCTCACCACCCGGCTGAACCGCGGCAACGGCGCGCTCGCACGGCTGATGGAGGACGAGGCCTACGCTCACCGCGTGCTCGGCAACCTCGACCGGGCGATCAGCGACCTGGCGGACGTGGCCGCGAAGCTCGACCACGGCCAGGGCACGCTCGGCAAGCTGGTGAACGATCCGTCCCTCTACCACGACACCAAGGCGCTCGTCGGCGGCGCCCGTAAGAGCTGGCTGCTGCGCTTCCTGGGCGGGGGCGGCTCCGCGCCGCCCCCGGACGCTCCGCCGCCGACGGACGCGCCGGCGGGCGACCGGGGGCACCCGTGATTTGCCTTTTGCCCGGCGGCGCGTACCATGCGCGCACGCCATGACCGTCGAGTGCCCGCGCTGCGGTACGCTCTACCGCCAACCGCCGCACACGCAGCGCGGCGCGGACGCGACCTACCGCTGCGCCCGGTGCCGTCACGTGTTCGAGGCCGGGGCCAGCGAGCCGGCCATGCTGTCCGGCGACGACGAGGAGCGCGAGTTCGCCTTCGATGACGAGCCGGAGGACGGCGATGCCGCGTCCGGTCCCCTGGCGGTGGCGGACGGCGCCCCGGAGGAGGAGGGGCGGCCCATGAAGAGCCCGGCGCGCTTCGCGGTGCGCACCCTGCTTGTCGTGACCCTGGGCTTCGGCGTCCTCTCCGTCTACCTCTATACCAATCCGGAGGGCGTGCGTACCTTGTTCGGCGGCGTGCCCCTGATCGGTGCCCGCCTGACCGAGGCGCGCCTCCACCCCACCGCCGTCCAGCTGAACGACGTGAAGGGAGGCTACGAGCGCGTCCAGGGCGACCGGCTCGTGTTCGTCATCTCCGGCACGGCGGTGAACAACTCGGCGGTCCCGGCGCGCAGCATCCAGATCGAGGGGCGGATCGCCGGCGCGCAGGAGCAGCGGCAGGTGGTCTTCTGCGGTGCGGCCCCGCGTGACGTCAAGGAGCTGTCGCTGCGCGAGATCGCACTCCTCCAGACCCTCGAGCCGCCGAAGGACTGGTCGCTCGCCCCGGGCGAGCAGGCGGCTTTCCTGGTGGTGTTCGCCTCGCCGCCGACCGACCTGCGCGAGTTCGGCGCCGAGGTGGTCGCCGTGCAGGCGCCGAGCCGGCGGGGCTAGGACGTCTCGCTCTTCTTCGCCTTCGCAGCCTCGGAGTCCTTGGGGGTGACGTCGATCTCCGGCGGCTCGCGCAGGCTCTTCTTGAAGGCCTGGACCCCCTGGCCGATGCTGCCCATCACCTCGGGCAGCCGGCCGGCCCCGAACACCACGAGGACGATCACGAGCACGACCAGCAGCTCGCCGATCCCCATCCCGAGCATGCGCGGATCATAGGGGAGCCGGCCCGGGCGGGCAAGCTGCTTCAATTGCGCTGCCCGGGGGTGCTTCCTATACTGCGCCGCCTCGCATGCCGACGACCTTCCGCGAGGCGTACGAGCGGCTCCTCCCGCTGGTGGAGAAGCCCGGCCGCTACCTCGGCAACGAGCGGGGCACGATCCGCAAGGACCCGGGCACGGTCCGCTTGCGCTTCGCCCTCTGCTTCCCGGAGGTCTACGAGATCGCGCAGTCCCACCTGGGGCTCCAGATCCTCTACGACGTGCTCAACCGCCGCCCCGAGGTGGCGGCCGAGCGCGCCTACGCCCCCTGGCCCGACCTGGAGGCGCTGCTGCGCGCGCGGGGGCTCCCGCTAGTCTCGCTCGAGAGCCACCTCCCGCTCGCCGACTTCCACGTGCTCGGCTTCAGCCTCCAGTACGAGCTCACCTACACGAATCTCCTCACCTGGGACGGCCGCGACCGCGGCGCGCTCCTGCGCGCACTCGCCGACATCCCGGGCTTCTACGTGCCCGCCTTCTTCGCGCCCCGCTACCACGCCGACGGGACGATCGCCGAGGTCGTGCCGCTCGAGCCGGCGCGCGCCCGCGTCGCGAAGCGCGTGCTCGTCGACCTCGACCGCTTCGCGCCGCCCGCGAACCCGGTCGTGCCGAACGTCGGCGTGGTACACGACCGCGCGAGCGTCGAGGTGATGCGCGGCTGCGTCAAGGGCTGCCGCTTCTGCCAGGCGGGCTACATCTACCGTCCGCTGCGCGAGCGCAACCCAGAGCGTCTGGTCGAGCAGACGTCCGAGCTCATGCAGCGCACCGGCTACGAGGAGGTCTCGCTCCTTTCGCTCTCGACCGGCGACTACAGCGGTGTGAACCCGCTCTTGAAGGAGCTGATGGACCGCCTCGTTCCCGAGCGCGTGGCGGTCTCGCTCCCCTCGACCCGCGTCGACGCGCTCTCGCCGCGTATCCTGGAGCAGATCCGCCGCGTGCGGAAGACGGGCTTCACGCTCGCGCCCGAGGCCGGCACGCAGCGCCTGCGCGACGTGATCCAGAAGGAGTACCGCGAGGAGGAGCTGCTCCGTGCCGCGCGCCTGTTCGCCGACCTCGGCTGGCGGAGCCTGAAGCTCTACTTCATGATCGGGCTGCCGAGCGAGACCGAGGAGGACGTGCGCGGCATCGCCGAGCTGTCGGCACGGGTCGCGGCCGCGGCCGGCGGGCGCCTGCGGGTGACGGCCAGCGTCTCCACCTTCTCGCCCAAGCCGCACACGCCCTTCCAGTGGGCGGGGCAGCTCTCGCTCGAGGAGACGCGCGTCCGCCAGGCGCTCCTGCGCCGCGAGCTCGGCCGGCGGAAGATCGAGTTCCGCTGGCACGACGCGCGGCTCTCGCTGCTCGAGGGCATCTTCGCGCGCGGCGACCGCCGGCTCGCCGACGTCCTCGAGACCGCGCAGCGGCGGGGGGCGCGCTTCGACGGCTGGTCGGAGCACTGCCGCCTCGAGGTGTGGGACGCGGCGATGGAGACGCACGGCCTCGATCCGCGCTTCTACCTCCGCCGGAGACCGCTCGCCGAGAAGCTCCCCTGGGATCACCTCGACGCCGGCGTCAGCCGGAAGTTCCTCCTCCAGGACCTGGCGCGCGCGGTGGCCGGCGTCCTCACGCCCGACTGCTCGATCGAGCGCTGCACCTACTGCGGCGCCTGCGACTTCGAAGCAGTGCGCAACGTCGACTACCACCCCGAGGGCGCCAAGGGCAGCGACCACCGCGGCCACGAGATCTCCCGCTGGGCCGATCTCGCCGTCCCCCCCGAAGAAGGCGGCGCAGCCTGGGAGACGAAGGCCTGGCGCGAGATCCGCGAGCGCGTCGCCGCGCAGCGCCGCGCAGCGCCGCGCCCGCCGATGCCCGATGCGATTCCGCTTCCAGAGCCCAGGCGAAGGCAACGCCGAAGAATGGCTCGGCGCCGTGCCATCGTCCCTCGCGCCGGAGCCCGCCGCCACGCCCCCGCCGGCGCAGCGCATCCGCCTCCGCTACCGCAAGCTCGGCCCCGCGCGCTTCATCGGCACGCGCGAGATCGGTAGCGTCTTCCTGCGCGCCGCGCGCCGCGCCCGCCTGCCGCTCGCCTTCTCGCACGGGCACCACCCGATGCCGCGGCTCTCCTTCAGCCCCGCCATCCCGCTCGGCTTCTCGAGCGACGACGAATACGTCGACCTGGATCTCACCGCCGCCACCCCGCCGGAGACGGTGGCCGCACGGCTCGCGGCCGAGCTGCCCGAGGGCCTCGAGCCCGCGGGTGCCGCCGAGGTCTCGCGCGCCGCGCCCAGCATCGACGCCGGCATCGCGGCCTTCGTCTACGAGGTCGACCTGGCGGCGCTCGATCGGCCGCCCGCGCCCGACGCGGTCGCTGCCGCGCTCGAGCGCTTCGCCCGTGCGTCGTCGTTCCCCCTCCGCAAGCACACGCGGGCGGGGGAGCGCACCGTGGACGCGCGCCGCTTCGTTCGCGCGCTCGCGCTGAGCGCGCCGCAGCGCCTCTCGCTCGAGCTGGCGGTGGGGCCCGAGGGCACCGTCAAGCCCGGCGCCTTCCTGGGCGAGCTGCTCGCCATCCCGCCCGAGGAGGTTCCGACCCTCCGCGTGCACAAGGTCGCGACGCGCTTCCGCGCGGCGGCCGCCTGACGGCGGTGGCGAAGCAGATCCTCATCAACGTGGCCCCGTGGGAGACGCGGGTGGCGCTCCTCGAGGACACGACGCTGGTCGAGCTGCACATCGAGCGCCGCGGCGGCGGCGGCATCGCGGGCAACATCTACAAGGGGAAGGTGCTGCGCGTGCTGCCGGGCATGCAGGCGGCGTTCATCGACATCGGGCTCCCGAAGGCGGCCTTCCTCCACGCCTCGGACGTGGGCGGCCCGGCGCTGCCGCCCGAGGTCGCGCGCGAGGGCGACGCCGCCGAGCTGGAAGAAACGCCTGCGCCGCCCCCGCCGCGCGATGCGCGCCCGATCGAGGAGCGCCTGCACAAGGGCGAGGAGGTGCTGGTTCAGGTGGCGAAGGAGCCGATCGGGACCAAGGGCGCGCGCGTGACCGCGTACCTCTCGCTGCCCGGCCGCTACCTGGTCTACATGCCGGGCACCCAGCACATCGGCATCTCGCGCCGCATCGAGGACCCCGCCGAGCGCGATCGCCTGCGCGCCATCGTCGAGGCCGAGCGCCCCGCGGAGGGCGGCCTCATCGTGCGCACGGCCTGCGAGGGCGTGACGAAACGGGAGATCCACGACGACGTACGCTTCTTGACGCGCCTGTGGGCGCGCCTCTGCAAGCAGGCCGACGGCGTGAGCGCGCCCGCCCTCGTCCACTCCGACCTGGACCTCGTGCTGCGCACGGTCCGCGACCTCTTCACCTCCGACGTCGACCGGCTGGCGATCGACAGTCCCGAGGACCACGCGCGCGTGGTCGAGTTCGTGACCGCGCTCATGCCGCGGCTCGCCTCCCGCGTCCACCTCTACGAGGGGCTCACGCCGATCTTCGACCAGCACGGCGTCGAGACCAAGATCAACCGCGCCCTCGAGCGGCGCGTGTGGCTCAAGTCGGGTGGCTACCTGATCTTCGACCAGACCGAGTCGCTCACCACGGTGGACGTCAACACCGGCCGCTACGTCGGCAAGAAGGACCAGGAGGAGACGATCCTCAAGACCAACCTCGAGGCCGCGAAGCAGGTCGTGCAGCAGCTGCGCCTGCGCAACATCGGCGGCATCATCGTGATCGACTTCATCGACATGGAGAAGGCCGCCAACCGAAAGAAGGTGTTCGACGCGCTCCAGGAGGCGGTCCGCAAGGACAAGGCGCGCGCCAACGTGCTGCGCATCTCGGAGCTCGGCCTCGTGCAGATGACGCGCAAGCGGACGCGCGAGAGCCTCGAGCAGCTCCTCCTCGCCCCCTGCCCGCACTGCAGCGGCGCGGGACGCGTGCGCTCGCTCGAGACGCTCGCCTACGACGCGCTCCGCCGCGTGCAGCGCGAGGCGGCCGGGGCGAGCAACTGGAGGCGCATCGCGCTGCGCGTCCACCCCGAGGTGGCGGCCTTCCTGACCGACCCGCAGCGGCGGAGCGTCGAAGCCCTCGAGCGTCTCGTCGGTCGGACGGTCGCGGTCGAAGCCGCGCCCGAGCTCCAGCGCGATGAAATCGACGCGAGACCTTGTCTCGCGTCGGGACCTGAGCCGACCCGAGACCTTGTCTCGGGTCGGGCGGAAAGCGAGCGTGTGGCGTCCGCGGATCGTGCGGAGGCCGTGCCGCGGCCGGCAAAGCCGGCGCGGTGAGATCGACGCGAGACCTTGTCTCGCGTCGGGATCGGACGCGAGCGTGTGGCATCCGCGGATCGTGCGGAGGCCGTGCCGCGGCCGGCAAAGCCGGCGCGGCAAAACTTGAGGACGATCTCGGGCAGTCGGCGTGCGCCGCGGACGCGTCGCTTCAGTGACGCGCTCGGGCTCCGGAAGGTCTGCCGCGCCGGCTTCGCCGGCCGCGGCACGGCGTTGGCTCTGTCCACCGCGCGGAACTCTCGCTGTCCGCTTAACTCCCGACCCGAGACGGAGTCTCGGGTCGGGCATTACGGGAGGGGGACGCGCACGTCGATCCGCACGCCGCTCTCCGAGCTCACCATCACCGTCCCGCCGAGCGCGTGCACGCGCTCGCGGATGCCGACCAGGCCCGTGCCGGGCCGCGGGCCGCCGGCGCGGGCGGGCAGCCCGTGCCCGTCGTCGGCGATCTCCAGCCGCAGCTCGCCGCCGTCGCGCGCGAGCGTCACGCGCACCCGGTGCGCCCCGGCGTGCTTCGCAACGTTGGTGAGCGCCTCCTGCGTGATGCGGTAGAGCGCGGTCTCGATCTCGGCCGGCAGGCGCTCCGGCAGGTCCTCCGCCGTGAAGCTGGTCGCGATCTGATGCCGATCGCCGAACGCCTTCAGATGGCTGTCGAGCGAGGGCACGAGCCCCAGGTCGTCGAGGGTCGAGGGGCGCAGGAGGTGCGACAGCTCGCGCATCTCGCCGAGCGTCTTCGAGACCAGGCGGCGCGCCTCGGCGGTACGCCCGCGCAGCTTCGCCTGCGGCTCGGGCAGCTCCTTCTCGATCAGCCAGAGGTAGGCGTTGACCGCGGTCAGGGACTGGCCGAGCTCGTCGTGCAGCTCGCGCGCGAGCCGGCGCCGCTCCTCCTCCTGCGCGGCCATGAGACGCGCCGAGAACGCCGCCAGCTCCGCCTGCCGCGCGGCCAGGCTGGCGCGCATGCGCCCGAGGATGCTGGCACCCGCGACCGCGATGAGCGAGCCCACCGCGATCGCGCCGACGACGGACACCACCGGCGCCCCGCCGAGCTGCTCGCGGCTCGCGCCGAGGGATACCAGCGTGAAGCCGATGCAGCAGAAGGCGCCGAGCAGCATCATGCGCGGCGCGCTCCACGAGAAGACCACCGCGCAGCCCATCAACAGGCAGATGAGCGCGATCGCGACCAGCATGAGATTGCGCGGCCAGACGTACACGTAGAGGAGGGTGTTGGTGGCCGCACCGAACGCGAGCCCGAGGGCGAGGCCGTCCGCATGGCGGGCGCCCCAGCGCGTCAGGCTGGCGAGCAGGACGGCGACGCCGAGGGCGGCGTGCACCCCGTAGACGAAGAGGACCGGGCGGAGGCCCGCGGACGAGTAGTGCACGTCGATGGGCGAGAACACGGCGACCGACACGAACACGATGAGCGCCGCGATCCGCACCCCCCGCAGCGTGAGGGCCCCCTGCCCGTCGCGCGACTCCACCAGCCCCCTGATAACACTAATCCCTGGCGGGGCGAAAACCTGCTCAGTGCTTCCCGAACTCGAGCGCGGCCCCCTTGCGCTGCGCGATGATGTAGGCCTCCATCGCCTTGAGCCGCGGGTCGTCGTCGGCGAG
>Ga0209803_1001524_pt1 | contig 15132 bp, 16 predicted proteins | sample GraSoiAngelo_138_FD_185895 | JGI IMG/M metagenome (GOLD analysis project Ga0209803, IMG submission 185895) | Grasslands soil microbial communities from the Angelo Coastal Reserve, California, USA - 14_0929_09_40cm (SPAdes) (version 2) | ecosystem: Environmental > Terrestrial > Soil > Grasslands ...
CAAGACGTGTTCGGAGAGAGTGGAGAGGCAGACGAGCTTCTGCGGAAGTACGGTCTGACCGCGGAGAAGATCGTGGATGGCGCTCACGACGTCATGAAACGCCGCGGCCAAGGGCGATGAGTCCCGCGGTCTCCGCGGGCCTTCTCTTGCTCAACTGGCTCGCTTGACCGGACCCTTTTCGTTGTACCGCTGCACGGTCACAAATCCGGCGACGTTCTCGTGGGCCATGTCCCAACTCGGGGCGTCGTCGCGAAGCCACCACCGACGGATGTTCGTCACGGTCGACTTCTTCATATTGATCCCGCCAGGCAAGAGGATGTAGCCCTCGAACGGGGCGCCTGTCACGGGATTCCGAATGTGTTCGCTCTCGACCGCCCCGACCCCATCGACTGCGAAGGAGCTGTCGACTCCCTTGAACTTGAAATTGATCTTCGCGGTTTTCGCCGGGAACGATTTTGTGAATGTCGACGGGAAGATCGCGAAGACGCCTCCGCCTTCCTTACCGCCCGTGATTTTCTCGATCGCCTCACGCTGGTCCGGTTTCGCCTTCGAGTCGACGTAGACCCGGCCGGTCCCGCCTCCCATGTGGATCGCCCGCGGCCACCAGAGGCCCCAGGCGAACGTCACGCCGTCGAGTTTCGTTGAGCCGAACGTCCCTTTTCGGATATGCCACGAGACAAGCGCTTCACAGTTTCCCGTCGTCGGAAGCGCGTCGAAATTGCACGGGCATCCCCACGCACAGTTGCAGCTCTGGATGTACTCCGCCTCAAAATTCCACTTCGTCGGCATCGATCGAACCCTCCTCGCCCAGGTTCGTATCGACTCTCGGCTACTTAAGCCGAGCACCGAAGCCCCTCCGGTCGCACTGGTTCCGCACGTTCATATCGGCACGTCCCATTCCGATCGCGGCATGGTCGAAACGGTCCCCGCCGAGCCCGCTTGGCTGCTGCGGCATCTCACCGTCCCCGTTGCGGCGGCGGTTGCCCTGGCCGTCGGGGCGGCCTGGTACGCCACGTGGACCTCCGCCGACGTCCTGATGGCGCTAACGGCGCCCTCCCTGTTGCGGTCCACGGACCTCGTCCTGTTCTTCGTCCTCCTCGTCGTCATGATGGTCGCGATGATGTTGCCGTCGGCCTTGCCGATGATCGTGGCGTTCCGCGGGATGACGCGTCTCGAGGCCGGTCGACCCACGAAGCACGCGGATGACGCTGCGACCGCCCTGTTCATCGCTCCGTACTTCCTCGTCTGGGGCGCGTTCGGAGTCGCGGCCCTCCTGGCGTTGAGTGCCCTCGGGCTCATGGGGACCATGACGGGTCCCTTGGCCTTCGCTTCCGCGGTGACGCTCGTCGCGGCGGGCCTCTGGCAAGTCACCCGAACGAAGGAAGTCTGCCTGACTCACTGTACGTCGCCGATGTCCTTCGTCTTGCATCACTGGCGATCCGGTCGGTCCGGCGCGGTCCGCATGGGCTTTCGTCATTCCCTCTACTGCATCGGCTGCTGCTGGCTCTTCATGCTCGTCCTCTTCGTGTCGGGATCGATGAGCCTCCTCTGGATGGGGGGCCTTTCGGTCGTGATCTTCGCGGAGAAGCTCGGCGTTCGGCAGGACCTCTTTGCTCGTGCGATTGGCGTCGTCCTCGTGGCTCTCGGTGGTCTTGCAGTTTTCGGGGCAGTCCTGCCGAGGTGAACGGGAACGATCGGGGCACCATCGAACGCGGAGGCGGGTGGATCGGACAGTTCACTCCCCCACGGGAGGCGGAATCGTTACGAGTTTCCGAACCGGTGAGAAGAGGATCCATGGGATCGCGAGAAGACCGCCGAAGGCCGCGATGACGATGGCCGGGTACAGCCCGAGGGCCTCTCCCAAGGCCCCGCCCAGGAGGTTTCCGACAGGGAGCGTGCCCCAGACGAGGAACCGCATCGTGGCATTGAGCCGGCCTTGGAGGCGAAGGGACACGAGTGCCTGGCGGAGGCTCACCTGGTTGATGTTGTACCAGAGCGTGCCCAGCGCGCCCGCGAATCCCATCGCCGTCAGGAACGCGAACGCCACGCCCGGGGTCGCGAAGACGATCCAGAACGAGCTCGCGGACCCCACCAGAAGGCCCAAGAGGATCGCACGACCGACGCCGAGCCGGCGCGCGACTCGGTTCGCGGTAACCGCACCGAGGATCCCGCCGATGCTCCCGAGTCCGCCGATGATTCCAAGTCCGACCTCGTCCAACCCGAGGTTCCGGACCGCATACAGCACGAAAAGGGCGAACAAGGCTGACGAGAAGAGATTCGAGGTTCCCGTGCAGCCTGCGATCGACCAAAGCCGGCGGTCCCTAAACACCACCCGAAGGCCTTCACGGATTTCCTTCGGGACGGACCGCCGCTCGGAGGCCTTTGGCACCGTCTCGGGCTTTCGAATGCGGGCCATGAGGCCAGCGGAGAAGAAGAACGATACGCCATCGAAGGCCATCGCGGCCGCATACCCGAGTGCCCGGATGACAAAGCCCGCAAGGACCGGTCCGCTGACCTGAGCCGTCGTGTTGGTCGCCTCGAGTTTGCTGTTCCCCTCGACAATCTGGTCACGCGGGACTAGCGCCGGCAAGTACGCTTGGTAGGAAACATCGAAGAAAACAGTGAGGATGCCCGTCGCGAACCCGAGGAGGTAGAGGTACTCCATCCGCGCCAGGCTGAGAAGCGTGAGGACGGCGATTGAAGCGACGACGAGCCCGCGGCCGAAATCTCCGGCGATCAGGATGGGGCGTCGTCGATGTCGATCGACCCACACGCCGACGAGGAGGCCGAAGAGAAGGAACGGAAGGGTCCCGAGCGCTCCAAGGAGGCCCATCTGTCCAGGGGTTGCCAGTAAGACCCGCACGGCGAAAAGCTGCAATGCCAAGCCTGTGAACTGGTTCCCAAATTGGGAGACGCTCTGCCCAATCCAGAGCTTCAGGAAATCGGGATGGTGCCAAAGCGTCGGCGCGGCCAAGCGAGGCGCGCAGGGGCCGCGCGCATAAAGTCGTTCGCCCACCAATCGGGGGACAACGTCTCCCAAGAAGCGGAAATGCTCATGTCGGGCGCCGGCCATCGATCGCCGGCGGCGCCTCAACGGGATATTTCTTGACACCCCGGAAGGCCGCAAGCCTCGGGAGCCTCGGGCGTGGATCTTCCCCGCCACGCAGGCCGCAACGCACAGGAGCCCGTCCCGCGCCGGCTCTGGAGTTACATTCGGCCCCCCGCGACAAAGATTAAGGGGAGGGATGTAGATACATGATGTGTCTACGCACATGCTCGCCAAAGTTAGACGATGGGGGAATGGCCTCGCGCTGCGGGTCCACAAACGAGACCTCGAGTCCGCCGGCGTGGCCGAGGGAGACGTCGTGCAAGTCGAACTCATCCGGTCTCCCGAGCGGGGTCCGTTGGACTTGAAGTCCCTTCCGACGTTCGAGGACGAGGACAAACGGGCCAGCCAGCGGCACGACCGTTATCTCTACGGGTGAGCCGGTGCAGATCGCTGACACCAGCTTCCTCTACGCTCTCTTCTCGAAGTCCGATGCGTTCCACGGCAAGGCTCGCAGGGCCGCCGCGGCGGCCGATTCCATCCTCGTTCCAAGCGAGATTTACTCGGAAACGGTGTCCCTCATCTACTACCGCGTGGGATTCGCTGCAGCGAAGTCGGCGGGCGCCTGGATGCGAGCCCAGAAACGATTGCAAGTCGCATCCTCTTCTCGGTCCGTTTTGGACGGTGTCTGGGGGATCTTCCGGGCCGCGCGGGGACGGCTCAGCTACCCCGACGCCGTGGTCCTCGCGTGGTGCCGCGAACGGCGTGCAACGCCGTTGGCCTTCGACCAAGCAATCCTTCGTCGCGTCAAGAGATCCTGATGTGACGGACCGTCAACGTTCTTAACCCGACATCGTTATCGGAACTGGCCGGAGATCATGGTCAAGATTTTCCTCGACACGGCGAACATCGACGAGATCCGCGAGGCGGCCTCGTGGGGGGTCCTCGACGGCGTCACGACGAATCCGACGCTGGTCGCGAAGACCGGCCGCAAGTGGTCCGAGGTCATCCAGGACATCCTCGCCCTCGTCGACGGCCCGATCTCGCTCGAGGTCACGACGACCCAGGCCGACGAGATGATCAAGCAGGGCCGGCAGCTCGCGAAACTCCATCAGAACGTCGTCGTGAAGATTCAGATGACGACGGAGGGCCTCAAGGCGATCAAGGCACTCTCCTCGGAGGGCGTGCGAATCAACACGACGCTGATCTTCTCTTCGAATCAGGCCATTCTGGCGGCGAAGGCCGGCGCGAAATACGTGAGCCCGTTTATCGGTCGCCTCGATGACATGGGCCAAGAGGGCATGCAAGTCATCCGGGAGATCGTCGAGATCTTCGACCACTACGACTGGGACTGCGAGGTCCTCGTGGCTTCCATTCGCCACCCGTTGCATGTGATCGAGGCGGCAAAACTCGGCGCCGACATCGTCACGCTGCCCTTCGATGTCTTGAAGAAGATGACCCAGCACGCCCTGACCGACGTCGGGCTGAAACGGTTCCTGGACGATTGGGCAAAGGTCCCCAAGTAGTCGTCCTCTCGCAGCGACCAAATAGCGTCCCCACGATGTCCCTCCGAAGGGAGACTCAATGCGGCTCGAGGAGCTTTGCACGTTGCGAATGCAATGTCGCGAGGGGACGTGGCTGGCCCCGTACGGCGAGAACGAGTTCGCCGGGTTCGGGACCGGGAAGGGCGACGTCGCTGGCCCGAGGATTCGCGGGACGATGCACTGGGCGAATCATCCGAGACGGCGCGAAGATCGCGTCTGGTGTCCGGACTTGAACGGCACGATTGCCACTGAAGACGGCGCGAAGATCCTCATCTCCATCAAAGGGTACAGCATCATCGAGGAGACGCCGACCGTCAACCGCGCGATCGTCGCCGCGGTATGGTTCCAGACCGACGACGCCCGATCCGGTGGCTGAACTACTTCCTCGGGATCGACGAGGGAGAGATCGACGGGACGACGGAGGGATGGTGGATCCGGATCTCAGCGGTCCGGAACGACGTCGCGAAGGCACCCCCGAAGATCGAGGCCGCGAAGTGGCCCGCGTGAGCCTCTGGGGATCTACTCGACGACCAGGTCTTCGATGGCCGGACTCGCCGCGACCTTGCGCCCGAGCGGCGTGATCTGATACCGGAACGACGCAGGCAGGGTGCTCGATTTCAGGAACGTCTTCGGACCGGCGTCGTACTGCACGAGGAGGTCGAGGCGCACGAGGTTGTCGAGCTCTTCCATGACCTCGTCCGGTTTGACGTCCCGCATGTTCGAGAACAGTTCGCTCTTCGTGATGCCGTTGCCTTCTCGACGGGCCGCGAAGACCAAGATTCGCTGACGGAGCAGTTTCCGTACTTTCCGATTCTTTTCCCCCGCCATCATCGCGTCCACGGCCTGGCCGATGATCCCGGCGAACGCTTCTTCGACCCCCTCTCCGGTGGCCGCGCTCGTCAGAGACGTCGGCGCGCCCGGGAAGTTGTCTTTGAGCCAGGCGGAATCCTCCGGCCCGATCTTGGAGCCCCTCGCGCGGTCGACCTTGTTGAAGACGATGCGGAACGGTACACCGCCCGTGACGGCCGAAACTGCGTGGATCCACTCCGCGAGAGTATGCAACGTGTCCGGGCGCTCGATGTCGCACACGGCCAGGGCGCCTTGCGTACCGTAGAAGAGCGCATCCCGGAAGTTCTCCCGGATCGCATGCTCCCCCATCTGATCGAAGATCGCGATGTTCGCCAGGATCAAGTCGCCGGGTTCGTCCCCGGGAAGCTCGACGTCGACCCGGTGCAGGTGGACGCCCAACGTCCCTTTGTATTCGGGGGTGTGGCGCGCCTCGACGTACCGCTGGATGAGGCTCGTCTTGCCAACGGCGCGCTCGCCGACGACGTTGATCTTCAGCTTCAGGCGTCGGATTCGCAAGCAGTCGGCGAGGCGATGGCCGGCCTCAAAAGGCCTCCGGGCCGGTTATCACGCTCTCAACTCTGCAAACGGACCGTTAGGCCGCGACCGAACAGGAGGGAATCCTTCAAGTGCCCTCGGCGGCATCAGTTTCCGGACGATGGACTCCGGCGGCGCGAAGATCACGTTGGACCAGGAGAGCTTCAAGGCGCTCGCCTCGGACGTCCGCGTGGGGATCCTGAAGCACCTCGACGCGCGGCGTGAGACGGTCACGGACCTCAGCAACCTGATGACCCTGAGCAAGCCGACCCTCCTCGAGCACCTCGAGAAGCTCCAGTCGGCCGGCCTCGTCAAGCGCGTCGACGAAGGCCGGAAATGGATCTACTACGAACTCTCCGACAAAGGCCGCAAGATCCTGCACCCGGAACGCGTGGCGATCACGCTCGCCCTGGGCATCGCCGTTGCGCTCGCGGCGATCGGCGCGTTCCTCGCGCTATCGGCCGAGGCCGTGTTCGCGCCGGGGTCACGCCTCTTGAACGCCTCGGCGCCGAGCGCCGAACGGAGCGTTCTGAGCGGGCCGATCGGCTACGCCGCACTCGCATTCGGTCTCGCGATCGCATCCGGCCTGGTCGCCCTCGCACTGCGGTTCATCGGCCGGCGGCGCCGCGACCGGTTCTTCGAGCGGCTGGGCGCGGCCTGACGGATCCTCGGCTCCCACCGGAGTCCGGGAAACCGTTATGAGCGCACGGCGCCTTCGCACAGTCGTGAGCCCGATGTGGCGGGGGAGGGCCGAGTGGGCGGTCCCCCTGCTCCTGTTCCTTGCGATCCTGCTCGTTGCGGCGCTCGCGTTCAACGTCGCAAACCTCGACACCGGGGGGGAGGCGATTCCGGGGGCCGGCGCTGCGGGAGGCACCGAGCCGAGCGCGTTGGGCGGCTTCGACCCGATTCTGGCAGACGTGATCCTCGTCGTCTTTGCGGGTTTCGTCGTCGCGACCCTAGTCTACGCGTTCCGCGGTCGGAGAGTCCACTCGAAGGCGCTGATGAAACCATTCTCGTGGCTGCAGGTCTTCTCCTCGATCATGAGCCTCGTCCTCTTGATCGCCTTTCTGGTGGCCTGGCCCCGGGTGATTCAAACGCTCCGCGCCGGCCAGACCAACTCGACGACGAGTGACGCGGGCGCGGCGAACGGCACTGCATGGCCGGCGGCCGCCGGGGCACCCGGCAGCTTGTTCCTCGGTTTGATGGTCCTCGCGATGATCGTACTCTTGGTCGCCTTGCTCCGCCGCGGCAGGGGTGCCGCCGAGATGGAAACCGAGCCGCCGGGAGACGATCCTGCGGCGCGGCATGCTGCGGCCGAGGCGGTGCAGGACGCGATCCAGGAGCTCGAGGTGGGCGGGGACGTGCGGTCCGTGATCCTCGCTTGCTTCCGCCGGTTTTGCGCGCTCCTGGGCGCACGCGGGATTACCGATCAAGGACCTCTCACCCCGAGGGAGCTCGAACGGCTCGCCGTCGAGCGGCTCCAGGTCTCCCGAGAAGCGTCGGGGACCCTGACGTCCCTGTTCGAGGAGGCCCGGTACAGTGAGCATCCGCTCGGGGATGCGGATCGCCACCGGGCGATCGAGAGCCTCGCGGGCATCCGGGCCGCGTTGGGGGCGTAGGATGGTCCAGCGCCCGAGGTCGGCCACCGCGGGCCTTCCACCCGGGGTCGAGCCGCGACGGAGCCTCTCGCACCTCGCGGTCGGCCTGCTCCTGGCGTTCGCGGTGCTGCTCGGGACGCTCCTGTACTATGCCCAGTTCAGCGGCGGAGTCCGGTGGCTGCTCGGTGTCGTCACCCTGGCGGTCCTCGCGGCGATCGTGTGGAGCCAGATTCAACGGCGGACGGCCGAGCCTTCGCCGCTCGTCGGCCCGCCGTCGCCCGACGCGACCCGGGGAGGGGAGCTGGGTGCGTTCGCGGCGGCCGTGCGACGGGCAGACCGCGGCCTCCCGTACAGCCAGATGATCGTCGCATCCCGCGCGCAGGCCGCGTTCCTCGAGCGGGCCCGGCTCGCCCTCGGCCTCCCGTCGGCGACCCTCCGGGACATGCGTCGCGACACGGGCGCGCTCCGGCGGATTTTCGGCGACGATGCGCTCGTGGACTTCCTCTTTCTGGAGGAGCACGACCCTGATGATCGGTTCGCCTGGGTCCGACGGGCGCGCGCTCGAGGGGGCTTCGTCCGCGAGTTCCGCGACATCCTCACGCGAATGGAGGCGTGGCGGTGAACATTGCGTCCGTCCGGGAGGTTGGCGGCGATCTTCTCGATGCGGTCGAGACGGTGATCGTCGGCAAGCGACCGGTCCTGGAACGAGTCCTTTGGGCGATCCTCGGCGACGGTCATCTCCTGATCGAGGACGTCCCCGGGCTGGCGAAGACGCTCATCGCGAAGTCGTTCGCCGCGGGCCTCGGCCTCTCGTTCCGTCGCATTCAGTTTACCCCGGACCTGCTGCCGGCGGACATCACCGGAACATACGTGTTCGACCGCAAGAGCGGCGACTTCGTCCTTCGACGAGGCCCGGTCTTCACGAACGTCCTCCTTGCGGACGAGATCAACCGGGCGCCGCCGAAGACCCAGAGCGCGCTCCTCGAGGCGATGCAGGAACGCCAGGCGACCTTGGAGGGCGAGACGTTCCACCTGGACCGGCCGTTCTTCGTGATCGCGACGCAGAATCCGATTGAGCATGAAGGCACGTATCCGCTCCCGGAAGCTCAAGTGGACCGGTTTCTCCTGAAGATTGACGTCGGTTATCCGACGCGGGAGCAGGAGATCGAAGTCATCGAGCGGCGCCGGAAACGTCGTGGGGACGACGCCTCGATCGACCCAGTGACGACGCCCGAGGAGATTCGCAGTCTGCAAGCCGCGATCGAGGACGTCCACGTGGAACCCGTGATCGAAGGGTACATGGTCGACATCGTCGCCGCGACGCGGGCCCATACGCAGGTCGAGGTCGGCGCGAGCCCGCGTGGCTCCCTCGCACTCCTCAAGGTGTCGCGCGCTCGGGCCGCAATCGCGGGACGGGACTTCGTGACACCGGACGATGTGAAGGCGGTCGCGATGCCCGCGCTCGCCCATCGCATCATCCTGAAGCCGGATCCATGGATTCGAGGCGTCCGGACCTCGTCGGTCCTCGCCGACGTCCTGGGGCAGGTTCCCGTGCCCAAGGTGTCGTGACATGCGCACCCCGCTCTCGAGCGGCCTCGCGGCCGCGTCCCTCGTACTCCTCGTCGCGGGTCTGGCGCTTCGGAGTTGGCAGGTTGTCCTCCTCGCCTTGCCGCCAATCATGGTCCTCTCCCTCGGTTCGCTCTTTCCGCCGGCAAAGCCGCGTCTCAGCGCCGTCCGGACGCTCTCCCGCGAGCGAGCGGAGGTGGGGCGGGACGTCGAGGTGAAGCTCGTCGTCCGGAACGATGGACCGACCTTGGACCTCATCGAGATCGTGGACGTGCTGCCTCGTGAATTCGTGATCATCAGCGGTTCGAACCACGCGGTCGTGTCCCTGGAACGCGGCGACGCGATTCCGCTGTCGTACACCGTCCGGTCTCTCGTGAAAGGCGATTTCCGGATCGGACCGGTGCGGGTGCGGTCTCTCGATCCGCTCGCCCTCGGCGCCGAGGATGCGGTCCTCCCGATCGACGCCCGTCTCGTCGTCGCGCCCACGATGGAAGACCTCCGGCGAACGAAGCTCCAACCGCGCCGCACACGACCGTGGTTCGGACAGGTCCCCTCGAGGCAGATCGGCGCGGGAACGGAATTCTGGGGCGTCCGCGAGTATGCCGCGGGCGACGAGGTGCGCCGAATCAACTGGAAAGCCTCGGCCCGACTCGACCGTCTCTTCACGAACGAGTACGAAGGGGAGCGGTCCGGGGACGTCGTGATTGTCGTCGACGCCCGCCGGGAGTCGTTCGTCGGCACGGAGACGGACAACCCGATCGAGCACGGGGTCCGGGCGGCGCTCGGGATTGCGGAACACGTCCTCGCGTCCAAAAACCGCGTCGGTCTCATCGTGCAGCGTGAAGTCATCGATTGGGTGCCGCCCGCGTTCGGACGGAAGCAGCTGTACCGGATCCTCGACCACCTGACCCAAGTACGGCCGGGAGGCGAATGGCCCTTTGCTTACATCGCGTGGGTGCTGTCTCGATTCTTCCCGCGGGATTGCCTGATCGTCGTGGTCTCGCCCCTCGAAGACCGCACGGCGCTGACCGCGGTGATCGACTTGGAAGCGCGCGGGTACGACGTCGCGATCGTTTCGCCGTCGCCCATTGCGATCGAATGGAGACTCGGGCAGCAGCGGCCGGAGGACAAGACCGCGTACCAAATCCTGCGGATCGAGCGGGACAACTTGATCTCGCAGCTGCGCCGCGTCGCGCAGGTGGTCGACTGGGATCCCGCGACCCCGTTGGCGCTCGCCTTGAGGAGGATCGGCAGATGGCCTCGACCCGCCTGATTCCGGTCGCGTTACGGGCCGCGCCCGTCGTGATGCTGGCCTTCCTGGTCGGCTGGGCGATGCTCGATGTGTCCGCGATTGGAGACGGTCGGTGGAGCGCGGCGCTATTCGCGGTCCTGTTGATAGGCATAGCGGCCGTCATCCTGTCCGCTCTCTTGCACGGGCGAAGGATTCGGGCGATCGGGCCCATCGCGGTCGGCGCCGCCTACGTGGGCGCACACGCGTTCGTGCTGGGTGTTCAACTCATGCCGGCGTTGGTCTTTCTCTCGGTTCTCATCTCTCAGGTCGAGCTCCGAATTTTGGCGGAGCGATTCTCCCCTCTCTACGAAGCGGCGCTTCGTCCGGACGAGAGAACTCGAATCCATGGCGCCCTCGGCCGTGCGATTCTTCGGCTGATGGTCGCCGCCGTTCTCTCTGTTGTCGTCCCGGTGCTCGCCGCAGACCTCGCGGTGGCGGGCATCGTACCCGCGACGACGATCCCGACCGCGATCGCCCTCGCCGGGGCCTTGGTGGCCGTGGTCGCGCTCCTCGCGCTGTTGCCTTCTCTGAGCCGGAAGGCCGTGTGACTCGGGTCGCCGCCGTGCTACCGGGATGGCGAGAGCAGGCGTCGGAAGAATTCTCTCACTTTGCTGATTCGAAGGACATTGCCAAGGATCGTGAGGAGTTCCCGATCGGGTTTCGCCAGCGCCCTCTCGTACATCTCTTGAACGAGTGGGATGACACGACGTTGGTAGTCGAGGAGGTTACGCCACTGAAAGCCCGCGATTGCGAGCGAGACGGCAATCGTCCAGATCGCGGGGACGTTCTCGAGAAGTGGGTGGAGCCAGGTCGGGAGGTATGGCCGCAGGGCGATCATCAGGATCCAAAAGGCCGGGATTACGGTCGCAATCGCGCACTTGATTCGATCCCAGGTGTGGCGTTTCTTGATCGAGGTCAAGAGGAATTGGAGCGCCTCGATTTCGGCCTGCCGCTCGGTAGAACGACGCGAGTGTGCCTTCAACGCAGCTCGCCCAGCCTTTTCGGAAGCCCGGCGCCTCAAAATTCTCATTCGGCCACCTCTCGAGTTGTTGCGTCAAGGAGGAATCGAACCTTTGGCCTGGACGGAATCGTTGCCAACGTCAGCCACATGGCATAGCGCGAATAAAAGTAGGCAAGGGCCTCTCGAATCGCAAAGCCATCCACACGAGTTGGCCTTTCCAGATGCGAGCATCGGTGGAGTCGGTTATTGGAAGCAAAGTAGCAAACGCTCCGCTATCCGATAGGAAAAGGATAATTAGGCTCCGAACTTTGCGACGGCCGCTGCCCCGGTGGTCTAGCGGTCTATGATCCCGGCCTGTCGAGCCGGGTGCTCGGGTTCGAATCCCGACCGGGGCGTTCTCATGGAAGCGTGACGACCCTCCCGCCCAACTGGCTCCGACCGCTCGGACAGCCTCGATGGACGTCTTTCGTCGTGAGGGCAGGCACTTCCGATTCGTGCTCTGAAATCGGGATCGGCTGCGGCCGGCGCGCCGATGCCCGATAGCCAGCTCCCGAGGTGTCCTTTCGCCTCGGTTGGCTGGACCTATGGATTGGTGCAGGACATCCTGCGCGACCTCCAAATACGCGGGAGACGGTTCCGTGTTAACTGATGTCAAGGCCGTCCGCAGGCGCCGACGTCGTGAGGATATGGAGGGGGCAAGGTACGTGACGAGGCTTTCGCGTTTGAGTGCGTTCGGCGCCATTGTCGCGATCACCGTCGCGGCCCTGCTCATGGGCTCCGCCGGGCACGCTTCGGCACAGAGCTCCGGGTGGATGGCCGCGGTGCCTCTTGAGACCGGCGTACCCGGAAACGCGACGGGGGCCAATATTGCAGCAGACTCCCAAGGAAACGCGATTGCGGTGTGGGTGCAAGAATACGGAAACCGCTCGGACATCTGGGCCAATCGGTTTGTGAATGGGCCAGGGTGGGGCTCGCCAACGGCAATCGAGACCGGCGATGACGCCTTGGACATTTCACCGATGGTAGCCATCGATGCCCAGGGACATGCTATCGTGGTCTGGGACCACTGTCCCCCGCCGCTCTTTTGGCCCTGCACCAGCATACACGCCATTCGCTTCGATCCCAACACGGGCTGGGGCCTCCCGACGACGATTGCGACCTGGTCTGTCGGGCAGGGCTCGCTATACGCGGCAGATCTCGCCGTCGACGGAAGCGGCACAGCGATGGTAGTGTGGGAAGACTCGAATGGCGCCGTTTGGGCGACTCGCGCAGCGCTCGGTCGTTCCTGGGAATCCCCGACGCTCATTGGCTTTGGGGCACGCCCTGGTCTCGCGGTGAGTCCCAACGGTACAGCGATCGCCGTGTGGCAGGGAGCCGGGAACTACCCGAGCTACCACTACCCGACCATCTTGGCGAAGCGGTTCAGTCCCGGTCAGGGATGGAGTTCGCCGATGCTGCTAGACCAGGTCAACGAAACGGGCGATACCTACCCCGGGCCCGTCGTCGCAGTGAATGCGGCCGGCGTCGCCTTCGCCACATGGAATAGGCAAAGCAGTTCGAACACCACTCGATCGGATGCCTGGGCAGCGCGGTTCGTACCTGGGGCGGGTTGGGGCAAAGCGACGCTGGTGGGGCGGGACAGTTACCAGAGACCCGAAGTCATCGTCGATACGAGCGGCAACGCTATCGCGACGTGGAACAGATACGACTTCGACAGTGGATACCATGACCTAATGGCAGATCTGTACGTGACCGGCCTGGGATGGACAACGGCGACTCCGATTGCCTTGGGCGTGGGATTCGATTTTAACTCAGGATCTTCCGCCATGGCCAGCGATTCGTCGGGAACCGCCCTTGTCGTCGTTTCCGACCACCACGGACGGATTAATGCAACCCGGTGGGTCCCTGGGCTTGGCTGGAGTGGACCGTCTCAGATCGGCTCCGGTACAGGCGAGTTCGGAATCGCCTACGGTCCGGCCATCGCGGCGAATAAACGAGGGATTGCGTTCGCCGCGTGGACCTGGTATGATAACCTTAGCCATACGAGCAGCATTTGGGCGAGCCGATACGTCGCATCGGATGTCGCGCCGAGCCCGCTAGATTTGTTGATTTCGAGTCCAGAGACACTGCTCACGGATATCCCGAATGTCACGGTTTCGGGGACCACACAGCCTGGAGCGACCGTCCAGGTCGATGGGACGCAGGTTTCCGTCGATTCTGCCGGGCGGTTCAGCTATGCGATCATCCTACCCGACGGCCTTCACACGTTCTTTGTGGTGGCGTATGACGCCTCGGGCCGCGTGAGCACGAAGACCATCACCGTCGTCGTTGATACTCGGGCCCCGGCGCTGACGCTCGTCAGCCCCGGCGCCGACGTGACCACCTTCGACGGCACGATTGAGGTGTCAGGAACGACCGAGCCCGGTACGACGCTCGTCGTCAACGGATTCTCGGCGGCCGTTGCGCTCGACGGCTCATTCTCCGTCCGCATCGGCCTCACGGAAGGGCGGAACACGATTGGGGTGACGGCCACGGATGCCGCTGGAAACGTCGCAATCAGATCTGCGACGGTGACGTACGTCAACCCCTTCATCCAAGATCTCGCTGTCTTGAGGCTGGTCGCGATTGCCAGCACGGTCGGTGTCGTCGCGCTGGCCTCCCTTTTCCTGGTCATGTCCATCGCGCGCTGGGCCCGTGAACGCGGCGGTCGACGCGGATCGCAAAATGGCTCTCGACGGGAAGAACCAGACGGCGGGTCGAGTCAGGCGGCCGATGAACAAAAGCAGGCGAACGGCGGTCCCTTCGTACGTGGACTCCCAGTGGAGAGGCGTTGGCCTGCGAAGGCGGCGTCAGTTCCGGTCCGTCTCACGGCCAAGGAGCGCATTCTCCTTCATCTCCTCCACTTCGCTCGCTACGCGGACGCACCAGAGGTGCCCCGCGAGCTGACGCAGGAGCGGATTGTGGAAGCGGCCGGCATCGACCGGCGTCACTTCGCCCAATACGCGCATCCTCTCGTTAAGGATGGGTTGGTCCGAGAACGGATGGCCCGCGTCCGGGGTGCGGTCCAGAGACGCAGGGTTTACGTGGCCACGGAGGAGGGGAGAAACAGGGCCCTTGGAGTCCGCGATCGCATCCGCTCCGCGATGGTCCGTATCCGAGATGACTCTGGGATCCGGGAGGTCACTGTGGCGGAAGCGCTCCTCGAAGCGCGCGGGTCCATGTCCGTCCTGGACATTCTCCGCGAGTCAATTGAGACTGGGGTTGTGGACCTTACGCGCTAACCGCTTTGGCGGGCTGACTCGATGGAGTCTCGCGCCGACCGAACGGATGCGGTTCCTGATCGCGCAACAACCGACAGTGCGAAGACGCCGCAGCGATCGGCCACGTCTGGGGAAACCGACCACGGCTTAGCTAGACCACTCCAGTGGATAATCCTCCGCTACCGACCAGACTGAGCTTCGGCACAAGAACGAATCCCGACCGGGGCGGCTTACCCGTCACTTCTTGGCTTTTTCTTTTCGGGCATCTTCCAGGATCTTCTTCTTTGCGAGTTCAGGGTTCTGGATGTACAAGATGATCGCGTTGGCATGACCATGTCCCAGCCCGCAGTCCGTCTTGAGCCACGCAAGCAGCTCGGCGTGTTTTGCAAGACCTTTCTCCTTCGCCAACGCTTGGAAGTATTCCGGATCCTTGCCTGTCTTGGCCTTGATGTTGTCGATGTACGCCTTGTATGTCATCGTTTT
>Ga0209803_1001537_pt1 | contig 15085 bp, 14 predicted proteins | sample GraSoiAngelo_138_FD_185895 | JGI IMG/M metagenome (GOLD analysis project Ga0209803, IMG submission 185895) | Grasslands soil microbial communities from the Angelo Coastal Reserve, California, USA - 14_0929_09_40cm (SPAdes) (version 2) | ecosystem: Environmental > Terrestrial > Soil > Grasslands ...
CCCACAACTTCGGCGAGGCCGCTGCTTTGGCCCTTCCAGAGAAGCACTTGCTTTCCGATGGGATCCTCGTTCTTGAAAATCTGTTTCGCGAGACGATCACTGATTATTACCCGGCGAGGATACGGCGGCACGTCTTTGGGAATCCAGACGGGCTTGTCGTTTTCACCGAAAAGTCTGCCGCGAACGAGGGGAAGGCCGACCGCGGCGAAATAGCCCGGCGTAACGACGCGCCATCCGGCCCAAGGGGGTTTCGCCGAAGATTGCGGCGTGTCGATGCCCATGCCGGGATCGCCGCCTTCGACGGGGCGCTGATTGACGGCGCCGGATGCCAGAACTTGCGGGTTGGCCTTGAGGCGCTCGAAGAAGCGATCGAGAAACTGTTTGCCGACGACTCTTTCCCAGTAAGACCGCGGCATGTTGACGGTAAACACGAGGCGATTTTCTGTGTGAAAGCCACGGTCTACAGTCATGAGTTCTTTGAAGCTGCGGATGAGGAGACCGCCGCCGACGAGCAGAAGAAACGACAGCGCCACTTCACCAGTGACCAGAATGTTGCGAAGGCGCCCTTGTCCGCGGCTGCTGGTTTGGCGATCGCCATCGCGAAGAGCGGCAGCAATGCCGGAAGCGGGCGCCTGAAGCGCGGGGGCGAGGCCGGAGAGAATGCCAGTCACGAGGGCGATGAAAACAGCGAAGGCAAGCACCCAGGGGTTGAGCCCGGCGTCAGCAAGGCGCGGTATGCCCCGAATTTCGAGAGATTGGATGACGCCGATGCCGACGTAGGCGACGAACAATCCTGCCGCCGCGCCGAAGCCGTTCAGCAAAAGCGACTCCATCATCACAAAGCGAATGAGGCGGGCGCGGCTGGCGCCGAGAGCGGTGCGCACGGCGATTTCGCGCATGCGCGCGGTACCACGAGCGAGGAGAAGATTGGCGATATTCAGACAAGCGATGAGAAGAAGAAAGGTGACGGCACCGAGGAGAACCCAGAGAGCGCGGCGGGTGGTCTGACTGGCAACCCAGGTACTCGAAGGGGTGAAGAAAAAGCCAATGCCCTTGTCCTGTTCGGGGAAGGACTGCGCGAGAGATCCTGCGATTTGAGCGAGATCGACTTGCGCCGCTTCTTGCGTGGTGCCGGGCTTGAGGCGGCCGATGACTTGAAATTCCCAACTATCACGGTCGGCGTCGGGGCGATAGCCGAAAGGCATGTAAAGCTGATCATCAATCCAGGGCTCGCCGGGAGGAAGAACGCCGATGACGACGTAGGCTTTGTCATTGAGGCGGAGAGCTTTACCGAGAATGTTTGGATCACTGCCAAAGCGCGTCTTCCAGAATTTGTTGCCAATTATCACAACCGGATTTCGGAATCCGCCACGGTCATCGTCGTAGGAAAAATCGCGGCCGAGAATCGGTGAAACGCCGAGCGTGCGGAGGAAGCCGGCGCTGACTTCGCAAGCGACGACCTTCTCAGCGGGGCCCAGGCCGGTTAGGTTGGCTTCGTCATAGTGATAGGCGCCGACTTCGCTGAAAGAGTGATTGTAGGACCGAACGTCCCAGAAATTGGCTTCGGAAAAGGATGCCTGATCGATGCCGCGGTCGAGGCGGGTTTCCCAGATGGCGAGCAGCCGATTCGAGTCGCGGAAAGGCAAGGGTTTGAGCAGCGCGGATTGAAAGATGCTGAAAACAACAATGCTGGCACCCATGCCGAGGGAGAGCATGGTTGTGCCGAGGACGGCTAGCGAAGGATTGCGGCGAAGACCGCGGAGGGATTGCCGAAGTTCTGCGCCCAGGACGTCAAAAGCAGCTCCGCGGCGGACGTTGCGAACTTCTTCCTTGAGCTTCTCGGCGCCCCCGAGTTCGATCGAGGCTTCCCGCCGAGCCGTGACCGGATCAACGCCTTCGCGGATCTTTTGTTGCTCGAGCAATTCGCAGTAGGAGCGAATTTCGTTGGTGAGGTCGTCTTCCACCTTCTGCCTCTCCATGAGACTACGCCAGAGAGAGTTTAGTTTGGGCCAAAGGGGCATTGTCCACCTCGAAGAGCTGCTCGTTCTCACGTTGCTTTCAGAGCGCGGGCCATGGCGGCGGAAATGCGCGCCCAGAGATCGGTTTCCTGTTTGAGCTGTCGGCGGCCGACGGCGGTGAGGCGGTAGAACTTCGCGCGACGGTTGTTTTCGGATTCGCCCCAGGAGGAAGTGAGCCAGCCGGCCTCCTCCATGCGGTGAAGCGCGGGAAAGAGTGAGCCAGGCTTGACGAGAAAGGTGTTCGAGGTCACCTGCGCGATTCGGTTGGAGATTCCGAGGCCGTGCATTGGCTGGAGCGCAAGAACTTTAAGGATGAGCACATCCAGTGTGCCCTGGAGAAGATTGGTGTTGGAAGGTGGCATTTGTTCTGTCCTATAGAGATTCAATAGGAGATGCTATAGACACTCTATAGAAGAGAAGTGGAAAAAGCAAGATCCGAGCGGGGATCGGGCGTATTCATTGAAGGCCATTGCATACCTTGACCTTCGACCTATCATAATGTACGCTGACCGGTAGGAGGTTGAGGCATCGATGCCCTCGCCAAGGTTCCCCATCCCGCAAGGCACACTTGACATGCTGATTCTGCAGATTGTGTCGCTGGAGCCGGTGCACGGCTACGGGATCGCTCAAAGACTGGACCAAATCTCGCGGTCGGTGGTCCAAGCAAATCAAGGCTCCCTCTATCCTGCGCTACACAGGCTGGAACTAAAGGGATGGCTTAGGGCCGAATGGAAGGAATCAGAAACGGGGCGGGAGGCCAAGTTCTACTCATTGACGGCCTCAGGACGAAAGCAGCTCGCCGCCGAAAAACAAAGTTGGGCGCGCTTGGCGGGCGCGGTTCAGCTCATTTTCAACGAGGGCAACAGATGATGTGGCAACTAGCGAACTGGTCCCGTCGCAAGAAGCTGGAGAGCGATCTGGATCGCGAACTGCACTACCATCTCGACCGGCGAATTATCGATCTTGAGAGGTCTGGTCTGCCAACTGAGGAAGCTCGTAGGCAAGCCCTGCTTGAACTCGGGGGCATCGCGCAAATCCAAGAGGAGGTGCGAGACATCTGGCTGACTCGCTGGCTGAGAGACTTCGTGCACGACCTGCGTTTCTCGGCGCGATCTATTTTTCGGAGCCCGTCGTTTATGGCGACGGCAGTGCTTTCCCTTGCGCTCGGAATTGGAGCGACCACCGCCCTTTACTCCCTCATCGATCAGATCGTTCTTCGCGCCCTACCGGTCGACCACCCCGAGCGCCTGGTTCTCATTGATTGGATCGGTTTCCAATATGCCGAGACCTTCGGCACCAGTAACTTGATGTCCTATCCAATCTGCCAGGATCTCCAGCAGAAGAAGGATTTCTTCGAAGGTGTATTATGCCGTGCCGCGACGACGATCAGCGCCTCGACGGGCGGAGAACCCAAGCTGACTGCCGCAGAACTCGTATCAGGTAACTACTTTTCACTACTCGGAGTGCGCCCCGCGCTCGGCAGGCTCTTGACCACCGATGATGACCAGACGCCCGGTTCCAGCCCCGTGGTTGTGCTCTCCTACGACTTCTGGAAGAACCAACTCGGAGGCGCTGCGGATATCGTCGGCCGAAGGGTGCTGGTGAACCAGTACCCCATGACGGTTGTGGGGGTTGCGGCGCCTGCATTTCATGGCATCGACGTGGGCGAGGTTCCATCGCTCTGGATTCCGGCTGTCATGTCGGCCCAGGCTATTCCTGGATTCACCACGATGCTCGATCGCCGCACGCGCTGGATGCAGATCCTCGGCCGGCTCAAGCAGAACGTCTCTTTGCAGCAAGCGCAGACGGGACTGCAGCCCTGGTTTAAATCGATGTTGGACGAAGATATGCGCCGAACTAACGTCTCCAGAGCCAGCGCCGAGCAGCGCCGGCGGTTTCTTGCGTCCACGCTGGAACTCACTCCCGCTCCCCAGGGCCATTCGGTTCTCCGGCAAGGCCTTTCGCGGCCGCTCTGGGTCCTGTTCGTTGCCACGGCGGTACTCCTGGCGCTGGCTTGTCTGAATGTTGCCGGGCTTTTTCTGGCCCGCGGCTCGGCACGCCATCGCGAAATCAGCACGCGATTGGCATTGGGAGCGTCACGGGGCAGAATTGGACGACAGCTTCTTGCCGACAGCGTGCTTCTCGCATTTGCCGGTGGACTGCTCGGCGTAGTGATGGCGCCTATTGCGGTACGGGCGCTCATCGCTTTCCTGCCCCGTAACACCGCTGCGAACAACTTGCAAGCCAACATCGATACGCGGTTGTTGCTTTTTGCATTCCTTGTAAGCCTGGTCGCCGGTTTCCTCGCCGGCTCCGCACCGGCTTTACAGGCCGGCCGCAAATCGCTCGATTCCTCGCTCCGAGAGCGGGGCGGCACACCTTCCGGCGGCTTGGCTCTACGCAGGGCGATTGTGACGGCTCAGATCGCGTTTACGTTGATTCTGGTAATCGCCGCAGGTTTGTTTGTTCGAACCCTCTCCGGGCTGTTGGTAAAAGGTCCGGGGTTTGACACATCCAGCCTGATCTCGTTCGGTATCAAGCCGGCTCTTAACGGCTACTCTGGAGCCGAAGAAAGCCGGCTCATTCGACGAATTACTGAAGGACTCCGCGATTCAAGCAGCATTCAAGCCTCGGCCGTTGCGCACGACCAGTTACTCCTCGGGGGGGCGTGGAGTAATTCTCTAACGATCCAGGCTGGTGAACGATACATTACCGACCGCGAGGTCCAGATGAACGCCGTCTCTCCCGGGTTCTTCGCGACCCTCGGAGCCAGGATTGTCGCTGGACGAGACTTTAACGAACACGATGCCCTGAATGTCATTGCGCCAAATCAATCGATGCCGGTGAGTCAGACCCGACAGCGCGCGGTGATTGTCAACGAAGCCTTTGTAAAACGATATTTCGGAGGACGCAATCCCCTCGGCGCCCGCGTCGCTATGGGATCCGCACCCGACGCCAAACCGGACAGCGAGATCGTCGGCGTCGTGGAAAACATCAGCTACCGTAATGTTCGCGAACAGTGGGAACAAGCCTACTTTCCGTGAGCGATTAACGAACCACATCTTGCGGGGTGGGCCCGAGTGTAGCAATGTTGCGCCATGACACGGCGCACAAAGAAGGCTTGGACGAAATGGCGGGAGCTGATTTCCGAACAGGCGCGTAGCGGGCAGACGGTAACTGCGTTCTGCCGTGAGCGCGGGCTATGTAGGCCGTATTTCTTCGTCTGGAAGAAACGCCTGGGTGAAGATACCACCACTCAATTCCTGGAAGTGCAACTGAGAGAGACCACGCCGAGCGCGGTGAGGGACACGCGTGTTGAAATCCGCCTGTCGAATGGCCGGAGCCTGCTGGTGGGGCGCGGGTTCGATGCCGAGCATGTGCGCGCGTTACTGGCGGTAGTGGAGACGGCGTCGTGATCGGGCTGCCGAGTTTGCAGGCGATGGACCGCGCGCAGGAAACGCGGATCTGGCTGGCGAGTGAGGCCATGGACATGCGCTGCGGGTTCGACCGGCTGGCGGAGCGGGTGCGAGCGGTGATTGGTGAGGACCCGCTGAGTGGGCATTGGTTCGTGTTCCATTCGCGGCGTGGTGACCGATTGAAAATTCTGTACTGGGACCGGGACGGATTCGTATTGTGGTACAAGCGTTTGGAGGAAGGTAAATTCAAGCTGCCACGGCCGCGAGAGGGAGCGCGCACAGTGGAATTGCGAGCGAGCGAGTTAGCCATGATCCTGGACGGGATTGATGTGTCGAAGCTAAAGCGCGTGCCTCGGTATGAACGCCCGGTGCGAAGTGGCGAAGAAAAATCTAGCGGAGAAAAAATCAACACAGAAATTATCATGGAAGGCAACTAATTGTGTGGTAATGCGTCTAAGGAAGTATGCACACCGCGGAGAAGGACTTGCCCAACTTGCCTGAGGACAGCGCATCGCTGAAAGCGATGTTGTGTTCTCTGCTTGCCGAGCGTGACCGCGAGAAGCAACGTGCTGACGATCTGCACATTCAGAATCTGCGTTTGCAACTCGAGCTGGCACGGTACAAGAAGTGGTACTACGGACCGCGGGCAGACCGGCTAAATTCGACCAGCGAGTTGACACAGGTGCTGCTGGATTTCGGTCAGGAGCTAGAGCAGCGGCCGATTCATCCGGAAGATGTCTCCGCTGCGAGCGAGCCGGAATACGAATTGCGGCGAGTGAAGCGGCGTAAGGGGCGGCGCTCTCTGGCCAACTTCGAAAATCTTCCGGTCACCACCCAAGTCTACGAGTTGAGCGCGGAAGAACGAACCTGTCCGGGCTGTGGAGTGGAGCGCCAGGAGAGCGGTGCCGAGGAGAGTTGGCAGATCGAGTACATTCCTGGCCACTTCGAACGCATCCACCATGTGCGTAAGAAATATGCCTGCGTGAAGTGCGAGCGTACCGGGGAAGCGCCGCAGATGGTCGTGGCCGCCCGGCCGGAATCGCCCATCGATAAAGGGATGGCCGGACCGGGACTGCTGGCCTACATCGTGGCCTGCAAATTTGCCGATTACCTTCCGCTGTATCGGTTGGAAGCCATTTTTGCTCGGCAGGGTTTTGAGATTTCGCGGGCCACTCAGGCGGTGTGGTGCGGCGATGTGGCCGACTTGGTCGAGCCGTTGTATCGACGGATGGCAGAGCGGGTGCGACAGTCGCATGTGGTGGCTACCGACGACACCATCCTGCCAATGCTGAGCCCGGGCAAGACCAAGCGGGCGCGGATGTGGGTCTATGTAGGCGACCCGGATCATCCCTACAACGTGTTCGACTTCACGCTCGACCGAGGGCGCGACGGGCCGAAACAATTTCTGAAGGATTACACGCAGGTCTTGTTGGCCGACGCCTACGGCGGCTACGACGGCGTAGTTGCCGGCAACGCCATCACCCGTGCGGGATGCTGGAGTCACGCGAGACGAAAGGTTGTCGATGCGGAAAAAACGGCACCGGAAATCGCGCGTGAGGTCGTGGCCTTGCTGCGTCCCTTGTTTGCCATAGAGAACCAGGCCAGGGAAGCTTCTGCCTCCGAGCGCCTGGAGATTCGTCAGAAGCAATCGGTGCCCGTGTTGGCCGAACTGCGGCAGAAGTTGCTGGTTTGGAAGGAGCAACTGATCCCGCAGCATCCCATGGCCGATGCGGTGAACTACACTTTGAATCACTGGGCGGAGCTGAACATTTTCTGCTCGGATGGCGCGGTTCCCATCGATAACAATGTAAGTGAGCGTGAGATGAAACGCGTCGTGTTGAACCGGAAGAATTCCCTTTTTGTCGGCAACCCGCGTGGCGGTCGCACATTCGCAATTCTGGCTAGCTTGACCAGCACCTGCCGCCGGCACCAGATTGATCCGCAGCTGTATCTCACGCAACTGCTGATGAACCTGCCGCAGACGAAGCTGAGCGAACTGGATGCTTGGCTGCCTGACCAGTGGAAGCTCCAACAGGCGGCGCGAAGCGAGGCTTTGAACCGCGTAGCCTCTCTCGCTCCGTAAAGCTCGCACTCCGTATGTCGTCCGCGTTTTCCTGCTACGCCTTGTCATGGCGTAACATTGCTACACTCGCGCACACCACACAAGATGTGGTTCGTTCACCGCTCACTACTTTCCCACTGGTACCGAGATGTCCGGCTCGAATTTTTACGTCAGGTTTCGGGGAACGCCCGAGTCGGCCTTTCGATCGATTCGGGCGATCCTTCGCAACGCCGATCCAACATTGCCAATCCGCTATTTCCGCACGCTGGACGAGCAAATCGACCGATCCTTGAACACAGAGCATATGCTGGCGGAACTTTCCAGCAGTTTCGGCACGCTGGCGCTGCTGCTCTCGTTGGTTGGCCTGTACGGTGTGATGTCTTTCGTCGTGACCCAGCGCACGCGCGAGATCGGTATTCGATTGGCGCTGGGGGCAACACGTCTTTCTGCCATCTGGCTGGTGCTCCGGGATGCGCTGGTGATGATCGCCGGCGGAACAGCGATTGCGCTACCTTGCGTCTGGGCGTTGGGCCGACTTGTTGAATCGCAGCTATACGACGTCAAGCCGACAGATCCGGTAACGATCCTCGCGGCAACTTTGGTTCTGTGCTCGACTGCACTAGGCGCAGCGCTCATTCCCGCCCGCCGCGCGTCGGCTGTGAACCCTACTGAAGCACTTCGATTCGAGTAGTCTGTTCGTTGGCAGATGCGGCGCCGGTGTCCTTTCCGACCATTTCAGCGACTCCTCTATCGCGCGAGAATCTCTACTTTTGTAAGTTTCCGGACAAATGACGGGCTAACCTTACCTTATCGATCAGAAAAGGTTTGGCTACTACACGTCGAGTAACCCCCGGGCCTGGCGGCACAGACTACACGCCCACTATACTTTCCGAGTAGACGATAGACCGAAGGAGCGTGCCATGAGCGAGAGACGTTTTGCGGGAACAGTAGCGCTTATCACCGGCGGCAGTTCGGGCATAGGGCGAGCTACAGCCCTGAGCTTTGCACGCGAGGGAGCCAAAGTGGTCATCGCTAGCAGAGGTGCTGAGCAGGGCGAGGCCGTTCGCCACGAATTGGAGGCACTGGGGGCCGAAGCGGAGTTCATCCCCACGGACGTCTCACAGTCTAGTCAGGTGGAGTTGCTCATGGGCCGCACGATCGCTCGATTTGGGCGGCTGGATTATGCATTTAACAATGCGGCGGCGATCGACATCGGTGTCTTCAAGCCCTCTGCGGACTTTTCTGAGGAGGAGTTTGACAAACATATCGCCTCCAACCTCAAGAGCGTCTGGCTCTGCATGAAGCACGAGATCAGCCAAATGCTGCACCAAGGTGGTGGCGGAGCGATTGTGAACACATCCTCGGTGAATGGCCTTGGCGGGGTGCCTCAAAACGCCCTATATGCCGCCTCCAAAGCGGGAGTGCTTGGGCTCACGAAGTCGGCGGCCCAGGAGTACGCGAAACAAGGAATTCGCATCAACGCGCTGGTGGCTGGGGGCTTTGACACTCCCATGTTAAACGGTGTCTTCGCGCGGGTTTCGCCGGAAGATCCCCGTGCTGCGAAAACAGGTTTTGCACAATTGGTCCCGCTCGGTCGGATCGGACGACCCGAAGAAGCCGCTGACGCTGTGCTTTGGCTGTGTTCGAGCGCGTCTTCGTACGTTACTGGCCACTCCTTGATTGTCGACGGTGGGATGACCGCTCCGTTTCGCTAAAGCATAAATTCATTTTCAACAATAAACGGACCCGACTAGCCCCACCTCTACCGCGGTCTCGTAAGCTGCGTATTTCAGAACTCGATCACTCGCTCTGCCCGAGTCATGGGCAAACCGGAAGTTGAACGGCGAGGGCAGACTACTGACAACCCTGACGACTCAACACTAAGCCTCCCCAATCTCAACTCCCTTAAAGCGTGAAAGGCTAGAACAACAAGAACAACTGCCCCTGAGTTGGAGTGTCTAACGTGACAGGCGACGCGGCCTCCGCATCGTCAATTTTTGAATTGTTGAGTTTCCTGCTGACAGGATACCGACGCATCAAGTTCGCGTCGTAGGGCTTGAGAATGTCACGAATCGTGCCGAAGTCATTCACGTAGGGATCGAGCCACACATCGTACTTGTCCGGCGTCACGATGACGGGCATACGGTCATGCAGATCGGCTACGAGCGAGTTCGGACCGGTCGTTAAGATCGTGCAACTTTCAATGATCTCTCCATCCGGGCTCCTCCACTCATCCCACAGTCCGGCGAATGCAAAGACTTCACCCTCACCAACCTCGAAGCAGTAAGGCTGCTTCACAGAACCCATTTTTCGCCACTATTCCGTGTCGCGAACTATTACCGAGTGGCTGGAGACATGTCGCGTTTAGGCCCAAAATAACTGGTCAAAATGCGGAGGGTATTTGCCAGCCACTCGGCATAGTTTGAAGCTTCTACAGATTGTTCAGGAAGCCAAGGAGTTGGTCTCCTGGCTGATACCGCTTGAATTTGCCGTTGAGCGGTTTCGTTTTGCTGAGCGCCTGCTCTTTTATCGCCAGCGTGGCCTCCAGATAGACTCGAGTTGTGTCGAGGGACTCGTGGCCGAGCCACAGGGCGATGACCGAGCGATCCACACCTTGTTGCAAAAGGTCCATGGCCATGGTGTGCCTCAAGCCGTGGACGGTTACGCGTTTGCCTTTCAATGACGGACAGACCTTGGCGGCGGTCTTAACGTGACGGACCAACAAGTAATGTACGCCATCGGGAGTGAGACGCGTGCCTCGCGCGTTGGGAAATAGCACTTGCCCGTCCCCGCGGAGTGGTTCGCGGAGCCACGCTTTCAGCACAGCCACCGTGGTCTTGGCGAGCGGTGTACAACGTTCTTTGCGACCCTTTCCGATCACGCGAATGTGAGCACCTGGACTGAGTGAGACATCATTGCGTGTCAGGCCGGTCATTTCCGACAAACGGAGACCCGTCTGCGCTGCCGTCAGCAGGAATGCGTGATCGCGCCTACCGAACCAGGTGCGTTGATCCGGCGCCGCGAGCAATGCCTCGGCTTCCGGACGGGTGAGGAAAGGCACCTGAGTCCGCGTAAAGCGCTTGCTGGGGATTGCCAGCACGCGTTGGATCTGGGCGGCATGGTCCGGCGCTTCGAACGCGACATACCGAAAGAAAGAGTGGATGGCGGTCAGCCGCAGATTTCGGCTGCGCGCGCTCAAACCTCGGTGCTTCTCCAAGTGATCGAGAAATGCAACGATCAATGGGGCATCGACGGCCTTGAAGGTCAGCAGTGCCGGCGGCGTGTGCAATCGCTGTTGCGCAAATTTCAGCAACAGGCGGAAGGTATCGCGATACGAAATGATCGTATGCGGACTCGCCTGCCGCTGCTGCATGAGCCGCTGAGTGAAAAACCGTTCCAACAGGGGAGCGAGGCTGAGAGTAGTGGTTTTCATGACCGACCCTCCCAGCGACGCTCCAGGCGAGACATTGCCTCACGCATCAGCTCCGGCCAGGCATTTAAGTACCAATACGTATCCCCGATGTGGACATGGCCGAGGTAGGCGGACAAGTAAGGCAGTTTCTGCTCGACGTCTTTGCCGGAGCGGTACCAACGCAACAGGGCCATGGACGCAAATCGATGACGTAGGTCATGGATACGTGGCCCGTGGCTGTCCGATGGACCGCGCAGGCCGACCTGACGGGATAAGGCGCGGAATGTTCGTCGGATCTCGGCGCCGTCCAACCGAGTACCCCGGTTGGAGACAAACACGTAGGAGGAAACGGATTGCTGAGCCCACCGTCGATTCCGTCGCGCGAGGTAATCAGCCAGCACTCGACGGGTCGACGGGTGGAGAGGGATCAAACGAGTCTTGCCGAATTTCGCGTTCCGGATTGTCAGCAAACCCGTTTTGAGATCCACATCCTGAAGCTCTAGATTGAGCGCCTCACTGATCCGCAAGCCCGCGACGGTCAGTAATCCGAACAGGCAGTAGTGAGTCCAGGGTCGTAGACGATCGCGGGCGGGCAGCGAAAGTGCTGCACGCAATAAGCCCTTGATTTCCTCGGAGCTGTATAGATAGGGTTGGGCTCGCTTGACTCGATAGGGCAACAAACCTTCCGGCGGAATCTGTGTGCGTGGATCGGTCGCACTCCGATAGCGCGCGAAGTTCCGCACGACACTCAAGCGTTGCGCCCACATCACCGGTTGTACGGTCGATGGTTGCTGTGCCCAGGCGAGCGCCAACTTGGTTGTAATGTAGGAGGCACGGTGCTCTCCCATGAATTTTGCGAAGGCCGGCAACTGCTTGCGGGCCCTATCCAGCTTGAATCCCAAGCTGCAACGCAGGTTCAGATATTCCCGGACGGCCTGACGGAGCGTGGTCATCGCACACCTCTCGGCCACGGTAGGGCCAAAGCGCGCAAGGAATCGAGATCGACCTTCGTATAAATCTTCGTGGTTTCGGGGCTGTGATGCCTCAACACCTCGCCAATTTCAGTCAGTGAGGCGCCGTGACGCAGCATCTTGGTGGCCAGCGCGTGGCGAAACTGATGCGCGCCCTTAGTAGGTGCTTGGATGCCGGCGCGTGTGAGGTTATACCGAACGATTGCTGAAATAGCCGCAGAGCCGTGGAGGCCACGGAAGGGAGCTTGGGTTCGTAAAAAAACGTGACGACAGCTGCTCTGCGGTCGTCCGTGTCGCAGGTACGTAGCGATGGCGGAGCCAACGTCTGCAGGCAACGGAAGGACAGCGCGCTGGTCGCCTTTTCCTGGAACAGTTAACGATCCAGCATTCCAGTCAATGTCTTCCAGTTGGAGTCGCACCACTTCGACCGCCCGCAATCCCAGTCGAGCAAGCAACAGCAAAATGGCGTAATCGCGACAGCCGGTTGCGGTACGCCGATTGATGGAAGCCAACAGCTGACGCACGGCATCCGCCGGAATGGCTCGGGGGATCGACGGCATCGACCAGTTGGCGACCGTGGGAACAGCGGCGGCCAAATCACAGCCGATCTGTCCAAGATAGCGAGCGTAATGCAGGAACGATCGCAGCGCGGTCGTCAGGAGTTTGGCGGTTTTCAAATGCAGACATGGGGCTTGGCGTCGAACGAATCGCGCCACATCGCCTGCACACAAGCGTGACAACTTCACCGGTCCGTCACCGAACCGATCGGCAAGGAACTCGCGGACAAACGGTACGTAACGGACAACGCTCAGTTCCGACAGAACGCGCTCCTTACGCAAGTAACCCTCGAATGCTTGTACGATTTGCCCGATCGGGGTGAGACGAGGCCGTGGGATCTTCTTCCCGCGGAGCACATGCTGACGATTTAGAAAGTCAAGCAGCTGTCGCAGTGTGGCAGCGTCGCCTCGCCTGGTTTGCACCTGGCGTGGGTGAGACCGCTGATATCGAGCCGCGCGTTCCGGGCTGACGTGGCGCACGTTGACAGCTTGCTGCCCAAGCCAGCGACTAAAACACGCCGCCAGATAGACTTTTTTGTGTCGGGAGGAGAACGCGTATCCCTCCTCACGGGTCCACTGTGCAAATCCGGGAATGTAAGTCGACAAGGGACCCTCTAACGGCCGTGAAAGAACCACATCATCATTCACCATGCATTTCATAGCTGGCTCTTTCTTGCAAAGTAGGGGAACCAGATGGGGAAAAGCCATCGAATCTTGTGGAACTTACCGGAGGCTAACCGCCTTACTTTCCTGTAACCCTATGCAGTCTCAAGGGTTACGAAGATATCGCGGCTTGTGGAACTTACATGGGCAATACAGAGAGAAGTTTTTTCGGACTCGATAGTTACGTGCAGATCAGGGCTTGTGGAACTTACAGGGGCCGGTCTCAGCCGCTGGCGCCATTTGCGGACGAAAGCCGCGTTGCGCTGCACGTAGTCGGGATGTTGCTGACGGTAGCGGCGCCTGTAGTCGAAGCGCGTTCCGTAGATTTCTTTTTGATGCTCATAAGCTCCGCGGAAATAATCCGGGTGCTCGGTGCGCCATTGCTGATTGGATTTGCGCTTCTGCTTCTGGCGACAATCCGGCCGACCACAGGTCTTTTGCCGTTGTTTGAGCCGCGGGTGGGAACGAAACCAGCGACGACAGAAAGGACATCTCCGCCTCGAGAGCATGTGTTCCTCCTGAGCGAACATCTTGAGGAACACAAACCGAGGAGGCAGAAAAAAAAAGGAAAAAGCAAAAGGGAAAGGCTACAGAAACTGAACTGAGTGAGAAGGAAAGAGAATCAGAAGTTGGAAGAACAAGGTGGATTGAAAAGAGCCAAACTATGTCGACTTAAAATCGATTAGGAGCCAAAAATAAGGCAAGAAAGAAATTACCCGGTAATAGTCGGGAACACGGAATAGTGGCGACTACTTATCATGAACAATAGTCGCCACTCGTAAAATCCATCCGCAGGAATGAGGCAACGTTTGGTAAGGATCGAATCTCGAAATGCCGGTGTGGTTGTCACGTTCTCCGACCGAGCGTTGAGCGTCCGATTTCCGATGCTCATGTCCTTTGCCCAGGATGGAATCAATCCCCAACGCATGGTTGTGAAGTGGCGAATCTTTTTGCCTTGTTCTTTGAGGACAATCAGGACTGGCTGCGTTGGCGCAATGTTGTATCGCGGATGCTCTTCAACTTCATCATCCGCCGCCTGAAACCGTTCAGCAAGGTACTGCTTCGAGTGCGTCAGTCGGTATCGGTTACACACACATTCATTCTCACAGGACCCCACCAATTTCCGTCCAACTTCCGTCCAATTCAAGGGCAGGATAAACAGCTATAAGGCTCGTAAGCGACACCGAACGCGGCACTTAGAGTTTTATACCCCCCGGCTGTTAACCGAAGGGTCGCAAAGGCCCAGAAGCATCGGCGTAGGCTGTACGCCATTCCTGCCTTCGGTTGTGGGTTGCATCGGTACACACCGTTGGTCAATCTGCGCGGCCCACCGAAGTAGGAACATCTTAGGAACATATTTAGCCTCGTCGGAAATTCGGAAGCGCAACCAAAACAACGACTTAGATTGAATTTCCGCCTGCTTGCAAAGCAGGTGCTCGCAGATGATCTTGCAACGGAAACGTTGAAGAATTGACGGGTGAGTGTCCTCAGACTTCCTATAATAAGACATCGAGCAAAACCCCAAGTACCCATCGTTGATGGGAAAACCTCGAATTTGCGTCCTGCCCCCGCTTTCTTTGTTGACAACAAAGGAGCTTAAGATTTTCCAATATAGATGGAAATTTCTTAGGCTAGCAGGGTTCGAATCCCACCCTCTCCGCTACCTGTCTTCCACGACCACTTTGCCGAATGGTCCGAAGAAGTGGGCGCAGTGTCGCTCGGACGAAGCTCTCGCCTCGCGTATATATTCTTCGGTCCAATTGACCGGATTTCAGTCCAACTTCAGTCCAAAACGGACCATTTTCCGGGCGGATTTTGGTAGGTTAGCGACGTAAGGACAGTTGAATCATCGTGATTTCTGGAGCGGGCGATGGGAATCGAACCCACGTCCGAAGCTTGGGAAGCTTACAATTTAACTCAAAAAACGCTGGATTGGCGGCATTTTTGCGATTTTCGGAACGCCCTAATTGGAAAATAATGGAAAAT